>ENA-OPVG01001130-OPVG01001130.1-human-gut-metagenome-genome-assembly--contig:-NODE-1130-length-20616-cov-4.895190_pt1 | contig 20616 bp, 18 predicted proteins | sample MGYA00241093_ERZ501975 | MGnify/ENA primary metagenome ERZ501975 (study PRJEB25962, sample SAMEA2042993) | human gut metagenome | biome: human gut; feature: human-associated habitat; material: faeces... | reverse complement strand
TAAGGAGTGACAAATTTATGAACGCAGTAGGTATCGATGTTTCAAAAGGTAAAAGCATGGTTACAATTCTAAGACCATTTGGTGAGATTGTATCCTCTCCTTTTGAGATCAAGCACACATCCAGTGATATCCTTTCACTAATTAAACTTATTCACTCTATCGAAGGTGAATCACGAATTGTAATGGAGCACACCGGACACTATTACGAAGTACTTGCTCAGCAATTTTCAGCAGCTGGTCTGTTTGTCAGTGCTGTTAATCCTAAGCTAGTCAAAAACTTTAATAATGACTCTCTTCGCAAAGTTAAATCTGACAAAGCTGATTCCATCAAGATCGCCCGCTATGCTCTTGACAAATGGCAAAATCTTAAACCATATAGTATTGTGGATGAATTGCGCACACAACTAAAAGCCATGAATCGTCAGTTTCATTTCTATGTGAAACAAAAAACGGCTATGAAAAATAATCTTATTAATCTCATTGACCAGACATACCCAAATGCAAATACTTATTTTAATAGTCCACCCCGCAGTGATGGCTCCCAAAAATGGGTTGATTTTGTCTATACGTATTGGCATGTAGATTGCGTTCGTAAAATGTCTCTAAATTCTTTTGTTAAACACTATCAAAACTGGTGCAAGCAAAAAAAATATATCTTCAATAAATCAAAAGCCGAAGAAATTTATACCAAGGCAACGGAACTTGTCCCGGTATTTCCTAAAAACGAAATAACCAAACGCATCATTAGACAAGCTATCGCTCAGCTTAACAGCACTTCCGCTACCGTCGAAACAATACGCATTCTCATGAATGAAACCGCCTCAAAACTTCCAGAGTACCCGATTGTTATGCAGTTTAAAGGGATTGGTCCATCTCTTGGTCCACAGCTTATGGCTGAGATCGGTGATATAACCAGATTTACACATAAAGGAGCCCTTACTGCTTTCGCCGGGGTAGATCCTGGCGTAAACGAGTCTGGCTCCTATGCACAAAAAAGTGTTCCAACATCCAAACGTGGGTCTTCAAATTTAAGAAAGACTCTTTTTCAAGTAATGGATGTTCTTATTAAAACAATGCCGCAAGATGATCCTGTATATCAATTCATGGACAGAAAACGTGCCCAGGGTAAACCGTACTATGTTTACATGACTGCAGGCGCTAATAAATTTCTCAGAATCTATTATGGACGAGTGAAGGAATATCTCTGTATTCTTTCTGAGTCAAGCTAATTCAAAACTTTTATTTGCAGACCAGCACTGCTTGTGGTGGTCTTATTTTAGTGCCTAATTTTAACCATGTAAAATTTTATATTTTTTTCCCCATTAAGTCTTGACTTTTTATTTGCAGGCTAAAGTAATGAGAATGCGGTGTGCCGTTTTTCAATCAAATTAAAAAGAGACACGGCATAAATTATTCTGATAGATTTTACATCAGATTTCTTTATGCCGTGCCTTTTATGTTATCATAATGATTGCTACATACATATAGCAGGCTTCACCCTCCGTTATACACCGGATTCGCATTGATTTTCGGTACGAAGGCAACAGCCGTTCCGCAATTTTCACCATCCTCCCCATACTTCTTCATAGATCTGTCCGGCAGAAAATACCCAGGATGGATGTTTTGCCAAGTATACCAATGTTTCAAATTCCCGACGAGTCATAGAAATCAACTCACCGTTTCGGTATGCTGTTCTCTCCTTCAGCCGAAGCTCCAAGCCCGGAAAAACAAGAGTGTTACAAGGGTGGGATGTCACAATATGGTCAAATCCTGGCTCAACCGCAATAATCTCCATAATTCTACTGAGTATATATTCTTCATGGTCGGTAAGCGACAGTATTAGAAACTTGCCCATATTGTTCACATCCCTCTTTATTGATATTATTTTTGCATTACATTACGGGTTCATTTTTCATCTGTCGGATGCGGTATTCACCGCCATCGTCCCGTCTGCATAGAAGTAGTACCACTTACCATCGATCTGCTTCCAGCCTCCGGCAAACATCATTCCGGTGACCTTGTCCAGCCAGTACCACTTCTGATCCTCGGAGAGCCAGCCTTTCACTGACTCCCCGTTTCTGTAATAGTTCCACTGGCCGCTGTCATTCTGCTGCCAGCCGTTTGCGGCCTGCGGGTCAATGACGATTTCCACAAACCGCCGCAGAACCGTGGCGACCTCGGCGCGGGTGGCGGTTCCCTTGGGGTCAAACTTATTTTCATTCTTCCCGGCCAGGATGCCCGCCTGCTGCATGGACTTGACCGCATCCTTTGCCCAGCTGCTGATCTGTGTGTTGTCCGCAAAGGTCACAGCCTTCAAGGTCTGGGGCAGGTCATAGCCCAGCTTTGCAGCGTAATTTTTCATAATCACCGCCATCTGTTCCCGGTTGATGTTGGTGTCCGGTGCAAAGGTGGTGGCGGTAATGCCTTCCACAATACCGGTCTGTGCCGCCCAGTTCACATAGGGAGCATAGTAAGCGTCGGCTTTCACATCGGTGAATTTCCCGGTCTGGTAACTGTCCGGGTTGATGCCCGCCAACCGCCCCAGAGCTGTCACAAACATTCCTCTGGTCATGCCGGTGTCCGGGCTAAAGGTGGTGTCGCTGGTGCCGGAGAGCAGTCCCCGGCTGGCTGCAAAGAGGATGTTATCTGCTGCCCAGTGGCCGGTAATGTCGGTAAAGACCGGGGCAGGGTTCTTGTAGCCCACGCCGTAAACGCTGAAATGACCGGTTTCAAAAACCACCGCTTTCAGGCTGGCATTGTAGCTGGATTTGGTGATCCATTCCACCTTGCCAGCGTCATCTACATAGACTGCATAGAGATTACCTGTCTGCTCACCATTTGCCGGTGTGTAGGGCAAACGCACCGATATAGTGTGACCATTTAAGTTGGCAATCGGTGTTTCTTTGCCGCCGGAGAGGTAGACCAGTGACAGGTCATAGGCCGATCTTGTGCCGATGGTGGCTTTGGCCTCGGTGGAACGCAGTGCATCCACCTTATCTGCCCGGAGAATGATGTCCCCGCCAGCGTAGGCGGTATCCAGCTGCTTCAGAGTATCCAGGCCGATATTAACCGAAACCAGATGGTCTGTTGCTACGGTAAACTGCCGGACGTTTTCTTTAACCAGCAGATCCAGTGTCTGCGCCTTGATGGTCACGTTAAGAGAGGTCTGGCCTGCCGCCGGGATGATGGGAACAGTAACGCCAATCCCGTTCTCTGTGGTGCCGTTCTTTTTCGCATCCTGTTTGGCCTTGTCGATGGCGGACTGGACAGAGCTGTTATCCACTGCCGCATTGCCGTTTTTATCCGGCTGTATGGGTTTGGTTTCACCGGTGACAGGGGCTTCCGGCTGGTTGGTGTTATCATTGCTTCCGGAACCGTTAGAACCGCCGGAGGATGAGCCTCCACCGCTGCCCGAACCACCAGAGGAGGAACCGCCGTCGCTGGAAGATTGCTTGGAAACAGTCAACGTTCCAGAAACATAGGTGATCGCATAATTGTCATTTGACAGCGTACCAGTAATGTTGATCGCAGTTTTGCCGGTTTTGCTCATATCCGGTGTCTGTGCGTAGTCCAGCGTTACCGTGCCGCTCAGGGTATCTGCACCAACCAGACCTTCCACCTTGTAATCCTTATCTGCTTCCGGGCTGCTCAGATCGGGCGCGGTGCTGCCGGTGTAGGCGCTCTTGTCAAGCGCCGTAACTGTGACCGATTTCTTCGCTACGGTCACAGTCACGTTCTGTTCTGCCACATCTGCGTACTCTGCGTTTCCCTGAACCTTATACCAAACAGTGTATTCCCCCGCGTTTTTCGCTGTGGGGATCTGCTCACTCCACTCAGAATCGCCAAGCCGGTAGAGCATTGCGCCGCCAGTGGTCTTGCCCGCTGTAACCAGAGCCTGTTCTGCACCATTGTAGGTCAGTGTATTGACCGTAGGTGCCGTAACAGTGGGGACAAGCTTGTTGGTCGCATTGACATTGACGGTCAGCGTGATGTCCTTATAGTTCGTGCTCTTGATCACTACGGTCACTGTGCCCACAGAGCCGGTGGTTTCCACGTCATTTTTCTGAATCGGCAGGGTCAGCTTGCCGTTTTCCACCTTCGCGCCGCTGGTGTAGTAGCCGTCATTGAGTTTGATCTCGCCCAGCTCATAGGTGGGTGCACCGTACTCTTTGGGCGTTTCCAGCTTGGGCAGGGCGGGGAGCGTCACAGTGTAGGTCTTTTCGTGGCCGTTTACAATGGTAAGCGCAGTTTCCTTGACGAAGTCAGGCGCAGCGGCCTTGGCGATGCTGGCAGTCGTAGGGAAGCTGCTCTGCTCCAGGGAGTAATTCTTCGCGGCCTGCCCCATCAGGGTCACTGTGGCAGTGACGTTCTTGCCGTTGCCCACGCCGGCATCGTCAAAGCTGGCGGCCACGGTGTAGTCTGTGCCTCGGTTCAAGTTCATGCCGTCGAAGGTTACGCTGGTAATGCCTGCGTCTGTCGTGCCATCATAGGGCTTGGACACAGCCGTTACCCCGCTGATCGTCAGCGGTTTCTTTCCAATGCTGACCTCCACGCTGGCGGGTGCGGTATCATTGTGGTTTGCATCGCCAATCACCCGATACCACACGGTATACGTTCCGGCATCGGTGCCGGTAGGGATGCCCAGGCTGTATGTACCGTTCTCGGTCAGGCTGTACTGCATGGTGCCACCGCTGGTCACGCTGCCTGCGGTAATCAGCGCCTGCTCCTGGCCGGTATAGGTCAGGTTTTCCTGTGCTGTGGGAGGCGTGATGAGGCTTGACCTGATGTCGGCCTTTTGTACCGTTACAACAATATCCTGGCTCATCTTCTTGTAGCCGTCGCAGGTGGCCAAAAAGCGGAAGGTGTGCTGGCCTGCGGGTAGCTTTTGCGTAGAAAGATCAAATTGATTCTTTGTTGCGTTGTCAACCGCTGTCTCTTTGCCGTTCTCCACCTTGTACCACTGGAAGCTCACAGCGCCTGTGCCGCTTTCCTTATTTACATTGACAAGAAGCGTCCCCGTACCGCCATAAGTCATGCTCATCTTGTTCGGATAGTCCATGCTCTTGATGGGGATCTTGGCCATAGAAACATTGGTCAGCTCCTTGCCGGTAAGATCGGTTATCCAGGTACTGCCGCTCTTAAACACGTAACCCTCCGGCAGCAGGGATGCCAGCGTAACATTTCCGGTAACGGTCAGTTTTGCCGCCGTCTTACCGTTCAGATCCAGCTTGAGCGGGCTGCCGATGGTGATCTCGCCTGCATTTGCCAGCAGCTTCACCGTACCGCCGTCGGCGATGGCCGCGTCTGCCGTCAGATAGTAGGAAATGCTGCCGTCCGTCTTTGTCGCCGCAGCGGCATAGCCGCAGTAGGGGCAAACATTCCCGCCGGAAGGGTCATCCGGGTGACTGCACTTCACAACGGTTACGGCAGTATTCTCATTCATCTCCGACAGCCTGACCAATGCGCCGCCTTGCTTCTGATAGGCATAGCCCTTTTCCAGCAGGGATTGATACTTTGCGCCATTCTCGATTTGGATGCTGCCAAAGGAGCCGCCGGACAGGGGCACTGGAATACCCTCGAGCGCACCCAATTCCAGCCGAGCCACACTGCCGCCGGACATGGTCAGCGCTCCCTCCGTGTAGATGCCGCCGGGGAACGTGCCGCTCGTTACCACAGCTTCGTTCCCGGTACAAATGGAAAGCCCAGTTCCACCGGAACCAATTCCGCCGCCTACGCTGCCCTCCAGGGTGACATTGTCCAGCGTCAGCTTTGCGCCTGTGTGGTCAAATTTTCCAACTTCCACCGCGGTAGCGGGCTTGCTGGTGCAGGTGCTTAGCACCTTGCCGTTCATGATGGCTACATTGGAGCCGAGGATGCGTAGAAGCGCATTCTCAGCGGATTTACTCAGGGTGTGTCCATTCAAGTTCAGTATAATATTTTTGCTGATTTCGATAGGCTCTGCGTTCTCGATGTCCAAAGGCCCCCGCAGCGTGATAGTGTCACCGTCCTGCGCGGCAGTCAGCGCGTTTTCCAGACTGGTGTATCGCTTGCCGCCGGTTTCAAATGCCTCCACCAGCATATGGCAGCGGGTGCAGTAACCGGCGCTGTCCACCTTGCCCGCATGGTCGCAGACTCTGCCGCAGGCGCATTTGCCGTTATGATATTGGTCGGTATGCTCGACCACCTTGACCGCTCTATCCGGAATATCTACATTGGAAACGTTCAAAATTTCGTCGCTATCAGCGTCTGCAAAGGCATATCCGTCCGCCAGCAGAGCCAGGGCCTCCTCACCAAGTTCTGCATTGATTCCACATTGGAACGTGCCGCCCTGGAGCTGGGTTTTCCCAAGGAATTTCACCTGATGCTGAAACACGCAGTCGCCCTTTACCGTCAGGGTAAACAGGTTATTAACGACACCCCCGCCTGTTGTAACGCTGTCTAATATCAATACCGTGGGGCCTTTGGTGGCAATGACCTCTCCAATGCCCTCTATCGTGCCGTTTTTGATGGTGACGCTGTTGTACGGGCAATCTTGCAAATCCAGCGCCTTGACCTTGTGGCCCTGCAGGTCCAGCGTAAGGTCCTTTTTGTTGGTCCCATCACCTCCTCCCGCACGCAAGATTGCGTCAATATCCCGCACAAAATAAAAGGTTCCGCCGGAAATCAGCCTGCTCCCAACCATGGCCTGATTGTTCCCGAGTTCAGACGAATAGGGGATACCATCTTCGTCAATAAAGAGCACTTCCTTGCGACACGGTTCGCCGCACTGTTGGCATTTGCCATCGTGGGTGTATTTTGCATGGGTGCAGGTGTTAATGGTAACGGTGACAGTTTTTGTATCTACGGTATAGTTATTATAGGACAGCTTGCAGTAGACCTGGCCGCTGTACTCCCAGTCCCTGCCCTCCACTGGGGTCAGGTTGGACTTGGTCAGGACGATTTTATTATAACTGCCGCTGCCTGTGCCCTGAAATTCTTTTCCGTTCACATACCACTGATAGGTAATATTACCGGACTGACCGCTTGCCAGAGAGGCGCTGACATCGACAACCGCTACACTTTCCCCATCTAATTTCTCATATACGACCTGCGGCTGCGTTCTTATGGTAATGGGGTTTTTGGGCACGGCGGCGACGGTGACGGTCGCCTTGTTAGGATTGGTTCCTTCTACGCCGTCTGCGGTCAGCTTCAGCTTATAGCGGCCCTCCTTGACATTGTTGTCCGCGGTAACGGTGATGGTCGCGCCGTTATCGGACTTTTGGAACGCCAGACCGGTGTGCTCGCCCACCCATTCCACGTTCAGGGTATTCATCTGGACCTTGCTGCCGGTCACGGAGAAGGTCGCCGTCTGACTGCCTGAGCTTTCCTGTATGGTTCCCTGCTGCGCGCCGACAATCAGGCTTGCGCGGGGCCCCATCTTGGCGATATAGATGGTCTTGACGTCCCCTTCTCTTGTCGTATCGGCCGCTGTGCCGACCGACATATCGTCTGTTTTTGCATTCTGACTTTCCGAATACAGAATGGTCAGGTTTTTGTTGATGTTTCGGGCGTTTCCATACCTACTATTCGAAATCGCACCATATTTTCCGGTGGCGTAAAGGGTTCCTCCCTTCATGGTCAGGGATGCAGTGTTAATACCCCAACCGGAATTTAGATTCAGCTTTCCATTCTCAATCACGATGGTTTTAGCGCTCAAGCCGCACAAACCGCCGTTGGTGGTTATCTTTACCCCGTCTTTTATGGTAAGCGTCCCGCCGGCGGTGTCGCTCCAACTGCCGTCCGCAATACCATCTTTCCCGCTAGGAACATTGACCGTCAGACTGCCGCTTCCCTGAATGGTCAGATTGGCGGAATACATATCCAGAGCGGCGGTATATGCGGTATCGGTAATCGTAATGGTATTCTCGCCTTTCAGCGTGATTGTTGTGTCGCCCTTCACCGTCACCGGGGTAGTTATGTTTCTGTTCTCCCAGATAACATTGCCGGAGATGGTTTCATCGTCTGCTGCAGCTGCCATCAGGGGCGTTGCCTGCTCTGTTCCCTTGCAGGCAGAGAGATCCGCATCTTCCGCAGAGCAGACCGGACAGTCGGGATTGACCGCCCCCTGCTCACAGCGGGTTTCGCAGATACACTCCGCCGGAGCATTCCCGGACACGCCGGGAACAAGCCCGTTGTCCTGAGAATTGCACAGTTCACAGGTATACCCGCAGGGCGTCCCCTCTGTGGCCGGGATGTAGCCGCAGCTATCGTCATGCTCGCCGCGTTCATGAGGACAGCTTAATTTTTTTGTGATACAGCCGCTTTCCTCACTGCATTCATGGGTACACTCGGTCGGCTGGACCTCCTCTGCTTCAGATGAGGTCGCCGTATTTTCTGATACGCTGCCTTCCAAAACAGGGTAACAGCTTTCGTCATGTTTATGGATACACTTCTCCACAAGGGTGTAGCAATCCTCAGTATGTTCATGTTCACAGGCTGCCCCTTCGGTTCCTTCCGTATATCCGCAGTCCTCTGTATGTTCCGGGTGATGCTTGCACAACCCCGTATGGACGGCGGATACACCCGCTTCCACCGCAGATGCCGGAACTCCCGGCATCGTAAAAATCATTGCCGCCGCCAGTAAAAATGCGGCCGGCCGTTTCCATTTCCATATCATTTATTCATCCTCCTCACGCGGTTCGTTCCTTCTCGTTGTTTTCTGAAGCAGCTGGGATACCGCCTCCCGCAGCTGATATTCTGTCACAGGCTTTACCAAAAAGGTGTCCGCCTGCATCCTGCGGCTTTGGGGTTCAAATTCTGCCTGATCGCTGATCCAAAGGAGCGGGACATCCCTGCTGTACCCTCGTATGCTCATGCAGAAATTCATTCCCCTGGCTCCGTCCTCCATGACCACCACAGCATCATAAGGCCCATCCCGCTGCATGGCATAGACGCAGAATACGCCATTGTCAAAGCGGTCTACTTTGCCAAGCTTCATCAGTAACGCCGTTTCTTTCTCCTTCTGACTATAACTGCACAGCGCAATTCGCATTTTCGCACCTCCATTTTGTGATGGGTTTTATCGCCTCATATAGCTCCTGATCGGAGCAGTCTGCCGAAAGGAACGCAGGGATACGCAGGTGATATGCGATCAGGGCGAAGTTTTTATCATCGCTCCACCAGACAAGCGGTGTTTCCGGTGCCAGCTGCTTTGCCTGAATGGCAGCCTCCAATCCCCTTGCCCCGGTCATTGCGATGACAACCGCATGGTAGCGGCTCCGCCGCAGTGCCTGAGATAGCTGCTTCTCATTCCATAGCTCGTCGATGACAAGCTGTCCGTCCCCAGCAAAAAGGGAGCGCAGCCTGCTCTCAAACCATTCTGCATTCCTTAATTCCGTACAAAGTGCGATTTTCATGCTGAGCCTCCTTTCCTGAAAAGAAAAATAAAAAAACCAGACCTTCTCATCGGAAAGTCTGGTAGTATAATTAGAGTAGCATCTTGTCAAGGGAAATGCAACCGACTTTGTTTAAGACGCAGGTTTCCTGTTTAAGACGCAAGTTTTTTCCTGCGGTTTTATGTTATACTATTATTGGATTTTTGTGCAAAGGAGATGGCACGATGCAGATTGCGATTGTGGATGACAGAGCAGATGACAGAGCAGAACTGTCTGCCTGCCTGGAAAATTATATGAAAAAGCATCAGCTGGACTATACGCTGACAGAATTTGAGGACGGAGAGAATTTTCTGAAAGCTGCCGCCCAGGTCAATTTTCAGCTTGTCTTTATGGACATCTATATGGAGAACATGGATGGAATAGAGGCCGCCAGAAGGCTGCGCCAGAAAAACAGGCTTTGTAAGATTGTTTTTCTGACCATTACAGAAGATTATGCCCGGATGGGGTACAGCCTGTCCGCCAGCTATTATCTGCTGAAGCCGCTTTCGATCCATCAGGCAGATTTTGAAGAAGCGATGGAACTGTGCCAGCTAAAACCGCCCTATGAAGTGATGACACTTTCGGTTATGGCTGACCGTCAAAAGCTGGAACTTCCCACAGAGAAGATTCTATACATAGATTATCAAAACCGTATGACACGGATTCATACGGCGGAACGCGTGATACCGGTAAGCGGAGGCTTTCAGGAGGTTACTGCCGCATTGCAGAAGGACAAGCGTTTTTTGCCCTGCTACCGGGGCATTTTAATCAACATGGATTACATCAGCCAGGTTGACAGTCAGACCTTCCGTTTGATAAACGGGGAGGAACTTCCGATTGCCCTCCGCAATGGAAAACAGCTGCGGGAAACCTACCGTCAATATGTTTTCTCTGGAATGGGGGGTATCGTATGAGAATGAAGCAAATGCACAGGCGTATTCTGGAGGGCTGTCTGGCCTGTCTCCTCTGCTTCACCTGCAGTATCCCAGCATTTGCCGCCGAAACTGCAACCCCATCCAATGCCGATGAAAGAAGGGAGAATCCGCCGGGTTTAGAAAGCGAGGCTTCGGAGACACTGAAGAGCGGAACCCCGGAAACACCGGAAGCATCGGAAGAAGTATCCCTCGTCCTTGTCACAGAAATACAAAAGGAAGACGAACTGCTCTCCCTGCCAGATTTCACCCTGCCCCTTAGAACCACACCGTCTGATGATGACCTGGAGGACATTTATCAGCTGGCCCTTCGGTATCAAACCGTCTGCGCCACTGTAACAGCAGGTAAAGAAATCCGGCAGGAAACATTTTCTGTCGCATGGGATTTTTCGGCCATTGACCAGACCACTCCAGGCAAATATACCGCAGCAGGCCGGATTGAACTGCCGGAGGGGTATGCCTTTGGTGAAGCTGTCTTGCAGGAGCTTCAGATTTCCGTCCGGGTGGAAGAAATGCCGCCTGCTGTCATTACCTCCATAGAGCAATGGTATCCTTATACGGACGCGTTTGCGGTTCAACAGGGCAGCGAAACCGAAACGCTGGAAAATTTGTTTGCCTTTTCCCCTTACTATCTGGAATGCTATGCGGAAAATGGAACCAGCTACACCGCTGTGGTGGAATGGGATTTTTCTGGTATTGATTTGAATACTGTGGGACTGTACCATGCAGCAGGAAGGCTGACTGCACCGGAAAATACCATATTTGCAGATCGTGTCGATTTACCTGAAATTTCAATTCCTGTTTCTGTACAGGCTCCGGGCAGCCCAGACATCAACTGCTTCCTGGTTCGCAGAGGAAGCCTTTATTTTCCCTGGGTCACACCGCCGGGGAATCTGGACAAGGTCAGTATATGGCTGTCCAAAAACAACGGTTCATGGAACCGTCTGGAAAGTGGCGTTTATGTGGGTCAGGAAATGCTCTCGATTGCTACCCGTCTGCTGATGCCGGGCAGCAGTTACCGCCTTCAGGTGGATTATGACGGCGGACAGACCGGCATCCTCTCCTTTACCTACGCAGACGAAATTGTCCTTGAAGGGTACCATGAAGGCGACCGGGATGGAGGGGATGCAGGCGGAAATCCTCCCGATACCATCATTCAACCGCCTCCTGAAGATACCGACGATCAGGATGACGGTTTCGCAGACAGGCACTCCACAAAGCCTCCAAAACCGCCTGCAACAAATGGCGGTGGAACGAATTCCGATGATTCTGAAAAAGCACCACCGGTCAGCGGAGAAAATAAGCCTACGGATCACAAGCCTTCCGAGCCATCCTGGGTTGGAAAGGATGATTCCATAGATAAAGAAGAATTCCCATCGAAACAGACAAACGGTGATGCAGAGGAAGCATTAGAACCAGACGCTGGTTCCGATGAACCGACTATACCGGAATCGAAAAACAGGAAAGATTCAGTGCAAAGCGCTATGACCGTTCCCCAGGAAGGCGCAGATTCCCAAAACTCCGCGTTTTCAGAGTTCTTCGATGAAACCACCGACCGGATTTCCGGCACACGCTTTTTGATGATGCTGCAAACAGGGGAGCAAAGAGCCATCTTTTCCAAACAGGGAATCACCATCAGCATACCAAAAAACGCCTTGCCGGAGGGCATCCAAAACGAAGATCAGATTGAAGTCATCATCCAAAAGGATACGGACGGCGGTTTTTCTTTTTCGTTTTCCATCAATGGAACTGCGCTCAGCTCCCTGCCGGATGTTTCTGTCATGCTGCCCTGTCCAAATGACCCGGCAGCCGGCACATGGTTCCTCTGTGATGAAAGCGGCGTGGAAATCCCCATGACCGGTTACGACGATGCGGCAAAAGCCGCCTCCTTTCAGATCAGCCATACAGGGACATACACCATTGCAGTAAAGGAAGATGCCATTTCCCTGGCACAGGCCGCCGACACAGAGCATAGCCGGTCGCCCATACTCCTTTTGATTCCGGCCTGTCTGCTTCTTCTGTCTGCCGGTGTGTTTTTCCTAAGGAGGAGGCGAAAATAAGATGGTATCTTCTGCAGTAAAAAAATATGCTGCCTTATGTATGGTCTGCCTGTGCTCATCCCTGTTTTTTCTTGGCCTGTATCAGTTCAATAATAAATATAGCCAGAACACAATCCAGGCGGCAAATGGGATTCTGGCGCTTTCTGAGGAAGAACTTCAAAAGTCACCGGTGCGCTTTCTGGTATCCGGCTGGGCATTTTATCCTGACGCGCTTTTGACCCCGGAAGAAATACGGGATGAAAGCCATTATATGCGCTACCTTTCCATCGGAGAGCAGACCAATTTCTCCAGCCCTGCAAACCCTTCTCCCTATGGCTGCGGGACTTATCAGATGACATTCTTTCTGCCGGAACGGAAGGAAACATATGCGCTGGAAATCCCAGAAGTGTTTTCTGCTTACAACCTTTATCTGGATCATGACCTGATCCTGCAAATGGGGGAACCGGCACAGGGGACACCATTGGTTCAAAACCGCATGGTCACTTTTCATGGCGGAAAACCGGTCACACTCACCATAGCGGTCAGCAACTATGACCACTTTTACGGAGGAATTGTCTATCCGCCTGCTTTCGGAACGATGCTGGCGGTCAATACAACCAGAGGAATCCGGTTTGCATTCTGCCTGTTCAGCTGTACAGTTACCTTTGTCTGTGCGCTGCTGTCCTTTTATTTCAGCCGCCGGATGAAACAGAAAAATACATTCCTGTTCGGACTGATCTGCCTTGCCATGTGCGGCCTGTCATCCTATCCGGTGCTTCATATGCTGGCTGCGGTTCCCGTATTCCCCTGGTACACGATTGAACTGTTCTGTATCTATCTGGTTACCTGGCTGATCGTAGTTCTGCAAAACCGGATATGCAGGCCGGGCTTCCTGCCTGCGGCCATCAGTAATGGGGTGGGCGCTGCCTTCCTGGTATATGCGTTTGTGTATGGCATGATGGCTTCCCATCTCTCCCTTGGAGCGATTCGTTTCTTCTCTGCATCGGTCTTTTGTTATAAGGCGGCATCTGCGCTCTATCTGCTTATCATCGCTGTGCTTGCCATTCACAGAGGAGAAAAACGGAGCAGGCCGATCTTCTATGCTGCGGCAGCCGCAACCTGCGCCTTTATATGGGATCGCCTTCTGCCGGTTTATGAGCCGGTTATCGGCGGTTGGTTTTTGGAATGGGGCAGCTTTTTCATAGCAGCAGCCATCGGTTATTCCCTCTGGCGCGATGTGATAGAAGGATATGGAAACAGCCTGATTTTCCAGGAAGAACGCAAGCAGGTCATCCGTCAGCTTTCTATGCAGACCGAATACAGCCGTCAGGTTTCTGAGGCAGCGGCAGAAAACAGAAGGCTGATCCACGACATCAAACACCATCTGCGCACCATAGACCGCATGGCCTCTGAACGTGGGCAGACGGAGATCTGCTCCTTCCTGTTACAGGTAGAGGAACAGGTTGCGGCATCATCGGGTCACTCCCCTGCCCAGTTCTGCAAAAATCCCGTCGTAAATGCACTGATTGAATACTACTACGGCATGGCGCAGACACAAGGGACAGAATTTCAGGTGCGGCTCGATCTTCCCGATCAGATGCCGCTTACCGATGTGGAGCTGTGTACGGTGCTGGGCAATCTTTTGGACAATGCCGTTGAGGCGTGCAGCCGCCAAAAGCAAGGGGTGCGCCGCGTTTTCATTGCAGGCGAAACCAGAGGTAATATGTACTTTTTGAAGATTGAAAACACTTACGACGGTCTGGCCTTGCAAGAGGGAAAAACATTCCTCTCCCGAAAGGGTACATCTGCTGATCATGGAATCGGGCTTTCCTCTGTCCGAAAAATCATTGAAAGCCATGGCGGTGATCTCGATCTTGTTCCTGGTGAGGAATCCTTTCTTGTTGGAATTACAGTGGGTTTATAAACATTGCTCATACAAAAGGACACCATTACTTACATTTGCATAAGCAATGGTGTCCTCTCTATTTTCCAAGTTCTTCTTCCATAATATTCCTAATCGCTTTAATACCCGTAAAAGTCAATTTTATTCCACGATTATACATAGCCAGTACTTCATTCAGATTTTCAACAAGTACCTTATCCAACTTTTTATGTATCGTTACAGGCTGTTCCTGAATCGTATGAACATGGTCAAAATATTTTTCAATAACAGGAAATGTATTCTGTATCAAAAAAGCATTTTCTTTCCCTGCAAATAATCCAATCACTATCGTATTGCATTTACCATATCGTTTCTTTTTCTTTTCAACGATTTCCTTGTATTTCTCAGCTTGTGAGCTAATTGGTATCATCCAATACAATTTTGGATTTTTTCTATCCTGAATTGCATAGTAATGAGGACGATAGTTCCCCTGTTCCTTATTACTCATCAAATATTTATCCTGAACCAAGTCAAAAAATTCATCCTTGATATGATACGAATATCCCTGTTGTATCTCCATAAATAACCTTTCCTATGTGATAAAATTCCCCATCAGCATTCACTGATGGGGAACATTTACAAACTATACTATTTTTATCCCACCTGTATAGCAAGTGGCTTCATTTACGAACTGAATTATTTATACCCCGCACCATCAGCAAGCGGCAAACATTTACTTCTATCTTTAGTATATACAGTTTCTCTGAATTTAGCAACCTGTTTTTTAAGTTTAGAAATATTTTTTACTATATCATAGCTCATCATTTGTCGTAACTCTGTCGTAAAATACATGCATTTACTTTCTTAATACAGCTTAGCCCCAGCAGGAATTGCGTCATCTAACATAAGCAGATTCAATCCTTCGTGTCCGTCATACTCATACACTGCTGAAATCAACATTCCTTCTGATGGGATTCCCATCATCATTCTGGTAGGAAGATTTGTGATCGCTACGCATGTCTTTCCAACAAGCTGTTCCGGCTCATAGTACTCATGAATACCGCTTAAAATCGTGCGTTTCTTGTCAGTTCCATCATTTAATGTGAACTTTAGAACGCCTCAATAAACTGAGGCTAAAACTGTCCATTCCAGTTAAACAAATTTGACCGCGTTTTATTTTCTATATTCAACTTACTTTGTGATATTTCTTCTCGATTAATTGGTATTTCGTCAAAGTCAATTCCCTGCATCTATTGGTTTTCCTGCCTTTCTATGACCACTTCAATAACATCTTCTATTCCACAGTCTAATGCATAGCATATTTTAACAATCGTATCTAATGAAACATATTCGTTCTTACTCATTTTAGCAACTGCATTTGTGCTAATATGTGCTATGTCTTTTAGCTGAGTCTTATTTATATTCTTATCCACCATCAATTTCCAAAGGCGGTTATAACATATTAGGGATTCAGTGCTCATAATTCACCTCTCTTAAATTTGCTTTTGCAACTAATGCAAGTATATCATAATTCTCATTCTTTTTCAATTATTTCTTGATATATATCAAGAACATCTGCACATATACTCATTTTTAAATAAGGCAAAAAATAGACTCCTATTTCTAGGAGTCCTATTAAACGTGTTCTCTTATTCTATTAATACAACTTTGCTCCTGCCGGAATATGGTTATCCACCATAAGAAGATGGAGTTCTTCATCCTCTGAATCTTTAAGATTATTTACTGCTGAAAGTAACATACCGCAAGATTCAATTCCCATCATTGCTCTCGGTGGAAGATTTGTGATTGCAATAAGTGTCTTTCCAACTAGTTCTTCTGGCTCATAAAATGCGTGAATACCGCTTAAAATCGTACGATCTGTGCCTGTTCCATCATCAAGAGTGAACTGTAACAGCTTCTTTGATTTAGGTACTGCAATACATTCTTTAACCTTAACCGCTCTAAAATCTGACTTACTAAATGTATCAAAATCAACAAATTCTTCAAACAAAGGCTCAACCTTTACTTTAGAGAAATCAATAACTTCTTCTTTCTCTGGTGCAGTTTCTACCGCTTTAGTTTCAGCCTTAGCAGTCTTCTTATCAGCATCCAGTGACTTCATTGTCGGGAATTTTTTTGATTTTTCTTCATTACCCTTCGTGATGCTTCGCTGTGCTATTTCTATTAAATTGTCTTCTCTTCATCACCATTCATGATGAATCATTGTCAAATCATATCTGTTGTCAATTTGATGTCATTTGGTTATTTCTGTTGTCAGATAAAAGGGTTCATAAGCCCTTCTTAAAATACATCCATTGTTGCAGCCAAATGTTCAAATGTTTCCTGTTTTTTCTCCTCTGTCGCTTCTGCATAGATATCCATAGTGGTCTGGATATCCTTATGCCCCATGATCGACTGGATTATTTTCAGGTTGGTTTCTCTTTCACAAAGCCTTGTACAGAATGTGTGTCTCAAGCTGTGCGCTGAAAAATCCGGCAACAGCACCGGCTCCCGATGCTCTTTTTTTGCCTCTATTTCTTCTGTTGCATTATAAGCAGATGAGATTCTCTTGATTGCCCGATTGACTGACTGGGCATTCATTATATTTCCATAACGGTTACAGAAAACAAAGCCTGTCATTCCGTCAATCTCTGCATCTGTCCAGCCATTTTCTTTCTGCTCTTCCCAGATCATTTCAAAAGCATCTTTCACTGTATCCAACATGGGAATCGTACGCATTCCGGCTTCTGTTTTCGGCGTCGAAATGTGATTTTCCGATGCCCGGTCTTCTCCTACCGGATAATACGTCAGATTATGATTGATGCTGATAATCCGCTTCTCGTAATCAATGTCTTCCCATCGAAGCCCTAAAACTTCTCCAATCCGGCACCCGGTTCCAAGAAAAATCGTAAAAATCGGCCACCAGTGAAAATAAATCGGATGCGTAGCAATATATTCCATAAATGCTCTCTGCTGTGGAATTGTCAGTGCATGTCTCACACCGGTCTTCATGCCTAAGTTTTTCTTTAATTCTGCCATGACTCCATCCGTAGGATTTTTTCTGATAATGTCATCCCTCACAGCCAGTTGAAAAGTTGGATGTAATAACGTATGAATGGTTTCCAATGTGTTAATCTTCAGTTCCTGCTTCTTGGTCAAATGATTATAGAACTGCACCACATCAGAATACTTAATCTCTGCTATATTCCGCTTTCCAAATGTATCCCGGATAAATCGGTCATACATATAAAGATAATTACTCTTGGTCGTTGGTTTCAGATTGTTTTTGAGACTCATGTAGCGGTCAAATACAAAATTTACTGTAGCCTTTCCGGCAACATAAATATCCAGACCGTCCATCTGATCTTTCATGAGCTGTGCTTCTTTTTCTCGAAGCGTTACAAGGTCTTGTGCATAAACATACTTACGTCTTCCAAGGGGATCTGTATAAGTATATACATACCTCTCATCGGAACGTCTCTGTGATTCACCTTTCCGCAAGACTCTGCCTCGCAGATCTTTTCGTGTCTGTGCCATATAAAATCCTCCTTCAATAAAGGAAGGACTTCATGTTATTCAGGTCTGTTCAAAATTCTTTCCAGTCCCTGCAGGACAACTTCTGTCACAGTCATTTTGTGCTTTCCGGCATAATCGCAGATACGCTTATACATAGAATCTTCCACCCGGATACTCAATACTTTCTTTTTTACATTTTCCGACTTTGGTCTTCCTGTCTTCGCCATATCTGTTCTTATTCCTCCACATCTTCATTATAGTTTTCGTATGACAAAAAGTCAATCCCTGTTTTTCGTCCTTCCACAATTTTTTCTTCCCTACGCAATCCGGAATGTCTCCAGATACTTTTCAAATATCTCACAGTTTACAAGAGCAACCTTGTCAATCTTATACACTGCTTTGGCTTCTTTCGCCAGCTCCTGGAATTTCGTCAGCCCAATGCTGTAAAGCTCTGCCCCTTCCTGATAACGGACGAATTTCTTTGCTATTTTCTTTGTTTTCTCTACATCTTTACGTGCATATCCCATACACCGCACCTCCTTTTCTGCATGAAAAAAGCAGCTAACCTATTTTTCATAGACTAACTGCTTGTATTTTTGTTCCATATTCAGTTTTGTTCTACAAATCCGACAGTGAAATTCGGTCGTATGCGCCATTTTTCTTATCTTCCGGATGTGGTTCCAGTCCGATAATTGTAATATCTTTCTGGTCTGGTCCATAAACCCAGTACATTCTCATTGCGCCACTGGTTTTATTTTCCAGATAAGATTGCCACACTTTCATTCCGTAACGTCTGGATAATGGCTCTATTTCATGGGTTTGAAGACTTGGATACCCTGGATCTGCCGATAGCAGCTTTAAAGCCTTTCCCCATTTTTTATACAACTGTTCTTCCTTCTTTTTTATATTACCGGAACGATATTTCTCCTGCAGATCTAACCAAAGTTCCTGCATTTCAGGAATTCCCATTCGTATATTAAAATTCATCTCTTATTCCTTTTAAAAATCTGACAGGTCAATAACCGGAGAAACATCGCCTTTCTTAAAGTTACTTACTGCACGATCCATATCTGCCAGAGTTCTGGCTGAAATACTCTCTGGCACTGCCAGTTCCCGAGGTTCCAGAATAATGCAGCCATTTCCGTATTCTTTTACATTGTAATACTGATAAGCAGCTCCTCTGAGCGTAATTCTTTTTTTGTTATCCAGATGGGCAACATAATCTTTCATTGCTTCCATTACCAACACCTCCTACGCAAGCATTTATGTGGGAAATCCCACCTCTTATTATTATAATACGCTTTTCTATATTATCTGTCAATCTACTTTTACTTACTCCTGATACTTGAAAGTATTCATGCACCGGCAGACGGCAGGTGGCAGATAGGGTATCTATAAAAATCTGTATTTGCTTCGATGACTCTGCCACCCATCATTCTTTTAATCGAATACTATTCTCCTGCTTTTCATTTACTTGGTACTCCAACTCATTCTTCATCCGGCTTCTTACATCACGCATGGTCCTCCCAGAAATTCCCTGTTCCTTTGCTTTTTCATCTAATTCCCTGATTGAAATTTCTTTTTTATCAGCAAGCAGTTCCCTGATCAGCTTTGCCCCTCTCTCCAGCTTTGTTTCTGTTGCTTTTCCTTCTTTCCCATCTAACAATTCATCTGCGGAAATCTCATAGGCTCCCACCCATCGAAAACCATCTTCGTCTCCCAGTTTAAACGCCATTGTCTCCCCTGGTGGCGCTAGCGAGCTTTTTTCATGAATCAATACCCTTGTGGTTGGATCTTTTCTTACTTTCCCGATGAAAATCAAGCTTCGCACTGCTGCCATAATATCAATAGAACCAAGTCCTCGATACGTGCTCTGCGTCCCAGAAGATTTATTCAGATGTCCGATCAGCACAATGGCACATCCGGTTTTCTCTGCAATCATTCCCAGTTTTCGGAACACCGGACGCACTTCATTTGCCCGGTTCATATCCACATCTGCTCCAATAAATGCCTGTACCGGATCAATGATTACAAGCCGCACTCGATTCTGTCTGACTGCTTTTTCAATTCGATCATCAGATAGGGTTAATGCTTCTTCCGTATCATCAATTACCATAACCCGGCTCAGATCTGCTCCTGCTTCTATCAGTCTTGGCTTGATAGTGTCACCCATACCGTCCTCTGCTGTCTGATAAATTACATTGAACGGTTCAATATCTTCCATATTAGGAAATAACTTTCGATTGGTACAAGCTGCCGTCAGCATCATTGCAAAATAAGTTTTTCCTTCTCCCGGATTGCCCTGAATGATTGTCAGTTTTCCAAATGGAATATAAGGAAACCACAACCACTCCACACTGGTCTGCTTAATATCTTCATAACATAACATCGGCACCAGTTCTTCTGCTTCTGGTACTTTTATTGTGATTGTTTCTGCGATTGCTTTCTTTCTGTCAGTATTTTTATCACAGAGGATTTCATTCCAGTCTTTTCGCGATGGTTTCAGACGAATTACACTGTATCCTTCTGAGATTTCTCCTGCCAGTTTCTCACAAGCCTCATTCCCTGCCTGGTCATTATCCAGGCACAGGAAAACAGAAGTAATCTGAGGGCGTTCAGAAAGAAAAGACATTAGTGCCACACTGGAGACGCCACCCAGACTCAGGTAACTGCGTTTCTTCCAGTCTTTTGGAAATAATTGGATAAAAGAAAGCAGGTCAATGGCTGCTTCAAACACAAATAACTGATTATCCGTTCCTCTGTGGCAAAATCCAAAAGCTTTATCAGAACCTGCTACATCTCCACGATATTTTATTTCACCAGTTCCCCGGCAG
>ENA-OPVG01001110-OPVG01001110.1-human-gut-metagenome-genome-assembly--contig:-NODE-1110-length-20901-cov-6.005661_pt1 | contig 20901 bp, 20 predicted proteins | sample MGYA00241093_ERZ501975 | MGnify/ENA primary metagenome ERZ501975 (study PRJEB25962, sample SAMEA2042993) | human gut metagenome | biome: human gut; feature: human-associated habitat; material: faeces... | reverse complement strand
CTATGGGCGTTATGAGTAAAATACCTCCGGCTAAGCCGGAGGATTTTTATTTATAGGAAGTTCAGAGAATTTTCTTATAATATAAATACTTTGCACAGAAATTTGCATAAAGAAAATTTCGTGCGCGAACAAAGATGAGGACTTAAAAATATCTTAATAAGTGATAATGTCATTAATGTTTGCTTTTGTTCTATATTAGGAAAGTTATGACCTTTTTTAATATAGAAAACTACATTCTAGAGAAAATTTATTGAAATAATTGAAAAAATATATATTGTATGATAAATTAAAAATATAAAATAAAAAAGGAGATATATTCAATGAATAAAAATTTAAAAATTGGACTTATTTCTGATATACATGAGGATATTAAAGCTTTAGAAAGGTATTTGAAATACATTCAAAATTCAGATATAGATATTGGAGTATATTTGGGAGATAGTGTATCAAGAAACTGCGATGATGATACAAATTATTTTTGGAAGTTAGCATCAAAAGCTGATAAGCCAATATATTATACAGTTGGAAATCATGATGTTGGAATTGATGAATATAAAAGTATAGGGTGTGAAAAAATTTACGATACTTATATTTATCCTATGATAGATAATAAATATTTAGATATTAATAATACAAATAGTGGAAAGTGCTATTATTATAAAGATTTTGATAATTATAAAATAAGATTAATTAGTGTATTTGAATATGAGGGAACAAGAGATGCAGATTTAACTTTAGGATTTGAACATCGAAGATATATTTCAAGTGAACAATTGTTGTGGTTTGCAAAAACATTATACAATACACCATTAGACTATTCTGTTATTGTTACAATGCATCAAATACCAGCTTTAAAACCTAATTTTAAAGAATGCAATTTTTGTGCTAATGTTGGAGAAACTAACTTGGAAGAAGATTTGAGTGATGGATATGGATATCTTCAATTATCAATGTTAGGAAATCCTTTGGGAGATATTATAAATGCTTTTAAGAATGGATTACATATAAGAAATAAATATTCTGTAAAGGAAGAATATCAAAAATATTTAGAGACCCCTACAATTGATTTTGATTTCTCTGATAGACCAAAAGGAAAGTTTATTTGTTTTTTAACTGGGCACTTACATTGTGCATTTATAACTACTTCGATGGAGTACAAAGATCAATTGGCTATTACGGTTCCAGCTGCTTCAACAGGTGCATTTGAGAGACAAAATGATGATATTAAACCAATTTCAGAAAATGATGATAATTTTTATATACTTGAAATAAATACTAAAAATAAGAATATAAGTATAGATAAAATTGGAACTGCAATAACATCTAGTGGAGTATTAAGAGATAGAATTAATTTGAAATATGAATAAAGATATCAGAACAGTTACTTATAATATAATTTAAATGTATATAATTAAAAAAATTATATAAAATAAAATACAAAGGAGGTTTCAAAATATGGAACAAAAAATCAAAGCCGTACAATATGGCGTAGGAAAAATGAGTTTATACACAATGAGATACATGCTAGAAAAAGGAATTGAAATAGTAGGAGCAGTAGATGTAAATCCAGCAGTAATAGGAAAAGACATAGGAGAAATATTAGGAAAAGAAAAATTAGGAGTAGTTGTTACATCTGCAGAAAATGCAGAAGAAATGATGCAAACAACAAAACCAGATATATGTATAATAACAACAAGAAGTTTAATAGCGGAATTAGAAGAACCATACATGTTATGTGCAAAATTGGGAATAAATGCAATATCAACATGTGAAGAGGCATTTTATCCACAAAATTCAAATCCAACATTAACAAATAAAATTGATGAATTGGCAAAAGCAAATAACTGTACAATAACAGGAACAGGATATCAAGACATATATTGGGGGCAACTTATAACTTCAATTGCGGGTTCAACACAAAAAATTACAAAAATAAAAGGAAGTTCAAGTTACAATGTTGAAGATTATGGAATTGCTTTAGCAGAGGCACATGGAGCAGGATTGACATTAGAGGATTTTGATAAACAAGTTGCGTCTGTTGATAGAATGTCAGATGAAGAAAGACAAGAAATAATAAATAAAGGTGATTATGCGCCATCATATATGTGGAATGTAAATGGATGGCTATGCTCAAAGTTAGGATTAACAATTATAAGCCAGACACAAAAATGTGTACCACAAACATATAAAGACGATATTTATTCTTCAACATTGAATATGACAATAAAAGCAGGAGATGCAACAGGAATGAGTGCTGTTGTTACAACTAAAACAAAAGAGGGAATTACTATTGAATCTGAATGTATAGGAAAAGTTTATGCACCAGATGAATTTGATAAAAATGTTTGGACAGTTGAGGGCGAACCTACTACAACTATTACTGTTGAAAAGCCTGCAACAGTTGAATTGACTTGTGCTACAGTTGTTAATAGAATTCCTGATGTTATTAATGCAGAACCTGGATATGTTACAACTGAAAAATTAGGTGATTTACAATTTAAAAACAAAATATGCTAATAATTAGGTATTTTATTTTTAAATAAAATATATTAAAAACTTGGGATTCTGTGTCTAGAACTAAGAATCCCTTTAAAATTATTTTTGATTTTTATTGAAATATTTTGTGGTTCAAAAAAAATTTGTGATTTTATAAAGAAATTTTTAGAAATGTATTGACAAAAATTCATTAAAATATTATAATAACACTTGTCGATGCGTCGACAATACATTTTTAAAATTTAATATGGGTAGGTGGCCGAGTGGCTAAAGGCGGCAGACTGTGGTCTTTGGTTTTAAATCAAAACCTAAATTGCAGCGCTTATCAGTGATGATAAGATGAAAACTAGGCTAATTCGGGGAACTCTTAACAGTTAGGCTGATGACAATCCCGAGCTAGGAAGAAATTCCGAGTGTAGAGACTTTATACCTGGTGTCTTATAAATAAGACAAAGAGAAAGTCCAGACTACAAACAAAGAAATTTGGTAGTGAAAACTATAGTGGTAAGAAATCTGTTCTCATTTGAGTACGAAGGTTCGAATCCTTCCCTGCCCACCATAAAAACAAGGAGACTTGTTTTTATTTTTATCATATTTTTACTTATAAGTAAAAATAAAAACTGAAGATTGAAAATGCTTGTTTTAGTACAAACCAGGAAACAAGAAATTACAGAAAATAAGAAATGCTTAACTATATAGATTAAATGAAAGGAGAGATAAGTATGAAGTTTAATTCTAATAAAGAAAAAGGCAATACTGGGTTGGGAATTCCAATTGAAGTAATAAAAAACAAAGCAACCCTTAATTTATGTGAAAAGTATGAAAAATATAAAATATAGTCAAATAAAAAATTATACTTTATAAATTTTAAATAAAAAATTAAAAAAAGGTCAAAAAACAGTTGTTTTTTTGACTTTTTTTATATATAATAAGAAACAAATTGAAACAAAAAGAAAAAACAGGGAGGAAGTTAAACAATGAGCGATATAATGGACTTAGACAAAACACTAAAAATAAAAGTAATAGGAGTAGGTGGAGCAGGAAACAATGCAATATCAAGAATGATAGACGACAACGTAAGAGGAGTAACATTCTACATGATAAATACAGAAACAGGAACACTAAAAAGATCAAGAACAAGTAACATACTACAAATAGGAGTTCAAACAACAAGAGGACTAGGAGCTGGAGCAAATGAATTAGTAGGAGAAAGAGCCGCAATAGAAAACAAAGAAGATATAAAACAAATGCTAGCAGGAGCAGACTTAGTATTTATAACAGCAGGAATGGGTGGAGGAACAGGAACAGGTGCTGCTCCAATAGTTGCAGAAATAGCAAAAGAAATGGGAATATTAACAGTAGGAATAGTAACAAAACCATTCTTATTCGAAGGAAAAGCACGTAGTTTAAGAGCTTCAAAAGGAATAGAAAGACTAAAAAGTAATGTAGACGATTTAATAGTTGTTTTAAATGACAATCTTTTAAAAATAACAGACTCAAAAATCACATTAGACAATGCTTTCTCATTAGCAGATAACATATTAGAACAAGGAATTACAAGTATTACAGACCTATTAACATCAGTAGGAGAAGTAAACATAGATTTTGCCGACATAAAAACAACAATGAACTATAGAGGAAAAGCCTATATGGGAATAGGAAGAGCTTCAGGAGAAAAGAAAGTAGAAGAAGCAGTTAGACAAGCAATAGAAAATCCATTAACAGAAAGCAAAATAGATGGAGCAAAAGGTGTAATATTCAATGTTAAAGGAAATAGTGACTTAGGACTTATGGAAATAAATAGTGCAGTTGGACTTATAAATGAAAAAGTAAGTGAAGATGCAAATATTATATTTGGAACAGTAATTGACGAAGATATGGGAGAAGATGTACAAGTAACAGTAATTGCAACAGGAGTAGAAGAAAAAGTAGAAACTGAAGTAAAACAATAAATTTGAATTTTGTCAATTATGACAAAAATATCACAATTGGCAAATAGGAGATGTATGCTAATGAAAAAACTTGTAGCAATAATCTGTATATTGTTAGTTATTTTTGTAGGAATGTATGTCAACAGAAGTAAATCAAATCAAAATTTGATAACTGCCACAGAAGTTGAAAAAGTGGAAGAATATATTTCAAAAATATATATGTGGAAAGAAATTACAGGTGATGCATTACCAAAATTTGATAATATAAATGATGCACCAGATGTATGGACATGGGAAGTTGTAAAGAAAGATTTGGAGAATTATGAATTAACAAAAGACGAAATACAAAATAAAGCAACAGAATTATTTGGAAATCAATTTAAAAAACAATTCCCACAAGAAGGAACTGAATACATGCAATATGATGAAAAACTAGGAAAATACATATCTACAGGAATTGAACTTGATACTTTAGATGATTGTTTTTATATTAAAAATATAAGAAAAACTAAAGATGGATATGAAGTTGAAATTGCAGAATATCTAGAAGATTACGTGAATTCTCTTGGAGTTGAGGATGAAAACGAAATATATGAAATTTATATAAAAAATTTAAATGAAGAGACAATTGCAAATGTAAAAAATACAGAAGGTGAAACCAAAACAATAGAAGTTGTTAAAGAAAATTTAGATAAGTTCACAACAAAAACAGTGAACTTAAAGAAGAATTCAAATGGAAATATATATGTTGAAAGTGTGAAATAAATGGATGTAAAAATTCTAGAAAAATGTGCAATTTGTCCACACAATTGTGGAATAAATAGATTGAATAATCAAATAGGAAGATGCAAGTCAAAAGATACTGTTAAAGTGGCATTATACTCAACACATAATTTTGAGGAACCTTGCATTAGTGGAAAAAAAGGCTCAGGTACAGTCTTTTTTTCAAATTGTAATATGAATTGTGTATTTTGCCAAAATTATGAAATCAGTCAACAGGGAAAAGGAAAAGAAATTTCAATAGAAGAATTGGCAGATATTTTTATAAAACAACAGGAAAAAGATGTTGAGAATATCAATTTGGTAACACCAACAAGTTATGTTCCGCAAATTATTGAGGCAATTAAAATAGCACGTAAAAATGGACTAAAGTTGCCAATAGTTTACAATACAAATGGATATGAAAAAGTTGAAACTTTAAAGATGTTAGAAGGATATGTGGATATTTATTTGCCAGATTTTAAATATTCAGATGATGATTTGGGGAAAAGATTATCAAAAGTGGATAACTATTTTGAAATTGTAACTGAGGCATTAAAAGAAATGTATAGACAAACTGGCAAAGCAGTTTTTAATGGGGAAGGCGTTATGCAAAAAGGTATGATTATTAGACATTTGGTTTTGCCTAATCATATTTTGAATTCTAGAAGAGTTTTAAAGTGGATAAATGAAAATATGCATGATGTTTATGTAAGTGTTATGGCTCAGTATTTTCCTACATATAAGGCTAAAGAGATTGATGATATAAATAGAAAATTGACTAAGGAAGAGTATGAACAGATTGAAAATTATTTGTATAGGCTTGACCTAGAAAATGGCTATATTCAAGAACTTGGGGAGCATGAAGAAGAATATGTTCCACATTGGGAATTTGATTTATAGAAAGGTGAGTTCTTAAAGTAACTGCACGTTTGATTTATAGAAATATCAAAAAAATGTAGAAAAATGTAAAATGATGTGTTATAATGCACTTAAGTTGCAATAGTGCAGCCAATAATATTAATATATTACAAAGGAGATGTTACAAATGAAAATCAAAGTTATTGCATCAACAAAAGTAGGATATGTATTACCAAAAGAAGAAGCAGTTGATTTTTCAGGAAAATCTGCAGGAATTTGTTATTTACCAGATACGGTAGAAACACTATTTGCAGAAGCACCAGAAAAAACACAAAGAAGAGCAAATGGAAACTTAGAATCAGGTCATCACAGTGTTTTTGGCCACGCACATTACAACCTTATTTTAGAGGGAATACCAAAAATTCTTGCAATGATTTTAAACAACGAGAAGATATACAATACTTCTGAAAAATCAGCAAGATACACAAAAATGGAGCCATCTGAAAAAGAAAAAAAACTTTATGAAAAATGGATAGAACTTTACAAAAAAGAAATAAGTAAAGAATATCCAAGGTTTGATGAAAAAAAGGTTCAAAAATTGGCACAGGAAAATGCTAGATATTTAATTAGTGTTTTCACACCAGCAACAATAATGGAGTATACTGTAAGTTTTGAACAGCTAAACTTTATCGTTAGTTGGTTTGAAGACTATATTGATTATGAACCAGAAACAGAGTTTTCAACGAAATTAAAGAAAGCAATGAAGGAATTTTTAGAAGCATTGCCAGATTTAAAAGTAGAAAAATTAAATCCAAGAATAAAAGGTACAAAATTGTCTTTATTTGCAAAAAGAGATAGAGCCGAAGAATTTGGAGAAAATTACAGTACTACATATCTTGCAAGTTTTGCACAGTTAGCACAGGCACAAAGACATAGGACATTGGCTTATGAAATGACATTGCTAAAAAAGCCAGAATATTATGTTCCAAGAATAATCAGGGGAACAGAATTGGAAAAAGAATGGCTAAAAGATATATCTTCATTAGAGGAATATTATCCACAGGGAATGTTAGTAAAAGTGAATGAGAGAGGTACAGTAGAGAATTTTATCTTGAAATGTACAGAGCGTTTGTGTGGGGCAGCACAACTTGAAATTATGGAGCAGACGGTAATAACAATGAATAAGTATTTGGAATCCGTAAAGGATAATCCAGTTATTGAAAATGAATTGCTACCATATTCAAAAGGTGCAAGATGTACATTTCCTGGCTGGAAGTGCAAATCACCATGTATTTTTGGTGGAAAAAATGCTATGAATAGAAAAATCTAGCATTAAAGGGGAAGGCGTTTGCCTTCTCCGAATTAAAAAATAAAGGAGCAAAAGAAGATGTTAAGTATAATAGTAGCAAAAGCAAAAAATAATATAATAGGAAAAGATAATGGTATGCTTTGGAAAATACCAGATGATTTAAAAAGATTTAGAGAAAAAACAACGGGACATACAATAATAATGGGAAGAAAAACATTTGAATCCTTAGGAGGAATTCTTCCAGATAGAATGCATATCATATTAAGTAGAAATCCAGATTTTAACATAGATTCAGACTATGTGAAAGTTGTCCATTCTTTGTTAGAATTACAACCATATATGGATGATGAAGAAGAACATTTTGTGATTGGTGGTGCAATTATTTATAATTTGTTGATGCCATATTGCAAAAAGATGTATGTTACTCAATTGGATAAGGATTTTGAAGGAGATGCTTTATTTCCAAGAATTAATGAGAATGAATGGAAAGAAGTTGAAAGAGAACAAGGTCCATATGATGGTGTTAATGATTTTGATTATGAATATGTTACTTATGTTAGAAAATAATATATTTATGTAATAAAAATTGATTAAAAATAAATAATAAAATAAATGCTTTAGGTTAAACTAAAAAAAGAAGTTGTCAAAAATGGGCGTGCCTATTGACAAGGAAGGAATGATATTATGTTTAAACCTAAAGCAATTTATTTTGAAAAAGAAATTGAAAATTACGAATTAGGAAAACAATTATTAAAAAAATACAAAGAAGTTCCAAAATTAGAAATAGAAAACCACAATAATATAGAAGAAATGCGAAAAAAACAAAACAAAGAATTTATGGATATGAAAAGAAATTTAATAATAGGAGTAAGAAAAACACACAAATTTGTAGAAAACCACAAAACATCAGACTATTTAGTACCATATACATCATCAGGATGTACTGCTGCATGTATGTACTGTTATTTGGTGTGTAATTACAACAAATGTGCATATTTAAGGCTATTTGTAAATAGAGAGCAAATGTTGGATAAAATAATAAAAGTTGCAAATAAATCAGAAAAAGATTTAACATTTGAAATTGGTAGTAATAGTGATTTGATTTTAGAAAATACAATTACAGGAAATTTACCATGGACAATAGAAAATTTTAAAAAATCTTCAAAGGGACATCTTACATTTCCAACAAAATTTGATATGGTTGACGATATTTTAAATGTCGACCATCAAGGAAAAGTCACTGTTAGAATGAGTGTTAATCCAGAATTAATTATTAATAGAGTTGAGTTTGGAACTTCAAGATTAAAAGGAAGAATTGAGGCTATAAATAAATTAAAAGAAGCGGGATATAATATTGGAATTTTAATAGCACCGGTAATTATGGTTGAAAACTGGAAGGAGTTATATTCTGAATTGATAAAACAGTTGGCAGAGGGATTAACAGAAAAAGTTAAGAAAGATGTGTTTTTTGAAATTATTTTTATGACATATAGTTTTGTCCATACAAAAATTAATGAAGAAGCTTTCCCTAATGCTATTAATTTGTATGATAAGGATATGATGACTGGTAGGGGAAAAGGCAAGTATATGTATAAAAATCAATATAGAGTTGATGGTGAGATTTTTTTGAGAAAACAGATGAAGAAGTATTTTCCTAATAATGAGATAATGTATATTGTTTAGAAAATTTTAAAATTTGTTATAAAATATTGATATTTCTAAAATTATATTGTAATATGTTCATATAAAAAAGTGATTTAAGGAGGCTTTTATATGAGCGGAGACGTAAACAAAAAAAGAGAAAATTATATAAGTTGGGAAGAATACTTCATGGCAATAGCAAAACTATCAGCAATGAGAAGCAAAGACCCATCAACGCAAGTAGGAGCATGCATTGTAAGTAATGATAATAGAATCTTATCAATAGGATACAATGGTGCACCAAATGGATTTAGTGATGAAGAATTTCCATGGGCAAGAGAAGGAAACAACTTGGATACAAAATATCCATATGTTTGCCATGCAGAATTAAATGCAATTTTAAATTACAGAGGAAGCAAAAAAGATTTAGAAAATGCAAAAATATATGTTGATTTATTTCCATGTAATGAATGTGCCAAAGTTATTATTCAATCAGGTATAAAGGAAGTTGTTTATTTGTCTGATAAATATGCAGATTCTGAAAATAACATTGCATCAAGAAAATTGTTTGACTGCTGTGGAGTTAAGTATAGAAAAATTGATTTAAAAGAAGATAAAAAAATAGAGATAGAACTTAAATAAAAGATTGAGAGAAAAAAAGGACTAACATGAGGATGCTGAAAAATGTTTTTTTATGACTTTTTCAGTATCCTTGCTAATATCCAATTTTCTCTTTTTTTCTATTTTAATTCAACAACTGTAACTCCCATTTCTCCTTCACCATAAGTACCAATTCTAAAAGACTTAACACGCGAATTTGATTTTAAAAATTTGTGAATACCTTCACGCAATTTTCCAGTACCTTTACCATGGACAATTCTTACAGTTTGAAGATTTGCAATAGAACAGTCATCTAAAAATTTGTCAACAACAAAAACTGCTTCTTCAACATTTAAACCAATAACGTTAATTTCTGAACTAACATTTTTGGCTTTAGAAACTGAACTATAAGAACTTGTTGATTTATTATTCTTATTTGTATTGACGATTTTTTCCAAATATTTTAAATTAACACTAAGTTTCATACTACCAACTTGAACTTGAACTTCATTTGATTTAGAAACATTAGAAACTATAATACCATTTTGTCCTAAAGTAGTTACAAAAACTTCTGTGTTGGGTTTTGCATCTTCAACAGAAATAGCAGATTTTGATTCTTTTGCAACATTATTAGACAATGAAGTTGCCGAAATATCTTTAATGTCTTTATTAAGTTTATTTCTTAAATTATTCAAATCACTATTAGATTTAGAAACATCATTCATTTTAGAAATTATTTCATTTGCCTCTTCTTTTGCATCAAGTAAAATATTTCTAGCCTGAATTTTAGCATTATTAATAATTTCATGTTCTTGTTCATTAAGTTTTGTATTGTCACGTTCTAATGATTTTTTAAGTTCTGAAATTTCATTTAATTTTTTAGAAATTTCTAATTTTTCATTTTCAATTTTTGATTTATTATCATAAATATTTTTAAGTAATTCTTCAAAATCAATATCATTTTTTGTTAAGTTGCCTTTTGCTTCATTTATTATAGAATCTGGCAAACCAAGTTTTCTACTAATTTCAAAAGCATTACTTTTTCCAGGCACACCAATTAATAGGTGATATGTAGGTGACAATGTATTTACATCAAATTCAACAGAAGCATTTTCAAATCCATCAGTTGTTAATGCATATTTTTTTAACTCTTGATAATGTGTTGTTGCAACTGTTAAAGAGGAGTTTGATTTAAAGTAATCTAAAACACTAATTGCAAGCGAAGCACCTTCAACTGGGTCTGTTCCAGAGCCTAATTCGTCAACTAAAATTAATGAATTTTCTGTTGAGTTTTTAACAATATCAACAATATTTGTCATGTGTGCAGAAAATGTACTAAGTGATTCAGTAATACTTTGGTCATCACCAATATCAGCAAAAATATTATCAAATACAAAGATAGAAGATTGTGTTGAAGCTGGGATATTAAGACCACTACAAGCCATTGCGGTTAAAAGACCAACAGTTTTTAATGTAACCGTTTTTCCACCAGTATTTGGACCCGTTATAACTAAAGTGTTAAATTTTATGCCTAATTCTAGTGAAATAGGAACTGCTTTTTCTTGGTCTAAAAGTGGATGTTTTGCATCTTTCAAAATGATTTGTTTTTGCGTATTTATTTTAGGTGTTATACCATGTATTGCTCTTGAATATTTAGCCTTTGCAAAAGCAAAATCAAGTTTTCCAATACATTCAATATCTTCTTTTATTTCATTTGAATAAGGGTAAAATAATTTGCTTAAATCTTGTAAAATTTTTTCTATTTCTAAGTTTTCTTCATTTTTTAAATTGGCAAGTTCATTATTTAATTCAAAAACTGAAATTGGTTCAATAAATACTGTTGAACCAGAACTTGAAATATCATGTACAAAACCTTTAATTTGTTCTCTATACTCGTCTTTTACAGGTATTACATAACGGTCATTTCTAATTGTAATAACATTTTCTTGAATGTATTTTGAATATGTAGATGAATGTAAAAAAGTATTTAATTTTGTTTTTATATCTTGTTCGATATTTCGTTGTTTTTTGCGGATAGAAGCCAGATTTTTTGAAGCCCTATCGTCAATTGTATTTTCGTCAATAATACTGTAAGATATTTTTTCGATAATGGAACTATTAGAATATAGTTTTGAGAAAATATCAGTTAAATATATGTATTCATTTGAAACTATAAAATCGTTGTAAAAATATTTTTTTAGTTCATCTGCCATTTTTAAAATATTTGATAATTCTAAAATTGATTTTATTGAAAGAGTTCCATATGATTCAATTGTTTTTAGATTTTTGGTATTGTCAGCGATTTCAGAAATTGGAGGGGTGTTACATCTGTATAAAATGTTAAGTGCTTCTTCAGTTTCCGCTAGGCTTTTTTTGACGTTTTCTTTATTGTTTGATGGTATTAAATTTTTGCACATATTTTTTCCGATGTATGTGTGTGCATAGTTTGATAGTTTGTTTAATATTTTTGTGTATTCTAGTTTGTCTAAATATTTATTTTTCATTTTTATAGTCCTTTTCTTTTATTTTATGTTTTAATTATACAAGCCTATTATTGATAAGTCAATAATTATTGGTATGTATATATGAATAAAGTATTGAAAAAAATAAAAATGTATGTTAAAATAAATTTAGCATATAATAATAAAGAAAGTTTCTGAGGGCGGAACAGGCAGCCGCCACCCATAGTTAGGAGATGTAGGAAGGTCAACCTACCTAAACTTTCTTTGACTGAGGTAGATTAGAAATTTTATCTAATTTACCTCTTTTATTTTTTTTCTATTTTATATTATATTATACTTGGTGCTTGGACAAGTTTTGGACAATTTTACTGATTTTAAACAAAAATAAAAGACTTTCAATTTCTTGAAAGCCTTGGTATTATTGGCTGGACTGGCTAGATTCGAACTAGCGCATGCCAGAGTCAAAGTCTGGTGCCTTACCGCTTGGCTACAGTCCAATATATACTGGGGTGGAAGATGGGACTCGAACCCACGGTCTCCAGTGCCACAAACTGGCGCGTTAACCAACTACGCTACATCCACCATAGTTTCCGTGCTTGTTCTTGGCACTTTCTTATTTTAACTCATTTATTATTCATTTGTCAAGTATATTTGAAAAATTTTTTCATATAATTTTAAAAAGTGTATATTATTTGAAATTGTGGAGGTGAATTTATGGAAAAAACACAAATAAAAGAAAATAATATAATTGCAAGAATTGGAAAAGGAATACTAATAGCAATGATTATAACAATTGTATCATTAATAATTTTTTCAATTATTTTGGCAAATACTAATATAACAGAAAATGTGGTAAATCCAGTAATAATGATAATAACCGCAATAAGCATATTGGTAGCAAGTTCAATAGAAAATACAAAAATAAAGAAAAATGGATTATTAAATGGAGGAATTATAGGTGGAGGATATATACTAATAATTTATTTAGTTTCTAGTATTTTAAATTGGAAATTTACGTTAAACCAACAATCTATAATTATGATTGTATCGGCAATTGTATTTGGAGTATTAGGTGGAATAATTGGAGTAAATAAAAGATAAAAATAAATCAAAACAATTTATTATATATAATTTAAAATAATAAATCTACATAAAATTTTTTACATTCTTTTAATTTAAAAAATAGAACAAAAGCCTTGGAAATAAGTTATTTCAAGGCTTTTACAAAACTTAAATGTCGAAAAATGTCGAAATGTTTTTGTTGACAAATCAAAAATATGGAAGTATAATCAAATTACATTTTCATATTTTTTATAATTTAATTCAAAATAATTTTTAAAATCGAAAAAACAATCCAAAATTAAAAATCGAATAAGAGGAGGAATGCTATTGAAAAAGAAAACAAAAATAGTATTAATAGTAATTGTTATTGCTGTAATACTTGTATCATTTATAGGAGGACAGGCATATGCAAAATATATGTCAAAAATAACGGGGAATGGAGTAGGAGAAATTGCACAATGGAGATTCAAGGTAAATGAAAATGAAGAAAAAATGCAAACTATTTCATTAAATTCTACAATATACAATTTCACATTAGCAAATGGAAGAATTGCACCAGGAACTGCAGGAAGTTTTGAAATTAATATAGACGGAAGTGGAGCAGGAGTTGCAATATTTTATACAGTAAACTTCCAAAACGAAACAGAAAAACCAAAAAATTTAAAGTTTAAATATGACGGTAAGGAATTTGAAAGTATAGAACTTCTTAATCACTGGATAGTTGGCACAATCCATGGAGATACAGACGCGCAACAAAGAAGTTTTATAATTGAATGGGAATGGCCATATGAAACAGGCAATACACCAGAAGAAATTGCAGAAAACGACGAAAGAGATACAATTGATGCAAAAAACATCAGTGATTATAGATTTGATGTTGTTGTAACAGGAACGCAGGTTCAACCACAGAAATAAAACATAAAAAATATGAAAATGTGCTTTATATAAAAATATGTGAAAGGATGAGACAAAATTGAATAAAAATCAAAGTTTAAAATATATCAATTTGCCAATTTTTTGCAAAGAAAAAATACAAAAAGAAGAAGAAAGAAAATCCAACAAATTTTTAACTGCAGGGTTTATAATATTTATCATCATGTTATTAATGTTTTGTGGATACAGTATGGCAAAATCAATTGAGGACTATGTTATAAATGCAAAAGCACAAATTGTAGAACCAATATTAATTGTTGAAAACAACCCTGCAATAGATATAACAGAAACAAAAAATTACGGAGAATATATATTCAAAATAAAAAATTATAATGACCAAGGAAAACTTTCGGAGTGTGATTTGAAATATTATATTGAAATACTTGCAAAATTGGACAATTCAATTAATATAGAATTATATCAAGGGGAAAATAAAATTGAATTGCATAATAATAAAACAGAATTTATGAAAATTGAAAAAAACCAAAAAGAAGATAGGGAATATAAAATTAAAGTTACATATGATAATGAAAACACGGAAGTAGGAAATGATATATTAGAAAAAATACAAATTAAAGTTCATACAGAGCAAGAAAAGGCATAAGGTGATGATATGAAAAAATTTATTAAAATTTTGCTAATAGTTATTTTGGTATTTTTGTGTGTTATAGTCAAACTTAAAATTAATTCAAAAAATGTAAAAAAAGATGATTTTTTATTTCTAAAAATATTTCAAAATCAAAATAAATTTCAGGAAAAAGAAGAATATACTTTTATGGTAAATTATAAAAATAAAAGTTTTAAATCAATAAATTTATCGGATACTCTAGACCAAAATGTAAGTAAAAAAATTGCACCAGGTACTAGCGGAAAATTTAATATTGTATTAAATTCAAATCATAATTTGAAGTATAGAGTTGAATTTAAAAGTAAAAGCGATAAACCACGAAATTTGAATTTTATAATAATAGTAGATGGAAAAAATTTATTTAGAACTAATAATTTGGATGAGGTTTCTGGAAAAATATCAGGAAAAATTGCAAAAAATCAAAAGATTAATTTAACGGTGTTGTGGCAATGGCCATATGAAAATGAAAAAGATTCTAATGTGGATGTTCAAGATACAAAAGATGGAAAAAATATAGAAAAATATCAATTTGAAGTAACTGTTTTTGGTGAAGAAGAGTAAAGGGGTGATAAAAATTAAAAAAAATAAGGTCTTTTTTGTAATTATATTTTGTACAGGGATGTTTTTGAATTGTACAAATATATATGCAAAATATGTAATGCAAAATGAATTTAATATTGCAAATGTTAGTATTGATAGAACACGACCTAAAATTGAATTAATTAGTATTCAAAATAGTGATGAAAATTTTAAAAATTATGCTAATAAAACGCATGTTGTAGTAGCAAAAATAAAAGTAATTGATAAAAATTTGGAAAGTGTGAATTTGGATGAAAATCATTTTAAAATAAAGGTTGGTGATAAGTTTATAAATGATGTGAGTTTTGAATGTGGACAGGTTCAGGAGTTAGAGGATGGAAAAATTGTTGAGATTCAATTGTCTAATTTAAATGTTGATGGAATGTTGAAGTTGGTGTTTGCAGAGGGTTTTGCTGAAGATGATGGAAAATTGAATAATGTGAATACTGAGATAAATACTGATGTTGTTGTTGATAATTCTATTCCGTTTGTTCCGGTTGAAAGAGATGAGTTTGTGTTTGATGGCGGTGATGGTGCTGGAAATGAATTGAATTTGGGGTAAATATGTGATTTTTTATGTTGCTTGGCTATGGACAAATATAAAAATTTGTGATAGTATAAATTTGGTTTTTATATTGGGGTATCGCCAAGCGGTAAGGCAGTGGACTCTGACTCCACCATTCCTGTGTTCGAATCACAGTACCCCAGCCATTATAAATTTCTGCAGGTGTTTGTTAACAAAAGACATTTGCAGATTTATTTTTTGTATCTTAAACTTATTCTGCCACTATTAGTGACAGAATTGCAAAAAGGAGGATTTTTATTTATGAATAATGATTTGATAAGTGAAGACTACAAAGATTTTATAGGAAAAATAAAAAATAAGATTAGAAATAGTCAATATGAAGCAATGAAAGTGGTAAATCAAACTTTAATAAGTTTATATTGGTGAATTGGACAGGAAATATATAACCAATAACAAGAACAAGGTTGGGGAAAGTCAATTGTTGAAGTATTATCAAAAGAATTGAAAAAGGAATTTCCTGATGTTCATGGTTTTTCTTCAAGTAATTTATGGAGAATGAGAAATTTTTATGTAACATATAATAATATGGAAAATCTCGCACCACTAGTGCGAGAAATAAGTTGGAGCAAAAATGTAGCTATAATGGAGAAATGCAAAGATCAACTTGAAAGAGAATTAGAAGAAAGTTTAATAATTATTATATGTAAAAATAAAAATAGAACTGTTGTAGAGTATGCTTTAAACGATAGTTATAAGCCAATCGGCGTGGCTACATATCAAATTAGAGATACTTTGCCAGAAAAGATGAAAGATTTGCTACCATCTCCTGAAGAAATAGAAAAAAATTAAAAAATTTGTAATGGAAATGGCTAAAATGCTAGATATGTCAAGAGAAAAAATAAAATATCATATAGCAGTATTAAAAGAAAATAACATTATTATTAGAGAAGGTTCCACTAAAAAAGAGATTTGAAAAATTTAAAAATAATTTTTTGGTTGAAAAAACGACCATGAAAACAAATGAAAGAATAAATATTATAAGAAGAGGATGATACTATTAATTTATGTATCATTCTCTTTTAATCATTATCATCTAAATCATCAAATAATTAAGAATTTAAAATGAGAAAAAAGTTGACAAAATAAAAAGCTTATGCCTCTAGGCTTAAATGTATCTAAAATATTTAAAAAATGTCAAACTACGGAGTCTGTGTTCTAAAATCTTACTCACACACTTTGTATAATTTTACAATAAAATTTTAAAAAAATGTTAAAAAACTATTTATCAATAGTAGATTATTTGTTATAATATATCCAGGAAAAACAATACATTGATAAAAAATAAAATATGGAGAAAATTATGATATTAACAAATGAAAATGCTGTAACGATACAGGCTTTAATAATAACAATAGTTTTACTTTTGATATTAGTATCAATTGGAACAACTGCTGGGACATCCGCTTTAGAATATTCAAAATATAGTAAACTAAAAACAGAGATGCAATTACTACAAACGAAAGTAAATGAATTAAATGAAAAAAAAGAATATAGTAATGGACAAGAATTAACTGATGCACAAAAAGCAATTCTTAATAAAAAAGAAATAAGTGATATTATTTATAATAACAGAAGTGAAGAAGACAAAGCAAAGGTAACAAATGGATTTAGATATTTTACACCATATGATATAAAAAATACGTTTGATTTAGACGGAATAGAAAGAGGTTATTTGATAAATGTAGAATATAGATATGTGGTATCTTGTGAAGGGCTCAAATATAAAAATAATATTTATTATATTACAGATCAAATGGATAGTGGAATATATAATGTAGAATATCATAATAAGAATAAAAATCCAGATAATTCAGAACAGGCATATGAAGTAACTACAAAAGCAGAAGGAGACGAGTGCAAAATTGTTGTAACAATTACTAATTATGGTGGATATGTTAATTATTGGCAGGTAAAATATAAGTTGAATACTGAAGAAAAATGGCATATTTCAAATAATCTAGAATTTGTTGTTGAAAAATCTGGAACATATAATATAAAAGTTGTACATGGAGATGAAATAGACTTAGGACAACAAAATATAGATGTGGATGCTGTTGTTGATTATAAAAAACAAGATGGAGGTTGGAATGGGGTTTCTAATTCTCCTAAGATAATGACAGGTATGGTCCCAGTATATTTTGATGATAATAATAATACTGTTGAATTGACAGAAAATAGCAAAGATGAAGAGTGGAAAAAATGGTTTAGTTATGATAATAAAAAATGGGCAAATGCGATAACCAAAAATAGTGAAGGACAAATTACTGGTTATTGGGTGTGGATACCAAGATATGAATATAAAATAAGTGGAAAAAATGTTGATGTTAAATTTATTAGAACAAGTAAAAAACAAGTAGACAAAAATTATGATCATATACATCCTGCTTTTGAAGACGGAAGTGAAAAAGGAAAAAATAATCATTATATGAATGGCGAGTGGAGAGATGAAATTCCGGGCTTTTGGGTAGCTAAATTTCAAGCGGGTTTTGCAAGCGGAAATAATGATGTTACAAAAGTGCAAAGTTCAACTGGAAAAGACTTCCCTGTTTTTTTAGGAAGAACATATGCATATAATATAATTAGAATTGGCGAAGCTTATGAATTGGCTAGAAATTTAACTGCATCAAACAATATATATGGTTTAGATGGTAATGAAACGGATTCTCATATGTCAAAAAATAGTGAATGGGGAGCAGTTGAATATTTAACACAAAGTTCATATGGGTTAGACGGAGAGGATGTTTTAATGTCCAATAATGTATATGTCAAAAACTCTGGTGGATATTATGTTTTTGGTATAACTGGATATGCAAATAAAAATAGAAGTGGAACTTATAATGTTTCCATTGAAAAACCACCTTATGGCGATGTTATAACAAATGAAGATGGAAAAATAACATCATATGCATGGTATACAGAAATAGGACAAAGGGGAAGTTCAACACAAAATATAACAGGAGTATATGATTTAGTTGGATGTTTGCATGAATTGCAATCTGCGTATATAACAAATGGTAGTCAGACGTTGATTGATAATGCTAAACAGTTTGCAAATACTAATAAAAATGTAGAAGGTTATAAGACATATAGTACTGAACATGTGACGACATATCCATATGATGAAAGTAATGATAATTCAGATAGCAATTTAAAAAAATATTTTAGTTTAAAAAATGATAAATATGGATATGGAGATGGAATTCTTGAATTTCTATAATTAAATGGAAATGGTGAGAATTTTCAGTATGTATTTGGTTATAATTATCTTGGATTTCCATTTGAAAATAATTCTTTTTGTGGAAGAGGTGGCCCATATCATTGGGGAGACGGTGCAAAGTTTTTTATTATTTCGGGTAGTAATGGATATCCATTGGGTGATTGGGGTTTTCGTGCTATACTAATAGGGATAAAATAAAATTATAAAATATTAAAAATAAATATTCAACAATAATAAAGTTGAAAATGGAGGTTAATAATGATATTAACAAATGAAAATGGCGTAACGTTACAGGCTCTAATAATAACAATAGTTTTACTTTTGATAGTAACATCAATTGGAGCGACTGCTGGAACATCTGCTTTAGAATATTCAAAATATAGTAAACTAAAAACAGAGTTGCAATTACTACAAACGAAAGTAAATGAATTAAATGAAAATAATGATTCTAGTAAAGGCCAAGATTTAAATAATGCACAAAAGGAAATTCTTGAAAAAGAAGAAGTAAAGAGTATTATTTATAAGGGTAAAGAGGATAAAAAGGATGAAGTTAAGAAGGGTTTTAAGTTTTTTAGTGTTAGTGAGATAAAAAGTGATTTTGATTTAAGTGGAATAGAAAGAAGTTATTTGATAAATGTTGATTATAGGTATGTTGTTTCGTGTGAAGGTTTTAAATATAAAAATGTTACGTATTATATGATAGACCAAATGGATGATGGAATGTATAATGTGGAATATCATAATAAGAATAGTAATAAAGGGGCATTTGAGGTTAGTTCTAGTATAGAAGGAAATGTTGGTAAAATTATTGTTTCAATTAATAATTATGATGGATACATTAATAATTGGCAGGTTAAATATAAATTAAACACAGAAGAAAAATGGCAAATTTCAAATGATTTGGAATTTACAGTAGATAATGCAGGAACATATATTGTAAATGTGGTGCATGGTGATGAAATTGATTTAGGCAAAAAAACTGTTACTGTTTCGAATGAATTAGGTTGGAATCAAAGCAAAAAAGTAAATAGTCCAAGGCTGATGACAGGTTTAAACCCAATAAAATTTAGTGAACCCGATGATAGCAAAGAAGGACAGACTATACAAACAAATAAAAGTGATGTTAATTGGTATGATTACGATACTAAGAAATGGGCAAATTCTCAAACAAAAGATGGAAGTATGTGGGTATGGATACCAAGGTATGCATATAAAATAAATAAAAGTAATCAAACTTTTGATGTGGTATTTTTGGTAGGAACAACAGACAATTACTATGATAAAGATGGAAAATTGCAAACAGCAAAAAGGCAAACATCAGAAACAGATATCCCAGATGCAACAAAAGATTATGTAGTACATCCAGCATTTACAAACGAAAGTAATATTGGTTATGTTAATGGCGGATGGAAAAAAGAATTAACAGGTATTTGGGTATCAAAATTTGAAGCAGGATATGCTGGTGGAAATAATAATGCAGATAAAGTAGATAGTAATGTAAATTATAGTCAATCAACTTCTTGGGTATGGTCTGGGGAAGCAGGAACATCATCAGATTCATCACAACCGGCAAGAAATTTTTACGAAGTATATGGTTCTAAAACAACAGCAATAAAATATCCAACATTTCAAGGTTTAACATACTCAATGAATTATATAAACCATAGTGATGCATTTAGTATATCAAGAGCTTTAACAGATGGTAATAATATATATAAATTAAGTAATAAAGAAACAGATAGCCATTTGATAAAAAATAGTGAATGGGGAGCAGTTTCATACTTAGGACAAAGTCAATATGGATTAAATGGAACAAATATAAGAATTAATAATTTAA
>ENA-OPVG01001096-OPVG01001096.1-human-gut-metagenome-genome-assembly--contig:-NODE-1096-length-21063-cov-2.044269_pt1 | contig 21063 bp, 13 predicted proteins | sample MGYA00241093_ERZ501975 | MGnify/ENA primary metagenome ERZ501975 (study PRJEB25962, sample SAMEA2042993) | human gut metagenome | biome: human gut; feature: human-associated habitat; material: faeces... | reverse complement strand
TATAATTATAATGATTATAAAGCAGCAGGCATCGATATGGAATTCGTACAGGATAACCAGTCAAGCTCCAAAAAAGGAGTTTTAAGAGGACTGCATTTTCAGATTAATTATCCCCAGGACAAACTGGTGCGGGTAGTTAGTGGGGAGGTCTTTGATGTGGCAGTGGATCTGCGCCCGGGTTCTGAAACATATGGAAAATGGTTTGGTGTTGTGCTGTCCGCAGAGAATAAAAAACAGTTCTTTATTCCAAAGAATTTTGCGCATGGATTTATCGTACTGTCCGAGTCCGCAGAATTTGCGTATAAATGTACCGATTTTTATCACCCAAACGATGAAGGCGGACTGAAATGGGATGACCCGGAGATTGGCGTAGAATGGCCGATGCCGGAAGGAATGACAAAAGAAGAACTGACCATCTCTGACAAGGATCAGAAGTGGGGAAGCTTTGCGGAGTACAAAAATCGATAAGAGGGAAATGAAATGGGAAGAAAGAAAAAGATTCTGGCCGGTATCTGCGTGTTGTGTTTACTGGTTTTAAATGTGCTGATCGTATGTCACAGAGGAAGTGTAGGCGGTAATTATGAGCTTCATCTTACGATGAACAGCGATAAGGAACAGGAGATTCAGGTCTATTACAGTGCGGCCGGAGAACTTTCAGAAAAATCAAGTCAGGTCAAGACGTATGATCAGGTTGGAGAAAGTCAGGAACTGATTTTTTCTGTTCCATTTCAGTTTAATATGGTGCGTCTGGATCTGGGCACGCAGCCGGGAACGTTCACGATTGAAAATGTTTATCTTGGATGTAAAGATACGAAAACAGAGATTCCGGAGATGACGAATCCGAAGCTGATCGAAGGTCAGCAACTGGAGAGCCTGGAAGCTAATGACGGAACATTAAAAATCTGGACGAATGGAACAGATCCTTATGTGTGGCTGCATCTGGATAAAGAAGAACTGTATCCGGTTCTCGAGAAAGATTATACACAGAAATTGTGGATCAAAAATATTCTGATGCTGTTACTGATTGACGGTGGAGCAGTGGTTGCGTTTGTTTTCCGGAAGAAAGTATTGACACTTCCAATCGAGCTTTTACAGAACAGAAAACTGATTATGAATCTGGCAAAGAATGACTTCAAAACGAAGTATGCAGGGTCATATCTTGGAATCGTATGGGCGTTTGTACAGCCAATCGTTACGATTCTGGTATATTGGTTTGTCTTTTCTGTCGGTCTGAAAGCAGGAAATGTATCGGATTATCCATTTGTTCTATATTTGGTATCTGGTATTGTGCCATGGTTCTTTTTCCAGGATGCATTGAATGGTGGAACCAATGCACTGATGGAATACAACTACCTGGTTAAAAAAGTAGTGTTTAAAATCAGTGTACTGCCGATCGTAAAGATGATTTCCGCTTTATTTGTACATGCCTTTTTCGTTGTGTTTTCATTGGTTTTATGCAGCCTGTATGGCTATACGCCGTCGCTGGCAACATTGCAGATCTTTTATTATTCGCTCTGCACATTTATGTTTACGCTGGGGCTGGTATATGCGACCAGTGCGATCGTTGTATTCTTCCGGGATCTGACACAGATCATCAGTATTTTCTTACAGGTAGGTATCTGGCTGACACCAATCATGTGGGATGTCAACATGCTGGCAAATTATCCGTGGCTGATCAAACTGTTCAAATTGAATCCGATGTATTATATTGTCACCGGATACCGTGATTCCATGCTGGGTCACGTATGGTTCTGGAATCACTGGGGATGGACCGTATACTTCTGGATCGTAACAGTAGTATTGTTTGCACTTGGTTCCTGGATCTTTAAGAGACTGAAACCACATTTTGCAGATGTACTTTAAGAGAAATCAAAGAGAGGTTTACAGATGTCAGAGATTGCAATTTCAGTGAATAACATCAGTAAGATGTATAAACTGTACGAGAATCCGATGGATCGGTTAAAAGAATCCCTCGGATTGACAAGAAAAAAAAGATATAAAGAACATTATGCTTTGAACAACGTAAGTTTTCAGGTGAAAAAGGGGGAGACCGTGGGAATTATCGGAACGAATGGTTCCGGTAAATCCACGATTTTAAAAATTATCACCGGCGTACTGAATCCCACACAGGGAGAAGTGGTGGTGGATGGAAGAATCTCCGCGTTGCTGGAACTGGGAGCCGGATTCAACGGAGAGTATTCCGGTATCGAAAACGTGTATCTGAACGGTCAGATGATCGGATTCAGCAAAGAAGAGATCGATGCAAAACTGCAGGATATCCTGGATTTTGCAGATATCGGAGATTTTATACACCAACCGGTAAAAACGTATTCCAGTGGTATGTTTGTGCGATTGGCTTTTGCGGTAGCTATTAATATCGAACCGGAAATTCTGATCGTAGATGAAGCACTTTCCGTAGGAGATGTCTTTTTTCAGGCGAAATGTTACCGGAAGTTTGAAGAATTTAAAGAGATGGGAAAAACCATTCTTTTTGTAAGTCATGACCTGAGCAGCATCGGGAAATATTGTGACCGGGTTGTTCTGTTAAACAAAGGAGAAAAACTGGCAGAAGGCGATGCGAAAGAGATGGTCAATCTGTATCGTCGTGTTCTGGTGAACCAGTATGATGAACCAGGGGAACAGAACACTACGCAGGAAGAAACGCCAGAGGTACAAGAAGAAAAGAGTACGAAAGATCAGTTAAATCTGAATCCAAAAGTACTGGAATATGGAAGTAAATTAGCAGAAATTCAGGACTTTGCAATTCGTGATAAGTCCGGAATGGTTACGAATGTGATTGAAAAGGGAGAAGAATTTTCCGTGGATATGAAGATTCATTTTCATGAAACGATCCAGGAACCGATTTTTGCTTTCACGATCAAAGATCTGAAAGGAACGGAGATCACCGGAACCAATACGATGTATGAGAATACACCGGTAGGTACACAGAAGGCGGGAGAAACCAGACGGATCACCTTTACACAGAAGATGCCGTTAGAGGCCGGAGAATATATGTTGTGTCTGGGATGTACCGGTTACCGGGATGGCGATTTTACCGTATTCCACCGGTTGTATGATGTATGTAATCTGACAGTCATTACGGATAAGAAAGCTGTCGGATATTTTGATCTGTTCTCAAAGGTCACGTTAAAGTAACTGAGGAGGAAAAGAATGGCAATACTGAACTTAGAGTATTATACGCAAAAAGATCTGTATTCAGATGGAGATATTGAAGAACAGATGCTTAAGATGGCAAAAGAAGGAGTAACCTGTGAGGAGCTTTCCAGTGAGCAGGTTTCTTTTCCTGTGATCTATCACTTCTCAGATCTGCGAGCAAATATACTGAACTGGTATCCGATCAAAAAATCGGACAGTGTTCTGGAGATCGGTGCGGGCTGTGGTGCAATCACAGGTACGCTCTGTGAAAAAGCAGGTCAGGTTACATCTGTGGAACTCTCGAAAAGAAGAGCACAGATCAATTATTACCGCAATGAGAAAAAAGATAATCTGACCATCATGGTGGGAAACCTCAATGACATGAATTTGGGGCAGCAGTATGACTATGTGGTAGTCAACGGAGTACTGGAATATGCCATGAGCTTTACAGAGGGCGATACACCGTATGAGACATTTTTAGGAAAAATGGGTTCTTACTTGAAAAATACAGGAAAATTACTGATCGCAATTGAGAATAAGCTGGGAATGAAGTATTTTGCCGGGGCCCCGGAAGATCATACGGACATTCCCTTCTTTGGAATCAATGGTTATCCGGAAAATCACAGTGTCAGAACATTTTCCAAAACAGAATTGCAGGAACTTGTGAAAAAAAGCGGATTTCCTTTTCAAAAATTTTATTACCCGTATCCGGATTATAAATTTCCAACGGAGATCTTTACGGATGCGTCACTGACCACCAATCATTATGGGAAAAATTATCCGATCTACACGGACAAAACCGTGGATCTGTTTTCAGAAAGCGCCGGTATCGAGGCAATGAAAAAAGAACAGATCGCGGACCGTTTTGTGAATTCTTTTCTTCTGGTTGCAGGAAAACAGGAACTTGAAGAAAAAGAAGAAATTCTATATGTAAAACTGAATCAGGGCCGCAGGAAAGAGTTTCGAACCCTGACCCAGTTGGTGCGGAAAGAGGAAAGTGTGTGGGCAGAGAAAAAACCACTGTGCCCGGAGGCAGAAAACTTTATAGCAGGACTGAAAAAAACAGGAGCGCAGAAACCAGGAAAAGGATTTCGTAATCTTCCGTGCAGATATGAGAATGGGGGAATCGTGTATCCGGTATTGAGCGGGAAAACACTTGAAGACAGAATTCGTGATCTTGTGGAGAAAGAACAGACAGATGAGATTCTGAGAACCCTGAAACATGTATATGAGCATGTGTTCGCACAGCGGAAAAAAGAACCGGAGTACCAGACGAAAGTTTTTAAGGAAGTGTTTGGAGAACATCCGGGCAAGGAATATTATGAATGCGTAAGTCCGGCAAACATTGATCTGATCTGTGCGAATATCTTTGAGTTCGGAGATGATTATGAAATCATTGACTATGAATGGACTTTTGACTTTCCAGTTCCGGTTGCCTTTATCATGTGGAGAATGATCCATGAACTGTATTACCGAATCCCGAAACTGGGCGCGCTGTATACACAGGACGATATGAATCACGAATTCGGTATAGAACCATCGGACAGCGAAATTTTCATGGCATGGACAATGCATTTTACTTATGAATATGTTGGCAGCGATTCGCTGGATGTATACCGGAAAGAGAGAATTCCGGTGGATTTGTCAGAAACTGTGCGCGCATGTCAGGAGAAAAAGCGATTTCGCAGCAAACTGTATTATGATACAGGTTCTGGACTGTCGGAAGAGAACAGTATTGAGACGGCGGTGGAATTGGATCGGGGAAGATTTCAGGTTACGTTTGATCTGCAGAAAGTAGAAAATATCTGCGGAATCCGCTGGAATCTGTTAAGTGATACATTCTGTGAGGTGAAAGTGGAAGTACTTGACTGCGGATGCCATGGGGAGTTAATTCCGTTTGGTATGCGGATCGACAAGGCGGCGGATGCGGTAGTGTTCCTGAATCTGGCAGGCGGATATTTTATCCATGTGACGGATCCGTCAGAATTGAAGAAAATTACAATTTCCGGTCAAATTCGTTTTCTGTCGCAGAAAGAGATCGCAGAAGAAATCCAACTGGAAGAGGATCGAAAAGAAGCGGTACGTCGGGAAGAAGAAAGAAAACTTCAGCAGCAGATACAAAAAGAAGAACGGATAGCAGCGAAAAAAGCCGAAGAAGAGAGAAGGCAGGAAGAACTTCGGGCAGCCATGGAATTTCAGCATCGACCGAAACAGAGAACAAAACGTCTGGTGAAGAAGATGCTTGGACGTCCTGTGGCCCCACTGGTTACAGAAAATCAACAGACAGAACAGCCGGTATCGAGCTGTGTGGGAAGTATCGACAGCTTCAGCTATGAAAATAATGTGCTGCAGATTATCGGCTGGGCATTTGACCGTGCGTACGCCATGGAGAACACGCATCTTGCTTTTTTACAGAACGGGGAAGTGGTGGCGGAAGAACCGATTACTGTAGTATATCGGAGCGATGTGGCAGCTGTTTTACAGATTCCGGAGGCAGAATCCTGTGGATTTTCCTGTGTGCTGGTGGTGCATTCACCAGTGGAAACGGAAGTGGCAGTTGTTTACGACACCGTAGACGGAGAAAAAGCATATCCGTTATGCAAGATCCCTGCAGATCCGGGGTGTAATGAGATACAGGTGTATACCCTGGAGGGACAGGAGAGCATCGGCAATATTCGATATTTTAAAGAACGTTATCTGGAAGAAACGCCGGTATTTGATGCGAAGATTCCTTCGGATGAAGTGATAGATATTATTATCCCGATTTATAATGGCTTACAGTATTTTGACAAGCTGTTTGCGGGGATTGAAAAGACAAAGATGAAATACCGTCTGATTCTAGTGGACGATCAGAGTCCGGATCCGGCAGTACGGGAATATCTGGAGCGATACGTGGCAGAACATGAGGGAACGGTTCTGCTTCGAAATGAGAAAAATATGGGATTCCTCCCGTCTGTAAACCGTGCCCTTGCAATTGCAGAGCATCATGTAGCACTGGTCAATACCGATGTGGAAGTGCCGGAGGGATGGCTGGAGAGACTGATGTGGCCGATCTTTACAAAAGAAAAAGTAGCATCCTCCACACCGTTTACGACCTGCGGAACCATCTGCAGCTTTCCTAATTTTTGTGAGGATAATGTCATTTTTGAAGGTATGCCATTATGGCAGATCGATGATGCTTTTCACCAGATCCGTCCGCAGTATGCGACCATGCCGACAGGTATCGGTTTCTGTATGGGTATGAATCTGGAAGCAATCAGAGAAGTAGGTCTTCTGGATGAGGAGAACTTTGACAAAGGATACGGAGAAGAAAATGACTGGTGTCAGCGGGCGATCCAGGCAGGTTATACCAATGTACAGGTGGAGAATCTGTTTGTTTATCACAAACATGGCGGAAGTTTTTCTTCCGAAGAAAAATTACGGCTGCTAAAGAGCCATCTGGAGAGACTGGCGAAGAAACATCCGAATTATAACAGCGATACGGCAGCTTTCTGTCGGAGAGATCCGGCAAGAACGATCCGACTGTATGTGGAAACACAGCTGTTAAATCAGTTGCTGGATGTACCGACGATTGTTGCCTTTGATCATAACCTCGGCGGTGGTGCCACGGAATATCTGATTGAGAAACGTAAACTGGCACTGAAAGAAGGAAAACGTTTCCTGACTGTCCGGTTTGACATCGATAATATGCGCTATTATCTGGAATATGAATACAAAAAATATAAGGTTCAGTATTTTGCTAAAGATCTGGAGATGATCCTTGATGAGATTCCGAGAGTGGATGAAATCTGGATCAACGAACTGGTAACTTATCAGAAAATCTATCAGGTTCTGGATCAGATTCTTGAACTGAAAGAAAAACATCAGGCACATCTGAAGATGTTGCTTCATGACTTTTTCTTCATGTGTCCGGCGGTAAATCTGATGGATGCTCAGGGGAAATACTGTCATGGCGCGGATGCACAGATTTGTAACCAGTGTATCCCGGCAAACCGAAGCAATGCATGTCTGGACTATGAGTCCGGAACCGCATGGAGAACACACTGGAGGGAGTTTTTATCCCGGTGTGATGAGATTCTGGCATTCTCTGATGATACGGCACAGATATTTAAAAAGACCTATCCTTATCTGTATCAGTTACATGTGCTGCCACACAAACCGCATTATGTGACGGCACTGGATAAGAAGGTGAAGACGACCAGGACACTGAACATTGGTCTGCTCGGCGTGCTGTGTTATAAAAAAGGTCTGGATGTTGTCAAGGAGATGATAAAAGAGATCGAGATGCAGAACCTGAACATCCGAATGAAACTGATCGGGGTGTCGGATGAAGAAATCGACAGTCCGGTATTCTCCTGTACGGGAAGATATACCAGAGATGAACTTCCGAGACTGACGATGGAAGAAGATATTGACCTGTTCTTTATCCCATCCATCTGGCCGGAGACCTTCTCGTATACAACTTCAGAGATTATGTCCATGCATATGCCGGTTGCTGTATTCCCGATTGGTGCGCCGGTGGAGCGGGTAAAACATTACGAAAAAGGTCTGGTTCTGAAAGGAACAGATGCAAAGGCAGCACTGAAAGAATTACAGGAGTTTGCAGAACAGACACTGAAGTGTCAGAATATGCCTGTATGCGAAAAGAAGATTCTGTTTGTGGGTGAGGAAATTTCGTTTGCTTCCCGTTATCGGGTAGAACATTTCAGGGAACAGCTGCATTATCAGGGTTACGGATCGGATTTTTATCAGGTGGATGAGGTCGAAGATCTGGACTGGGATGCGTACCGGGCAGTTGTATGTTACCGTTGCAGCCGGGAAGATGTGGTGTGCAAGGTAGTGGAGCAGGCGAAAAAAACCGGATTAAACGTATATTATGACATTGACGATCTGATCTTTGATTACGAAAGAATCTCTTATCTGCATTTTCTGACAGGAAGTGAGTATAAAGATTTTAAAAAGACGACGGAACAGATTCATTCCTGTATGGAACTGTGTGATGGCTATTTTACCTCTACTGATACACTGGCGGGAGAGATCCGAAGAGAATTTCCGGGAAAACCAGTGGTAATCAACCGGAATTGTGCAAGCATGGAGATGCAGATTCTGTCCCATGACGCAGTAGAGCAGGTGGAAAAAGACCCGGAGCATATTTCCATCGGTTACTTCAGCGGATCGAAAACTCATGATCAGGACTTTGAGGTGGCGGAAGAAGCAATTCTGGAAGTGATGAAGGAACATCCGGAGGTACGGCTGAAGCTGGTTGGTGTACTCTCTGACAGAAAAATGGAAAAATTCGGAAATAAGGTGGAAAAACTTCCGTTTATGGACTGGAAACAGTTACCTTCTGTTATGGCAGGTATCGATATCAATCTGATGCCGCTGGAGGACAGTATCTTCCATTGTAGTAAGTCCGAAAACAAATGGATGGAAGCCGCACTGGTGAAAGTGCCATCAGTGATGAGCAGAAACCGGGAGATGGAAGGCGTGATCGAAAATGGTGTGGATGGCTGGCTTTGCAGTGACAAGGAGGAGTGGAAAAAAGCGCTCACAACGCTGATCGAGGAGAAGACAGCCAGAGTACAGATGGGTGAAAAAGCCCATAAAAAAGTGATGTGTCAGTATGTAACTCAGAATACAGGAAAAGATGCAAGAGAGGAATTACTATGCAGCGAGAAGTATTCGTAGTAGAAAAAGAAAGATTTGATCTTTCAGATGAGAAAATCTATCATCTGCAGGGCACCTGGCCAAAGGAACATACCGCGGCAGCGGAACTGGACGGGAAATCACTGGAGGTAAATCTGAAGCAGCAGGAGCGCATCAGTGCCCTGGAACGATTTCAGGATCTGGATCTGGTGGATGCGATCCGTGTTCAGATGGAGATTGTACTTCCAGATAAGCTGGAACAGTATAAAAAGTTAGTGGTTTATGCGAAAGAGAACGGGAAAAAAGAGGTCTGGTTTTCAATTCCGGTAAAACAGCTGATCAGAAGACAGGGTATGCCTCAGTATTTCATTGAGAGTTCCGAAGTGGACCGGAAACTCGGCATCTGCCGGGTGCGTGGCTGGGCAGCTTATACGAAACCGCTAAAAGTTTATCTGGAGAATTCCCGCGGAAACAGAATTCCATGTGAGATCCAGCACCTGAAACGTGTCGATGTACAGAACCAGTATCCGGAGGCAGAGGTAGGAGAAAAATGTGGGTTCTTTTTTGAACTGCACTACCAGCAGCTGAAAGAATTTTATATTGTTTTTGAGGCAGGTTCGATACGGGTGAGAAGACAGATTCACCTGCAGCCGGTACAGCTTGCCGCAGAAAAGATGAATGAATACTGCAAAAAGGGCAGCCGTTATCTGAAACTGCACGGTCCGGCAGCACTTGCTCAAAAAGTGGTCGGAAAAGTGAAAAATAAAAATAAAGCAGCTGTGATCTATCAGAAATGGCTTCCGAAACATCTGCCAAGTAAAGCAGAACTGGAACACCAGCGAAAAGAACATTTTTCCTGGGAACCGACCTTCAGTGTGGTTGTACCGCTTTATAAAACACCTGAAAAATATCTCCGTGCGCTGGTGGAATCTCTGCAGGCGCAGACTTATGGCAAATGGGAACTCTGCCTGTCTGATGGAAGCGGTGGTGCGGATTCTCCAATCCGGGAACTGTTAAAACAGTTACAGAAGGAAGAGAGCAGAATCAAAGTCATCGATCATCAGGAAAAGTTACAGATATCAGAAAATACGAATGCTGCGATCGAGGCGGCAACGGGTGAGTTTGTGGTATTTGCGGATCATGATGACGAACTGACGGCACATGCCCTGTATGAGTGTGTGAAAGTACTGAATGAGAAACCGGAAACAGAGGTTCTATATTCGGATGAAGATAAGATGACGATGGACGGACACAAGTTCTTCCAGCCACATTTCAAACCGGATTATAACGTGGATCTGCTGTGTACGGTCAATTATATTTGCCATTTGTTTGTGGCGAAGAAAACGTTGATTGATGAGGTCGGAATGTTACGCAGAGAGTTTGACGGAGCGCAGGATTATGACTTTATCTTCCGTTGTGTGGAACATGCGGGAGCGGAAAAAATCCATCATATTCCGAAGATCCTGTATCACTGGCGATGCCATGAAGATTCCACATCGGAGAATCCGGAGAGCAAGCTGTATGCATTTGATGCGGGACAACGGGCGGTGCAGGCGCATTATGACCGGATTGGTGTTAAAGTGGAAGTGAGCAAGGGAGAGTTCCTGGGACTCTACCGGACAAAATTCCTGCGGGATTATGACCCACTGATCTCGATCATTATTCCGAATAAAGATCATATTGATGATCTGAAACGGTGTATCGATTCAATCGAAGCAAAATCCACATATACCAATTATGAATATATTATCGTGGAGAACAACAGCGAAGAAAAAGAAACTTTTGCATATTACGAGCAGCTTGAAGCGGTTAATCCGAAAGTGCATGTGGTGTATTATAAAGGCCACTTTAATTATTCTGCCATCAATAATTTCGGTGTGCAGTATGCCAAAGGAGAGTATTTCCTGCTACTAAACAACGATACCGAGATCATCAACGACGATTGTTTGGAGGAACTGCTTGGTTACTGTACCAGAGAAGATGTGGGTGCTGTGGGTGCGAGACTGTATTACGAAGATGATACGATCCAGCATGCCGGCGTGGTCATAGGTTTCGGTGGAATCGCCGGACACTGTTTTGTACAGCAGAAGCGTGGATTTACCGGGTACTGCCACCGGATCATCTGTGCACAGGATTACAGTGCGGTGACTGCGGCTTGTATGATGGTAAAACGGGAAGCGTTTGAGAAAGTCGGTGGTTTGAGTGAAGAACTGCAGGTGGCATTTAACGATATTGATTTCTGTATGAAACTTCGACAGGCAGGATATCTGATCGTGTACAATCCGTATGCGGAACTGTATCATTACGAATCCAAATCCCGAGGACTGGAAGATACTCCGGAGAAAGTGGCAAGATTCAATCAGGAAATTGCTACGTTTGAGAAACGCTGGCCCGATATCCTGAAGAACGGCGATCCGTTCTATAATCCGAACCTGACTCTGGACAGCCAGGATTTTTCACTGAAACGATTATAAATAACCAAAAAAGCGGGTGCATGGTGGAAATGTACCTGCTTTTTTAAAAGAAAGGTGGAAAAGATGAATATAGAAAAGCTATGGGACAAGTACCAAGACATTATTCCGTACGGTGTCTTCGGCGTTCTGACAACGCTTGTTAATATTGTGAGCTATTGGATCTTTGCGCATCCGTTTGGCTTATCGGTTATGGTGAGTACTGTACTTGCATGGATTTTATCGGTTCTGTTTGCATATCTTACTAACAGAAAATGGGTATTTCACAGCGAAGCCAGTACAAGGGAAGAAATAGGGAAAGAGATAGTTTCGTTTTTCTCCTGTCGTCTGGCTACGGGAATACTGGACTGGGCATGTATGTTTATTTTTGCTGATCTGTGCGGATTCAATGACGTATTGATTAAATGTGCGGCAAATGTACTTGTAATCATCTTGAATTATGTGGCAAGCAAACTGGTTATTTTCAGGCATAAAGGGTGATGGAATGAAAAAAACAGTAAAAACAGTGAAAAAAGAATATGCAATATGGATTTTTGTACTTCTGGTTTTGGTATTTTATCTTTCCTGGGCGCTGGCGGCACCGTTCGATGCCTCACCGGATGAAAGTATGCGCTACCAGATCGTCGAATTTATTGTAAAGCATGGAACCTTGCCGGATGGACGGGATCCGGAGATACGGAATGCCAACTGGGGCATCTCCTATGCGTTTAATCCAATTCTTCCTTATATGGCAGGAGCAGTATTTGCAAAGGTTGTGCAGGTATTTACGGACAGTTTTCGGGCTACGGTGATTGCGGCGCGTATGGTGAATGTCCTTCTGGGATGCGGAACGGCATGGTTTACCTGGAAGATAGGAGAACTGTTATTTCGGAAAAAAGAGACAGGGAGGCTGTTTGCAGTTCTGGTGTGCTTTCTTCCGGGAACCTGTTTTCTGTTTTCTTATATCAATACGGATGGACTGGCACTTTTTACGACAGCCTGGATCCTGTACTGCTGGTGCAGGGCGTGTAAGGAAGGCTGGACCCTGAAAGTCTGTGTACAGATGGGAATTGCCATGGGATTGTGTATGTTGTCTTATTACAACGCATATGGATATCTTCTGATGAGCGCCGTATTTTTTGCAGGCTGCATGATGAAGTGTGGAGAGCAGAAATGGGACTGGCAGCAGCTGCTGAAGAAAGGCTGCCTGATGCTGGGAATCGTCTTTCTTGTGGCCGGATGGTGGTTTATCCGGAGCGGAATCCTGTATGACGGAGATTTTCTGGGAATGAAAACCTCTTCCATCTATGCGGAAAAATATGCGATCGATGAGTTAAAACCCTCCAATCGGGTGCTTCCGGTGAATATGGAAATGAGCGTTCTGGATATGATATGGTGGGTACCTGGAGAATGGCAGCATAACTGGCTGGTTACGGTACTGGTAAGCTTTGTGGGAACATTCGGACATCTTGATATTTTTATGCCATATCTGTGGAGTAAAGTGTATCTGATCGTGTTTGCAGTGGGAATTCTCGGAAACAGCTGGAGACTGCGTCGGGAATTTTGTCTGACCACGGAATTTGTAAAAAAAGAGAAAAAAGCCGATGCAGATGGAATTCTTATCACTGAGATATGGAGAAAAAACAGATGGTGGAATATGAGAAACTGGATGCATATCTGTATGGTGGGAGCTATGGTGATACCGGTTGGATTGCTGGTGTATTATGCTTATGCAAGTGATTTTCAGGCGCAGGGACGCTATATCATGCCGATGGCGCTTCCATTTTTCTATTTTGTGACACTGGGATATGAAAACTGGAGTGAAAAACTGATCAGAAATGAAAAAATAAGCATATGGATCTGTAGGATCGGACAGGGGACAGCAGCAATTTCTGCATTGCTGACGTATGTGCTGGTATATCGGGCGGCTTATTAAGAATAACTATAAAAAATGAGCTTATACAGGAAAATGATTTCTGTATAAGCTCATTTTTTGTGCTTATTTTGTTTTTGGATAGTCAGGCATCTGGTTACGATAAAGGACTTCTTTTCCATCCAAAGACGGGATGGTCATAGAAGTGAAAAATTCATCGGTAACCTGATCCAGTTTTTTTCTGGACGGACAGGAGATATAGTACAGTGCCACATAAGGATTCGGTCCGTGGGCAATGACAGATTCTCCTTCGTGATAAAAAATCCATGGCTTTTCTACCGCAGAATGAGATGCCAGTTTCTGCGGAACGGAAAGATCACGAATCTGTAACAGGCGTCCCTGAAAATACAGGACAGCTCCGTGGCAAATCGGTTTTCGTGGATCGTGCTGATCCAGCATCTGTTCCAGTGAGGGAACATCATACAGGTAATTTAACAGCAGATCCTCGATGGAGAACCCGTATACCATATCGGTCAGTTCGTGTTCGTAGCCGAAGAATCGGGCTGCAATCTCACAGACCTGGATGCCGTTTTCCGGTTTCCAGAAAAACTGCATGGATAACGCCCCCTCTTTCTGCCCGGTTTTGTCGGCGTAGCACTGTAAAAGATCGGTTGCCGGAGTAACCACCTGTTCATACAGGCAGGATGGATAGACATTTCGGGTGCTGATCGGGATCTCACCCGGTCCGATGTCCGTCTTTTCGCGATCTGCGATGCTGATTACATGGACTTTTCCTTTATGTACCCAGGTCATCATATTGAATTCGTAACCGTCGTTATATTCTTCTACGAGAATCTCAGGAAGATCGGTGAAAGAAGCGGTCTCAGTGATTGCCTGTTTCAGTTCTTCAAGATTGTGTACCACATAGATGCCGCGGGAGCCGTATTTATCCAGTGGTTTTGTCACCAGAGGAAAATGCAGGTGAGCGATCAGCTCCGGATCCAATCCGGAAGTGGGGATTTTTGCAAAACCAGGGGAGGGAAGACCGAGTTCTTCGAGCAGTCCCCGGGTGGCGGATTTGTCACGATACCAGGGAAGCTGTTCCGGGTTCAGATAGCAGGGAAGACCTGCTTTTGCGGAAATCTTCACCATACATTCCAGCAGAAGATCGGAAAACGAGGTGAGAATTCCGTCCACCTGTTTTTCTTTACAAAGGGCGGCGATCCGGTCCGTATCGGTAACCGGGATCACATAAGATTCGTCTGCAAAGGCACGTGCCGGACCGTCCGGGTATCCGTCACAAACGATGGTATAGATGCCCCGGGCTCTGGCTTTCTGCACCAGCTGTTCAAATTCCCCGAGGGTTCCGAGAATCAGTAAACGTTTATTCATAATAATCCTTTCTTCTAGAGCGTGTCTGAAAAAGGCTTTTCGCAAACTGGGGTTTGCAGATTGCGAAAATGATTTTTCAGACACGTTCTAAGGTTCCAGTGCATGGATCACGTCTGCGATTCGCTGCATCTCTTCGTTTCCGTAACGCTGGTCGCAGGGGAGCGGGAGAATGTCTGCCGCCCACTGATATTCGTAAGATTCGGGTGCACAGTCCCGGATCACGTTGGACCAGTTGGTTGGAACAAAGATTTTTTCTTTCGCCAGGGCTTTCCGCAGTGCAATTCCGTTTTTATGATAATAAGGATAGGCGAAGGGTCCGTCCGGTGTCACGCGGGTAAAAGGTGAATCGGAGGGAAGCAGTTCTTTCAGAAATCTGTAATTTTCATTCCGTTTCTGACGGATCTGTTCGTAGTCGATGGCTTTTAACAGATTCTGTGTCAGGCGGGACATAGTGAGAATCTTCATATGATGATAGGTCGCAGCGTTGTCTAACATTTTCTGATAATACGTTCCGGCATCTTTTTCGAAACGGCCGAGAATATGTCCCATACGTTCCGCAGAGACATCCTGCTCTTTTCCGGTAGTGAGCGTGGCATCTGTGGAAAGATAGGCACCGTCACTCAGCCCGAAAAATTTGCGACAGGAATACAGAGTATCCACGCCGGGAAGCGGATGCTGAAAAAAGGCGTGGGTGTGATCCACGATAATATTTTTATAGTATTTTTTATAATAAAGAATCTTTTCATCCGTCAGCTGCCCGTAATAATTGACCAGATAGAGGTATTCTCCTGGATGAAGGGAAAGGTCGGGAGAAAGAGCCGGCGTAAGATCCTCATTCAGCGAATAGAAGTTCACGTGGATTCCCTGCCTCAAGCAGGTATCAATTACGGAGTCACAAAGGAAAAACGGAAGATAGAGCGTTTCAATCTTCCGGGATTCCAGCAGCCAGCAGAGGGCTGTACGCCCAAGATTCACTTTTACAAGATCAGGATAGTATTCTTTCCCGTGGAAAACTTCCAGTTCCAGATATCCTCCAATTTCCTGTTTCATACAATCCTCCTGTCAGACATCTTTTCTACGGATGACATAATGCGGCATTTTCTTGGATTCGTTCAGAATATTCATCAGATAAATCCCCATGATTCCAATGGAAAGCAGGGTGATACCGAAAAATGCCAGCAGTACGAGCATCAGGGAAGTCCAGCCTTCCACGGAAATACCGTAGAGGAAATAGCGGATCAGGAAAAAGATTCCAAGTGCCACACTGACCAGAAAACTGCAGATGCCGAGATCACGTACTAAAAGCAGCGGGAATGCTGAGTGGGAAGTGATATCGTAAAGCAGGTCTCTGACCAGACGGCGGAAAGAATAACCGCTTTTTCCGTAGGCTCTTGCATCATGATGCACCGGTACATTGATGATACGGTTGGAACTTAACACCAGAAGATTGCCGATCTGCGGAAGATAGGTGTTTGTCTGCAACATGGCTTCCACGAGGAAACGGCGGATCAGACGAAAACTGGTGATCTGCAGATTCGGGTCTTTTCCAAGCATTTTGGAGGTGGCCCAGACAGAAACTTTGGTTCCGAGACGGCGGATCGGTCCGTGCTTTCTGCCTTCATAGCTGGCGATGATGACATCCACATCGTCCCGCTCTCTGATGGTGTTGATCAGCTTCGGGATCTCTTCCGGGGGATGCTGAAGATCATCATCCATGGTAATGATGAAATCTCCCTCCGCATGAGAGAATCCACACAGAAGAGCCGGATGCTGTCCGAAGTTTCTAGCCATCTGGATGATCTTCACACGGGGATCTTTCTGTCGAAGTTCTTCCATGATCTGGTAGGATCGGTCTTTGGAACCATCATCCACAAGGATCAGTTCAAAGGGTTCCTGCACGGTTTCACGGAAGACTTTCTCGAGACGTGTATAAAGTTCCGTTAAGGTATGTTCCGAATTATATACCGGAACAACAACAGAATATAAACTCATAGTATCTTGTATTTCCTTTCTTAAAGGGTTGTGTTCTGTGCTTCATCATATCATTTTCAATCCTTTATTTCAAGGTTTTCCGGGGAAACGGCTCGCCTTGACAATGGATTTTACAACAGATATAATGGTGCAAGATCAACGCAGAAAAAAGTGGGGAGGAACAGTTTTGCAGTACAGAGAATACGATACGGAAATATTGAATCGAATCAAGGATGTGGAAAAACAGATTTTATGCAAATATATCGAAATCTGCGAAAAATACCATCTGCGTTATTTTGTGGCGTTCGGGACACTTCTCGGAACGGTGCGGCATAAAGGATTTATTCCCTGGGACGATGATATTGATGTGGGAATGCCGAGAGAAGACTATGAGAGATTCCTTCAGATTGCACAGAAAGAATGCGGGGAAGAGTATTTTCTTCAGACTGTGGATACGGATCCGGAATATCATCTGTATTTTGCAAAACTACGCATGAATCGCACTCGTTTTGTGGAAAACAGTCTGCAAAAGGCGGGAAGCGTTACCGGGTTCTATATTGATATCTTTCCGTATGATGAGATTTCTGATGATGAAGAAGAGATGGAAAAACAGCTAAACCGGGCGGTACGATGGGGGATGATTTTGAGTATATATAAAGTCAAAGAGCCGCAGATCGGTCAGTACGGACCGGCAAAGGATTTTGTGATGCGATCCATCTGGCATATTCTGCATGGGGGAATGCATCTTTGCGGGATTTCTGCCAAGATGGTCTGGAAAAAGTGCAATCAGGCATTTATGAAGAAACCGGAGAAAGGAAGTTCCCGGATGACAACGTTTGCAGCAGACGCAAAAAAATGGATTATTGAGAAAAAAGAGATGGAACAGCTGGTAGAGGTGCCGTTTGAGGATATCACCGTGAAGATTCCATGTGGATATGATGCCATCCTTACCAGATGCTACGGAGATTATATGAAACTTCCGGATGAAAAAGACAGGGTAAATCATATGCCTGTAGAGATTCAGTTTCCGGGAGAAGAGGTAATGACATTTGGAAAATAAAGAAACTATCAGAGTATCGGTGATTGTTCCGGTCTATAATGCAGAACGCTATCTTCGCAGATGCCTGGATTCAATCTTACAGCAGTCCCTTGAGAAAATTGAGATCCTTGCGGTAGATGACGGAAGTAAAGATCACTCGGCTGATATACTGAAAGAATATGAGAAAAATTATCCGGATAAGATTCATGCAATCTATCAGGAAAATCAGGGACAGTCAGCGGCGCGAAACCATGCACTGGCGATGGCATCCGGAGAGTTCGTGGCGTTTGTGGACAGTGACGATTACATAGGACAAGATTTTCTGAAGAAAATGTATGATACCGCTATAGAGCAGAAGTCAGATATGGTCATGTGTAATTATACCAAGGTGACGGAGCAGGGCGAGATCATTCAGAAGTATGAGATCAATTATCAGGAAAAAGGGATTCGGATTCCGTCGTATCTTTGCTGTAACCGTCTGGTTCGAAGACAGTTGTTTGACACCTGGAAGATCCGTTTCCGGGAAGGTGTGATCTGTGAGGACATTCCGCTGATTTTAAAACTGGAAGCCGTTGCCGCCAACATTCAGACCATTGAGGACGGAGAATATTATTACCGTGCGAATCCTCAGTCGACAACTTCGACGATCAAAAACCGGAAACTGGAGATGTGGCAGCTGCCTTTTGGAGAATTGCGGGATGCCATTGCATTCTGTACAGATAAAGAGCATCCGATGGATCCACTGAAACTGGAATTTTTTATCAGCAGGATCATGACGAGTCTGTTGTTTGATACGGGAAGAGGATGCCGCAAAGAGGTGAAGGACGGGATGTGCCGGGAAGTACAGGAAATCATGGAAACCTGTTTCCCGCGATGCTATAAAAATCCCTACATAAAAGTGGGATATTTTCACCAGCTTCCGGCGGTACAAAAGATCGGACCGTGGATCTTTGTGTGTGCACTCCGGGTGCACGGACTGAAACTTCTGGCAAAACTGGTAGGCTGAACAAGAAGGAAAAAAATGGAAGAAAAAAAAGTATCAATACAAAAGAGTATTATCTGGAACTCGGCGGGAAGTATGGTATATTTGATCACGCAGTGGTTGATCAGTGTACTGGTGGTCCGGCTGTCTGGAGTGGAAACAGCGGGAATCCTTACCCTTGCCATGTCGGTTAACAATGTATTTTACAGCATCGCTATGCAGGGGATCCGCAATTATCAGGTATCGGATATGAAAGAAAAATATACCTCCGGTATCTATGTGAGCAGCCGTCTGATCATCTGTATCCTTTCATTCTTGGTCTGCGTGGGTTATGCACTGATTGCCGGATACAGCTACGGATCGAGTCTGTGTATCGTTGCATACTGCCTGTTTAAGATGGCGGAGGCGTTCTACGATGTCTATGCCGGAATCTGTCAGAAAAAATGGCGGATGGACTGGATCGGAAAGTCCTGGATGGTGAAAGGAATCCTTTCATTTGTGGGATTTGTGGCGGTACTGGCAGTGACACAGAGTCTGCTGGCAGCCATTCTTGCTATGGCACTGGTTTCCTGGCTGGTGATCTTTTTGTATGATATTCCTCGGGCAAAGAAGCTGGATACCATAAAGATCCATCTGAAAGAGAAAAAAAATATAACACTGATGGCAGAATGCTTTCCGCTGTTATGTTACCAGACTATGTCATCGGTCATTCCGACGATCCCGCGTCTGGTCATGGAAAAACTTCTGGGAGGTGCAGCACTCGGTATCTATGGGTCAGTCGCAGCACCCACAATGATCGTTCAGATGGGAGCATCCTATGTATTTAACCCGTTTATCACGCTGTTTGCCGAACAGTACAGCAGTGGAAATATCCGGGATTTCTGGAAAACCTTTCGCAAATGTATGGCAGCAATTTTGCTGATCAGTGTTGTCGCTCTGGGAGGAGGAAAGATCTTCGGACACTGGGGGCTGGAACTTTTGTACGGGGATGAGGTGGCAGCGCATGAAGATCTGCTGCTTCCACTTATAGGCTGTACGATTCTGACTGCCATCGTGTGGTTTTTATGTGCACTGCTTACGGTAGTAAGAGAAATCAAAGGACTGGTTATATGCAATGTGATCATACTTCCGGTCAGCTATTTTGGTGCGTATTTGCTGATACAGCAATATGGAATGCAGGGCGGAAGTATTTCTCTGGCAGTGAGTTATCTGATTGAAATCGGCGCACTCTGGTTCTGGCTGTTACGGAAGATCAAACAAAGAGAAAAACAACATATGGAACAATAAGAAAAAGTGCCTGTTACGAGGCACTTTTTTGCCTGTAATGCATATCAATAATTGCCAGTGGCCCCAAGTTGATTGTAAGTGTAAATTGCAATAGAAAAGTATTCTTGAAGCGAAAGTATAAGAATGGTATAATAAGATGATATGGTATCGCTCGTAAAGACGATATACAAAAAGAATAAAAGGAAAAAACAATGGAAAAAGTAAAGAATTACATACAGCTTCACCTGAATATTCTGCTGTTTTCCCTGACCAGCGTATTTTCAAAGATGGCATCCGTGCAGTATAACCGGCACGGGCTGGGAAGTATCTGGCTTTATGTGTTCCTGGCACTGATGATCGGAAACTGCGGAATCTATGCCATTGCATGGCAGCAGGTGATAAAGAAGTTTTCCTTGTCCACAGCGTATGCCAACAAGAGTGTGTACCTGTTGTGGTCGCAGATCTGGGCAGTGGTGATCTTTCATGAAAATCTGTCGGTACGGAATATTATCGGTATCCTGGTAGTTCTCACCGGCGTATGGGTGGTGCAGCGCTATGAATAGAATGTTTATGTTACTGATGCTGGCAGGCACATTTTTTACTGCCATCTCCCAGGTACTCTTAAAACAGAGTGCCAATAAAAAATACAGCAATCCGCTGCTGGAATATCTGAACTGGCGGGTGATCGTGGCGTACGGGATCTTTTTCGGCGTATTGCTTCTGAACACCTGGTGTTATACAAAAGTAGATATGCGGTTTGGACCGGTGATCGATACGGCTGCGTATGTATTTGTTCTGATCTTTTCAAGAGTGATCCTGAACGAAAAGATCACAAAAGGAAAACTTGTGGGAAACCTGCTGATCATAGCAGGAATTTTGATTTATACGATGTGAGATGATACAAGAGTCAAAAGTACGGAACAATCCGATATCAAAGCAAAACAATAACAGGAGTGAGAAGAGTGAGAATCAGTTTTAACCGCCCACCGTTTGTGGGAAAAGAAACAGAATATATTAAAGAAGCCGTAGAAAAAAACGGTATGATCTGCGGAGACGGTCCATTTACCAAAAAATGTTCCCAGTGGATGAAGGACAGGTTTCAGACAAAAAACGTATTGCTGACAACTTCCTGTACCCATGCACTGGAGATGGCAGCGTTTCTGGCGGATATTCAGCCGGGAGATGAAGTGATCATGCCGTCGTATACCTTTGTATCCACCGCGGATGCCTTTGTTTTACGGGGAGCCACCTGCGTGTTTGTGGACATCCGTCCGGATACCATGAACAT
>ENA-OPVG01001088-OPVG01001088.1-human-gut-metagenome-genome-assembly--contig:-NODE-1088-length-21132-cov-2.801015_pt1 | contig 21132 bp, 18 predicted proteins | sample MGYA00241093_ERZ501975 | MGnify/ENA primary metagenome ERZ501975 (study PRJEB25962, sample SAMEA2042993) | human gut metagenome | biome: human gut; feature: human-associated habitat; material: faeces... | reverse complement strand
TGATATTTCTCATCCGTCAACAACTTAGCTTCTTTATCATTAGATAGGAATCCACACTCTATTAATACAGAAGGTATATCATTATCTTTTAATAAATATAAATCATCCCTTGGCTTAACTTCTCTATTATTTGTTTTATCGACTATCCTCTTAAGCTCTTGCTGTATGTACTTAGATAACTTTATAGAATCCTCTTTTCCTGCAGGGTAAAAAGTCTGAGCTCCATAGTATTTAGATGCCCCCTTGCCTACTAAAGCATTCATATGTATAGATATAAACATATCCGCATTAGATTCTTCTATTATTTTCTTTCTATTTTTTAAGTTTTCATTATATTTTTGCCTTATGGTCTTTTTACCGTCTTCTACATATAAACTACTATCATCTTCTCTAGTAAGTATAACATGTGCACCACTAGATTCTAATAATTCCCTAATCTTATGCGTAATAGCTAAATTGATATCTTTTTCTAATATAGTCTTGTCATCATTTAGAGTACCAGAATCTATTCCCCCATGACCTGCATCTAATATTATCACTTTATTAGTAACAGGCATGTATTTCATTACGTCCTCAGAGTTTTCTTTTATTTCATATATAGAGGCTGTCATCAAAATTAAAGCTACCATCGCAAAAATCATGTATTTTATGTACTTTTTCAAATTATCACCCTGTACATTTATATTAAAAAAGACCCTGGAATATTCCAAGGTCTTTTGAAAAAATACAGTATAAAATTATCTCTTTGAGAATTGTGGAGCTCTTCTTGCTGCCTTTAATCCGTATTTCTTTCATTCTAGCATCTCTAGTTAAGAATCCTTCTTTCTTTAAAGCTCCTCTTAACTCTTCATCAGCTTTTAATAAAGCTCTAGATATACCATGTCTTATAGCACCAGCTTGTCCAGTGAATCCTCCACCTTCAACTTTTACTATAACATCGTATTTGTTTTCATTGTTAGTTAAAACTAATGGTTGTTTAACATCTCTTATTAATGTTTCGTAGTTGAAGTATTCTTCAACTGCTCTTCCATTTACTATTATGTTTCCTTCACCTGCAACTAATCTAACTCTAGCAACAGAGTGCTTTCTTCTTCCAGTTCCGTAGTATTGAACGTTAGCCATGATAACTCCTCCTTTCACCCGCAATTATTATTTGAAGTTTAGAACTTCTGGATTTTGAGCTGCATGGTCATGATTTGGTCCAGCAAATACTCTTAATCTAGTCATCATTCTACTTCTTAATTTATTCTTACATAACATACCGCTTACTGCATGAGCAACTACTTCCTCAGGCTTCTTAGCCATCATTTCACGAAGGGTTGTCTCTCTCATACCACCTACATAATCAGAGTGATTGTAGTAGATCTTCTGATCCAGTTTCTTACCAGTTACTTTGATCTTCTCTGCGTTTACTACGATTACGTAATCGCCGCAATCCATGTGCGGGGTGAAGATCGGTTTGTTCTTACCTCTTAATACTTTTGCTACCTCAGATGCAAGACGACCTAATGTATATCCTGTAGCGTCAACTACATACCATTTTCTCTCGATTGTTGCTGGACTAGCCATAAAACTCTTCATTGGTTGACCTCCTGTTTTACTTCCTATAATTGAGATTAACTATATCATGAAATGCCTGCTCCGGGGCTTTGGTGCCGACATCTTCCTGACTCATGTCATACTGATTTATTATATTACACCGTCCCGGACGTGTCAAGCGGTTTTTCCTTGAAAATACAAGGTTTTTTCAACGATTTTCTCAAGGAATTTACAAGGTAAGTGCGTTTCATCCCATGCGCATGATATACGCACGGGATACACATGAAAAAGGAAGACTTCCTCCTCTCAGATTCCATCTTCCTTTTTCGCCGCTTTTTAGGTTGGTAATGAACTTTTTCTCTTTTCTCAAGAGAATTTATTTGAAGGAGACTGGGAAATCTCCGTCAAACCTTATTTTTCGATAAAACCGTTCCTGCAATGGAAGAACCGATTCTGCCTATTTCTGCTTCTTCGCTTCCAGATAATCATTCAGCTCCGTATTCAGGACATTGGTGATGAACATATGTCCCGGTGCGTGGGTAATAACTAACGGAAGTTTTGCATTTTCAATCGCTGCCTGCGGGGTAACGCCGCAAGCCCAGAATACCGGGATCTCACCCTCGCGGATCTCGACCGGATCGCCATAGTCTGGTTTGGAAATATCCTTGATACCGATCGCTGCCGGATCGCCGATCTGGACCGGACCGCCGTGTACGTTTGGATAACGGTCTGTGATCTCTTTGGCTTTCTGTGCGTTTTCTGGGGTCATGGGACGCATGCTGACAACCATCGGTCCCTTGAACACGCCGGCGCTCTCACACTGGATGTTGGTCTTGTACATGGAAACATTGCAGCCCTGCGCGATATGGCGCACTTCAATGCCGGCTTTCATAAGCGCCTCCTCAAAGGAGAAGCTGCAGCCAATCAGGAATGCAACCGAATCTTCTTTCCAATAAGAAGAAACATCTGTCACCTCATCGACTTTCACACCGTCTCGGTAAATGAAATATTTCGGGATGTCCGTCACGATGCTCGCGCCCTCGCCCATATCGTGGATATCCGGTGTGCCCTCTACGACTTCCAGGATTGGACACGGTTTCGGGTTCTTTCTTGCAAATTCTTTAAAATCATCCGCGTACTTCTTCGGCAGGATAACCAGATTTGCCTGTGCATATCCGGCACACATGCCAGCCGTCGGGCGGGTAATCTCGCCAGTCCGAATCAGTTTCCATACTTCCGGTGGTGTCATTTTGCTATAATCTGCCATATACGTTCCCTCCATATCTTTCAATACATCTGAGGTTTATCTGAATCTTTCAGTCTCTTCCTCTAATTCAACCATATATTCAGTTCCATCGATCACAACCCGGTAGGTTCCAATCGGATTCCAGTATCTCTTCGATTCACATCCAACCGCTACCTGAATCACCGCATCGAGTTCTCCGCACGATTCCGGTACTTTTGCCAATTCTTCTTTGAGTGCCTTGAGTTTTTCCACCTGCTCAATGTAGAGCTTCTGTGCTTCCTCAACCGTTACTTTCTGGAAATGTACTTTATAACCCGGTCTGGACTGTGCAACCAGCGGAAGATCCACAGAGATAACACCAGCAATCTTCGTATAACCGCCGGTGGTCTGATGATCCGCCATCATGATAATCGGTTGTCCGTGGGACGGCACCTGAATCGCACCAAAGGCGATACCGTCTGTAATAATATCGCCACCATTTTTATGCTCGATGACCTCGCCCTCAAGACGGCAGCCCATACGGTCGGACTCATTCGTAAATGCATATGTGCTGCTTAAGAACGTCTCTACACCTTTCTCGGTAAAGCAGTCATCCTGCGGTCCCATGACAACGCGGATGGTTTTCTCAGTCTGGGAGAAGTCCTCCGGCGTCACTTTTCTCTTTCTCATATTTGGAAGGGTCGTCTTCGGAGCAGCAAAACCAATCTCGTCTCCGCCGCCGATCTTTCTTCCCTGATAACCGCCTACTTTCAGCTTTAAGTTAGTGGATTTGCTGCCCATCTGTACCGGGATATCCAGCCCGCCTGCCACTGCAATGTACGCGCGGCTTCCACTTGTCATACCGGCAAAGTTCATGGAATCGCCCTTATGTACTAAAACTGCCTGATACATCGGAAGATCTTTTCCATTTACCTTCGGAACCAGATTGCCGCCGGTTACTGCGATAATATTGTCTTCTGTAAATTCCATCATCGGTCCCATCAGGGTTACTTCCAGAACCGCCTCGTTTTCATCATTTCCCACCAAAATATTCGCGATCGCTGCGGAACGCTGATCCATAACGCCTGATACAGACATACCGGACTCCTGATAGCCGGTGCGTCCCATGTCCTGTACGGTTGTGAGGAATCCGCCGCTTGCAAACTTAATGCCCATCTTTATACCTCCTTATCGTACACAACGTATTTGTAGGTTCCATCTTCGACTTCTTTTTCGATCTTTTTATACTCTTCCTCGGTTACTGCAGCAAACTTGATATACTGTCCCGCTTCCAGAAGCACTGGTTTCTCGCGGTCTGCATCATAGAGTTTTAACGGAGTCCGTCCAATTAACTGCCAGCCTCCCGGAGATGCTACCGGGTAGATACCGGTCTGCTCACCGGCAATACCAACGGATCCGCCCTCAATCTTCACTCTCGGGCTCTTCAGACGCGGGGTTGCGATCTCTTTGCTCATGCCGCCCAGATATGGGAATCCAGCGATGAATCCAATCATGTAGATTAGATATTCTTCAGATGTATGAATCTTGATGACCTCTTCCACGGTCTTGTGATTGTGCTCCGCAACATTTTCAATATCCGGACCCATCTCTCCGCCGTAGAGAACCGGAATTTCGATAACAGTTGGCGGCGGGATCGGAATGCTGGATAAGGAACCCATCAATTTATCAAATTTTTCTGTGAGTGCCTTGAATCCGATCACTTCCGGATGATAATGTACTAATAAGGAACGGTATGTCGGAACCGTCTCCACAATTCCCGGTATATCACTTTTTTCAACCGCAATCTTGAATGCGCGGATTTTCTTGTTGATCTCCGGGCTGATTTCATTGCCAAACTCAACGCACACAGCGCTGTCGCCCGCTACAAGGTATCTTACCTCGCTCATATATACCTCCTGTCAGATAAACGAAGCCCCCGCCTGCCTGTTCTGCCTTTCTTCGAAAGACCTAAAAACTGCTTCCGACCCAACAAGCCAGTTACAGGGAAACGCCCGGCAGACCTGCTGCCATAAGCCAGCCATCTGCGTGCTCATCCAGCCAGTCCGCCGGGCGCCTGTCCGTTTAATCGTTTTTTATTATTTTACCACATTTTTCGCGTTTTTTCATTCATTAACCAAAGATGGTAAGAATCTTCGGCAGAGCCTTGATTCCTGAGTAACCGGTCAGAAGGACAACGCATACACCAAGTACGATGAGTACGGTCGGATGTTTGTAATTTTCACCGACGATATCTTTCCTGCGGCTTGCCAGAAGAATGACAAGCAGTGTAATCGGAAGAATCAGTCCGTTTACGGAACCTGCCAGAACCAGAAGAGTTGCCGGCTGTCCAAGTAATGTCATGATAACGGTCGATACAGCGATGAAGCCGATAACGAACCATTTCTCATTCTCCATGATGAACGGATGCAGGGTCTTTAAGAAGGATACGGATGTATACGCTGCACCGATGATGGAGGTGATAGCTGCAAACAGGATAACCAGACCGAAAATCTTGTAACCGATGATGCCTGCGCCTGCCTTAAAAGCTGCTGCTGGCGGGCTTGCTACCCATGCTTCGCTTCCAACAACTTCCGGAGTTGCTGTAACAACGCCTAAAACTGCGAGGAACAGTAAAATTCTCATAACACCCGATACGCTGACGCCCATTAATACGGAGCGGCGAACGTGCGGAAGATCCTTGGTTCCGGAGAAACCTGCATCCAGAAGACGATGTGCACCGGAGAATGTGATGTAACCGCCGCAGCTTCCGCCAAGCAGGGTAATAATCGGGAATACCAGGTTCGGGAATTCGTTCAGATGTCCAACGCTGCTGATTGCCTCAACAACCGGAGGTTTGGAACGGAATGCTACATAAAGTACGGTAACAATCATTATGCTTCCTAAGTATTTGGTCAGCTTATCCATGAAGTTTTTCGCATCCTTGGATAAGAAGATCAGGATACCGATGACACCGGCTACAACGGTTCCGACTTTCAGCGGGAAACCGAATACGATATTAAAACCGGTTGCGGCGCCGCCGACGTTACCGATATTGAATACCAGACCGCCGAGAGACACAAGGAACGCAATGAAATATCCGAGTCCCGGAACAACTTTATTTGCGATATCCTGTCCACGCATACCGGACACACCGATGATGGACCAGATATTTAACTGGGTTGTAACATCCAGAAGAATGGTACAGATGATTGCCAGTGCGAAAATAGAGCCGTACTGACCGGTAAAGGTTGCAGTCTGCGTCAGGAAACCAGGTCCGATCGCGGACGTTGCCATCAGGAACGCGGCGCCAATCAGGGCTGTCGTGTTCGCATTACTTTTTTTCTTTTCTCCCATATTTTTCTTCTCCTTATATACGTATTAGCGGAACAGATTTTTAATCTCCACTCCCTCGGCTACCAGGGTCTCACGAATGTTCTTTACGAACTCCAGCGCTTTTGGGTTGTCTCCGTGTACACAGATGGAATCTGCCTTGATGGAAATGTCGTTTCCGTTGATGCTCTCAACTTTTCCTTCTTTTACCATTCTTACGACACGTTTGATTGCCAGGTCTTTATCTTTGATGACTGCTCCCGGAAGTTTTCTGGAAACCAGGGTTCCGTCATCGTTGTATGCACGGTCTGCGAACACCTCGCTCGCTGCCTGTAAACCAACCTCCTCGGCTGCCTTGATCATCTGGGATCCTGCCAGACCCATGAAGATGATATCTTTATCTACTTCATAGACTGCTTCACACATCGCTCTCGCCAGCTTCTCATCAACAGCTGCCATGTTGTAGAATGCGCCGTGCGGTTTTACGTGCTGGATTTTTACGCCCTGGCTCTTAGTAAATGCGCTCAATGCGCCGAGCTGGTATTTCAGATATGCTTTCGCTTCTTCCGGAGTTACCACCATGTTTCTTCGACCGAAGCCCATCAGATCCGGAAATCCCGGATGTGCTCCTACTGCGGTTCCGTATTTCTTTGCCAGTGCGATGGTCTTATCCATAACCATCGGATCACCTGCATGCCATCCACAGGCTACGTTGGCGGAAGACACGTACTGAAGAATTTCTTCATCCATACCAATCGTATAGTTACCGAAGCTCTCACCTAAATCACTGTTTAAATCGACATAAAACATGGTTCATTCCTCCCTTTCTTACCTCACACATCTCATTTTTGCGGCTTAGCGTTTCTTCTGTCTGTTTTCAACAACCATCGGAAACTATTTTTAAGATGAGATGTTTTTTGTATGTTCCCCTTGTTTTTTGCTTCTGCTGATATTTTATCTGACTTTTATGTATTTTTCAATCATAATTTTAATATTTTTTAAAATAATTTAATTTATATACAAAAATCGTGCAAAAACGCACGTTTTAGGCGTGCGCTTTTGCACGATGTGATTTTTTGCACCTTTTTACCATTCATTCCTGCACCCGGTTTACCAGACAACCGTTTTCGTCCTTCCTCCTGATACAGTTTTTCTGCTTTTTCTACTTCTCCCCGTCTTCCCGCTCCATCTTCCGTTTCATTGAGAACCGGGTGACACCGAGCAGCGCCGCCGCCCGCGTCAGGTTATTGCCGGAAAGTTTCAACGCCTCCGACATATATCGTTTCTCCAGCGCCGCGACCTCCTGCTCGAGGTCGATCGGTCCTTTTTTCAGATCTTTCAGATAGATGCAGTCCCCGCTCTCCGGCCTTGCCTCCCGCTCGACCGGCGCCAGCTCCACGTGTTTTTCCAGGATATTTCCCTGGCTGAAGAGAAAACAGCGCTCAAAAATATTTTTAAGCTCCCTGACATTGCCCTTCCAGTCATACAAGAGCAGCTCCCGCATGAAATCCGGATCCACTTTTTCGATATTGCGGGCAAAGGCTTTATTATAATAGTCAAGGTAATAGTCACAGAGCACCGGGATATCCTCGCGCCGGTCACGAAGCGGCGGAATCTCGATCTGCATAACATTCAGCCGGTAGAACAGATCCTCCCGGAATTGCCCCGCCTTGATCGCCTCCTCGAGATTTCTATTCGTCGCCGCAATGATCCGAACATCGACCGCCGTGTCCTCCAGCGCGCCGATCCGCTTAAATTTCCGGTCATCCAGGAAGGTCAGAAGTTTCGTCTGCATCGCCATCGGCAATTCGCCGATCTCGTCCAAAAAGACCGTACCGCCGTCCGCCAGCTCAATCAAGCCCTTTTTCGTCTTGAGCGCCCCCGCAAACGCGCCGCGCTCGTAGCCAAAGAGCTCGCTCTCCATCAGATTTTCCGGAATCGCACCGCAGTTAATGCGTACCATCAGGTTATCCTTGCGGGCGCTGTTCGCATGAATCTGCCGCGCCACAACTTCCTTGCCCGTTCCCGTCTCCCCGCGCAGGAGTACATTGACCGACAAATTTTCCCCAAGCACCTGAATAAGATGCCGGATCCGGGCAGCTGCCTCACTGACACCTAAAAACTGCGGCACATCGCCTTTCAGGAAGACGAGTGAATCCCGGTTGCGCTTCTGCTCCAGACACCGCTTGATCAGCATATCGATCTCATCCACATCAAACGGCTTTAAAATATAATCATATGCGCCGCGCTTCGTCGCCTCAACCGCCTGGGAGACGGAACCGTACGCCGTCATCATGATGACCTGCAGTTCCTCATCTGCATTTTTGAAATTGACAATCTCATCCATCCCGACACTGTTTTCGAGGAGATTGTCGAGAAGGAGCACCCCCGGATGATATTTCCTGACAAACTCCAGCCCTTCCTCGACGGTTGCGGCTGAATAGGCGTCATATCCCCTGTCTTTCAGTCCTTCCTCCAGTGTATAGCGAATCAGAAATTCATCGTCCACAATCAAAATTCGATCCATGTGCATCCTCCTCCCTGTTTCATAACATTATACTCTAAATACTAAATTCGTGAAATACCTCATTAAATGGTCACACTATACCATTTTCCCCGGAAATTTTAAAACCACGTCTGTCCCTACCCCCGGCTTGCTCACGATCTCCATCGTTCCTCCATTTGACTCCACCAGGCGGCTCACGATTGAGAGCCCAAGCCCGGTTCCGTTGATGCTCTTTGTATAAAATGGTTCCAGCGCCTTGGAGACTTCTTCCTCCGTCATGCCTTTTCCGTTGTCCCGCACCGTCACAATCACTTCTTTCTCCTGCGCGGCTGCCATAAGCTTAATCTGTCCCTCGCGGTCCGGTACCAGCGCCCTCAGGCTGTTGCTGATCAGGTTGTGAATGATCTGGCGAAACTCATTTTCATTGAGACACGCCCTCAGTCCCTCTTCTGCCTCCACAAAAAGCGATGCGCGGCGGCTGTCCGGTCCTTTCGCATAGATCATTCCGATCTCCTTTAAAACACCGGTCACAGAAATCTCCGTTTTCGGTGATTCACGCCGGATTGACAAAGTCAGAAGGTTCATGATCAGCGCCGTGACACGGTCGATCTCATGGATCATGCTGTCACAGAGCATTTTATCGCCGTCCTTGACCGTCCTGCCCTTTAAAAGCTGAATGCCGGAGCGGATGCCCGCGATCGGGTTCTTGATCTCATGCGCCAGCGTCGCTGCCATCCGGCTGGTATATTCCATTTTCGTGTAATTATCCATGTTTTTGAGCAGCCCCTCAAAGGTAACCGCCAGCTGTCCGATCTCGTCGTGGCGGCTGACCGCCTCAAACCGGTATTTCTGATAACTGCCCTTGTTTTCCTCGATTTCCTTACAGGTATGGCTCATCCGGCGGATGGGGCGCGTGATACTGTGGGAAATGAAAATGCTTGCCTGGCAGATGAGAATCAGCGACGCGATGGCGCCGACTACCAAATAGCTCTGCTGCTCTAAGATGCGTTCCCCGAATATTCTCTCATCCATCCGGTACTCCAGCCGCCAGCCAAATGGATTGTCCCCCTTGCTGACTGCCAGCACCGATGTGTTTTCCCAACGGGTTCCAGCCGTGATCTCCTCACCGTCACGATCCAGAATCCGAATCCGCCCGCGCTCAAAATTCCGGTATTTTTCCGCGATCTCCTCCTCCGGCAGACGCTTTTCCAGAAAGTGCAGATCGCGGTTTACATCCTCAAACAGCGTATCCGCCAGCTCCAGCTCACTGTTTTTCTGCATCGTGTAGCCATTATAATAGGAAATCACGCTGAAACTTCCGATGACAAGGATTCCCACCAGAACAAAGGGAATCATGACCTCATTTTCAATCTGGAAAAACCAATTTGAAAGACGTTTCAGCCATTTATTCATCGCTCGTTTTCGCCTCCTTCTCGCTGTTGTCTGACAGCTTCATGTTTCCAAATGCCCGCCTTTAGCAAGCACGTTTTTTCCATATACTCTCCAGCACCGGGACAAGGACAAAAACCAGGGTCGAACACAGCGTCACCGGAAACCCCCAGTAAACCGGCAGCTCGCGTGGCTGAAGCAGCACCGTCCCGGTTACCCCTGTCACAAATGCCGCCCATGCGCCCGTCCTCGTTGCCCGCTTATAATAAAGCGTACCGTAGAGAAGTGGCGTCAGAATTGCTGAAAACAATCCCCAGATATCCGCGCCGAAAAACAGGCTGTTGGACGGTGGATTTAAGGAGAGCAGAAGCGCCAGCGTTCCGCCGAGAAAGATAAAGAGCTGCGTCAGCCCCAGGATACGGTCCTCTGTTTTCTTCCATTTTCCATACTGCGCCGCCACATCGTAGGACATCATCGAGCCAATCAGAAGCAGCTGCGAGTTCGCCGTCGACATGCACGCGCCGATCACGCTGATTAAGAAAAATCCGCTGAACCGTGATCGGAGCAAATAATTAATTGCGTAGACAAAAATATCGTCTGATCCGAAGTAATAGGACAGATAAGGAAACAGGATCCGAAGCCCCAGACCGATCTGGGTCAGGCAGAAATAAAAAAATGTCAAGAACACCAGCGAACAGATCAGGACTTTCCGCGCCGTCTCACGGCTCTTTGCCGCCACAATCCGGATCAGATACTGTGGGTTCGCTGCCAGCCCCATACCCCAGCCAAAAAACATCGTGAGGTACATGGTAAGGCTGTAATCTTTCATCAGATTTCCAAAACTGTCCGTCCCGCTGCCCGCCGCATTTCGACTAAACACCTCCGCGTTTGTCAGAAATCCGCTTCCCTCTATTCCTCCGACCACGACAAAATAGACAACCACTATACTGATCGTGAGCATGATAAGGTTTCCGCCATCCGTCTTGGTAACCGAATTGAATCCTCCAAAGGTAGAATACAGAATAAACAGATAAACCAAAAAAATTGCAACTTTATAATCGATATTTAAAAGCGTCGCCGCCGCAATTCCAAATCCCTTTATCTGGATCACCAGATAAAAAACGTAACCGCCCGAGAGCAGCAGCGCACAGCAGGTCCGCAGAAAGCGGGAATGGTAGCGCTCCCCGATAAACTGCGGGATCGTGAGCATGTCGCAGTCATAGATACGACCGCTGATGAGATACAGCAGCCCCGCGCCGATGAACCACGGGATAACCGTCACAGCGATCACGGAGGTTCCATTTTCAAAAACATTGCCCGTGTATCCCAGAATGGTCGCAGCGGACACCCAGGTCCCGACGAAGGTGGAAAACAGCCGCCAGAACCCGCATTTCCGTTCTCCGATAAAAAATTTCCCTATCGAATCGCTCTCACCGAACGATGATTTTCCTATAATCAGGATAATCAGCGAATAGACGCTGAAACAGACCAGATAATCAAATGTTCTACTCATGCTCACCGATGTTCACCCTCGTAGACGGCTTCCAGCCAGCCTTCTTCCGTCTCCGGCTGCCGTCTCAGCCGGTAATATCCGCAGATGCTCCCCTCTTCTCCAAACGTATCCCGCACAAACACCCGTTTCGCGCCGTTTCGGTATGCCTGATGGATCACGCGGCGCAGCACGCCGTCAAGCTCTTCCGGCTCACAGCGCTCGATCGTGAGGTATGCAAGCCCTTTCTCCGGGACATTTCTCTGATCCAGCACATAGTGCCAGTGCTTATTTTCGCCCTCCAGGTACGGTGCCAGCTCTTTTTCATACTCCAGGCTTACGAGCGTCAGCCCGCGTGCTGGGATCGTAGGACCTGCTGCCGCCCGGTTTTTCTCCTCCAGAATCTCCTCCATCTTCTCCGGCGGGTAAACGCCCATGCCGATCTTAACCAGCGTCCCGGCGATGATCCGGACCATATTGTAGAGGAAACCGCTGCCGCTGATGCGGATCGTAATCAGGTCGTCCGCCTTCGTCACGGTCAGGCTGTAGATCGTCCGCACCGTCTCCTCCGCCTGCGTCCGCACCGTACAGAAACTCTTGAAATCGTGCTCGCCGATGAGATAGGATGCCGCCTTCTGCATTTTCTCTAAATCCAGATTGAAATAGCAGAAATGACTGTATAAGCGCTGCAGCGGCATATCGATCTTGCGGTTCAAAATCTTGTATTCATAGGTTTTCACGCAGTTTGCCTTGCGTGGATGGAAGGTAAGCGGCACCTCCTCCGACGCCTGGATCCGCACATCGTCCGGCAGGCGCTGGTTGAGTGCAAAGCAGATCTTATCCCCCGGAATCCGGCTCTCGGTATCGAAAACTGCCACATTTCCCATCGCATGGACACCCGAATCCGTCCGGCTGGCCCCGATGACCTGGATATCCTCTTTTAAAAGAGAAGAAAGTGCCTGATTCAGCACCTCCTCAATGGTCACTCCGTTCGGCTGAAGCTGCCACCCGCAGTAGGCAGTTCCGTCATAGGAAACCACTAGCTTAATTCGTCTCATATATATTCCTCTATTTCTGTATTTATCCTCAAAAATCTATTTTCTGCTATTTATCATACCATATAATCCCCTTTCTTTGACAGATATTTTTTCATTGACCGTCTTTTCCCATGAAAAAAGCATCTTTGGATCCGTTCATCCAAAGATGCTTTTTTCTTAACATTCCCCATATGCTACCAGCGGTTCTCCCTCACTTACCCCCAGTGACAAAGTATAGTAAAAGACCATGCCGTCAAGCTCTGATTCATAACGATACATCAGGCTGCCGTCAAGCCGCCGGATTTCTCCCAGTAAATCTCCTTTTTTCAGGCAGCTTCCTTCCCGGATAGCCGGATACCAGAATCCATTTCCCGGTGCCTCCAGATAGCGCATGGTCCGAATCTCCTTTTGCTCTATTTTCCCGGACGGAAGCACCTCTGATTCCGGGGAGCTTTCTGAATCTTTTAAATTCATTCCTTTGACTGATTCCAGAATACTTTCTGGCAAAATATCCAGATGAACCAGCAGTTCATACAGGTTTATCCGATATGCATCCACCTCCCGTTCTGTCCAACGTCCCAGTCCACCCCGTTCTAGTAGAAGAGCCGGGATTCCTTTCTGCGCTGCCCAGCTGTACAGACCATTTTTCGCCGTTGATGCCACTCTCCACGACAAAGACATCGCTCTTGCCGCTGCAACCGCCTTTTTTTCTACCGTCTCGCCTGCTGCCACCGGAAAAAAGGCAAACGGAACTACCATCTCGTGAATATCTCCACTATGGAGATCCACGAGGAAGTCCGCATCTGGATACAGATACGTTTCCACAGCTGCTGCTATCTTCGCTGACCGGCTTCCCATTTCCGTTCCCGGAAATGCCCGATTTAAATTGACACCATCCTCCGGTACCAGCTGCTTGATTTCCTTATAAAATCCACCTTCATTAGCAATCGGAAGAAATACAACCTCTCCCTTCATCTGCCTCGGATCCAGTTCCTGAATCAGACGGGAAACTGCCAGAATTCCTATGTACTCACAGCCATGTACCCCCGCTGTAACAATCAACCGTTTTCCCGGTCTTGAACCACAGAAAGCCGCCGCTTTCAGGCTGCATTCCTCATCCACCGGAATTTTCAGCCACTGCTTCGTGCCTGCCTCCACCTTCGTTTCATATATTTTCATGTTCTATTTCCTGTTCTGAGAACTTTTCTGCTCCTTTTACTCAATTCCATCTAAACGATCGCCTGCAGCAGCCTGCGCGCATATTCATCCGTTGTCTTTCCCAGCTCCCGGACCGGACGGCATTCTGTGATATGTCCGCGGTATAAAAACAGCACCTCATCGCACAGATAGGTAACCGACGTCAAATCATGCGTAATAAATACATACGTCAGATTCAGTTTCTCCTTTAAATCTATAAGCAGATCCATAACCTGCACCTGCGTATGTGCATCCAAAGATGAAATCGCCTCATCGAACAGAATTATCTCCGGTTCGCAGGCTACCGCCCGGGCAATGCAGACTCGCTGGAGCTGACCGCCGGACAATTCATGGGGATATCGATCCAGAAAATCTGCACTTAGTCCCACCATCTCCATCAGCTCTCCGGCACCTTTTTTTATTTTCTCTCTTGAAAGCTTCCGGATTCCCTTTTTACGTGCTGCTGCCCGCTGTCCCTCCGCCAGAATATCCCGTATACGGAAACGCGGGTTCGCCGAGGTTGTATAATCCTGAAAAACAATACTGATTTTCTTCTGCAGATTCTTTCTCCCCTGACGGTTTCGATAAATCTCCTCCCCATCCAGAAGCACCTGCCCGGAATCCGGTTTTAAAAGTCCGCAAAGGACACGTCCAACCGTCGATTTTCCGCTTCCGGTTTCTCCTAAGATCCCCAGGCAGCTTCCCTTTTCCACCTGCAAAGATACGTCAAACAGCACCTGGTCCCTGGAGGTTCCAAACAATTTATCCTGACGCTCACTCCGGAAGCTGACACATATATCTTTTAATTCAAGCATAATTCCTCCTGATTATCCAGGCAAAGCCGGTAGCGCTCCATGACCGAGCGCCGTGTCTCTGCAAGCATCCGTGTATACGGATCCTTTGCATGCCTTAAGATATGTTCAAAATCGCCCTGTTCGACCAGTTTTCCTCCATTCATCACGACGATCTCGTCCGCAATCTTCGAAACCGCCCCCAAATCATGGGAGATAAATATCATCGCCGTATGACTTTCTTCCTTGATCCGCTGAAATTCCTTCAAAATTTCAGCCTGGGTGATGGCATCGATTGCCGTTGTCGGTTCATCTGCCACCAGAAGTGCCGGCTTCATCGCCAGTGCCAGCCCAATCATGATTCTCTGAAGCATTCCTCCGGAAAGCTGGTGTGGATACTGCCCCAGCACTTCCTCCGGATTATGAATCCTCATTTTTTCCAATACTTCCAGGGAAATCTCCCGGATCTTTGCCCGATCCCAATCTGTATGGGCTGCAAAGGTCTCGGCCATCTGGCTTCCAATCCGGTAAAGTGGATCAAAGCAGGTCATCGGATTCTGGAGAACCATGCCTATCTTCTGCCCACGCAGCCGCCGCAGTTCATCCCGTCCTGCCCGGCATAGATCCTTTCCCTCAAACCATGCCTGTCCTTCTATCCGGAACTGGCGGTCCAGAAGTCCCAGAATTGCTTTTACCGTCATGCTTTTTCCGCTTCCGGATTCTCCCAGAATACCCAGGCACTGCCCCGGCTCTACCTCAAAGCTTACATTCTCGACCAATTTTTTCTGTTTATTTCTGATTTTCAGTTCTACATTCAGTCCATCCACCCGCAGAATCGGCTGCACCCGCTCATGATTCAGGCTCATTTCTGCACCTCCTTCGGATCCAGCACATCCCGCAGGGCATCTCCCATCAGGTTAAACGCTGCTACCAGAATTACCACCGCAATTCCCGGAACCAGCATCTGTACCGGATTGCTGGTGAGGACATTCTTCGCCTCGCTCAGCATCGCTCCCCATTCCGGTGTCGGTGCCTGTACACCCAGTCCCAGAAATGAGAGGGTTGAAATATTGATAATCGCCCATCCGACATCCAAAGAGGATAAAACTGCCAGATCTGCCGCAATTGACGGTACAAGATGGCGAAATAATATAAAAGATTCTGGTGTTCCTATACATCGTGAAAAGCGCACAAAGTTCCGGTCACGATACTGCATAACACCTGTCCGGATCATCCGCGCATACCAGGCCCATTTAATAAACACATTGGCCAGAATTACATTCTGCACGCTGATTCCCAACAGGGCTACCACTGCAAACACCATGATCTGGCTCGGAAATGAAAGCATTACATCGACGGTGCGCATGATCACCTCTTCCACGATCCCGCGGAAATAACCTGCCAAAAGTCCCATCAACGCTCCCAGGCCAATCGTTCCAAGCATGGTCAGGACTGCCAGCCCCAGCGTCGGACGGATTCCATAAATCATTCTCGACAAAATACACCGTCCCAGATTATCGGTACCAAGTGGATACTGCTGGCTGAATCCGGCAAATTTATTTAAAATATCCGTTGCATACGGATCATTCGGTGCGATAAACGGTGCAAAGATCCCTATGAGCGCCACGATAAGCACCAGACCAATCGTTCCAACGGCCGCCCGGTTTCGAATCAATCGTCCTACCATCAATGACTCTCCTTTCTAAGACGCGGATCTGAAATTGTCTGAAGAATATCAAATAATAAATTAAATCCGACAAATAGTACTCCGATCAATAGCACATACGTCTGGATCACCGGATAATCCCGGTTAAAAATCGAGCTGATACAGAGTGTCCCAAGCCCCGGCCAGGCAAATACATTCTCAACGACGATCGTTCCGGAAATCAGCTGCGGTATGCTCATTCCGATCGCTACAATACAAGTATGCATCGAATTTTTCAAAATGTGTTTAAGAAGAATCTGCCGGTTTGGAATGCCTCTCACATTGGCATAGAGAACATAATCCTGTTTCATGTTTTCCAACATATTATTGCGGATCAGGCGGATATACGTCGATATATAACTCAATGATACCGTAAACGATGGCAGAATCAGGTGTTTAAAGCTCCCGCTTCCGCTCGTTGGAAGCAGATCCAGCTTGATCGAAACCAGCCAGATCAGAAGAAGCCCTACCCAGTATGCAGGCATCGCCGTTGTCATAAAAACAATCGCCCGCATGATGCGGTCAAACACACCATCCTTATAAACGGCACAGAGCACTCCAATCGGAATGCTCAGTACCAGAACCATCACAAACGATACACCCGCAAGCTGCAGAGTCGCCGGAAGACAGCGCATCAGTTCGCCCGCAACTGTACGGCTCGGATTGACATAACTGATTCCAAAATCTCCCCTCAGACAGTCAGCCAGCCAGGAAATATATCGTATCAGATATGGTTTGTCCAATCCAAGTTCCGCCCTTACCTGTGCCACCGCTTCTTCTGTAATAACCGGTACCTGGCGGACGCGCAGTGCCACCTCCGCCGGATCGGATGGTATCAGGTTAATAAACACAAAACACACAAACGAAATGATAATAAGAAGCGGAATTGCCGACAGGATTCGTTTTATGATATATTGTTTCATTTATTTTTCCTTTATTTCTTCTCTCCAAAATAGAAATCAGCGAACGGAACCTCATACTGAGTCTGCGTAAAATGGAAGCCCTGCAGATCCGAACGGTAGATTGCCTTATTGCACTCATAAGTAAGCGGAATATAGACCGCATCCTCATGCAGACGGGTCAGCACAAATGTATACAGCTCCTGACGGCGCTCTTCATCCGTGGAAACCAGGATCTCTGTAATCGCATCATCGATATCTGCCTTATCTTCCAGTCCCTGCTGTGCCGCAAAATCTCCATAAACCGGAGCGCGCATCGCCGCCAGGGAGGACTGCGGGTCATACGGAGTTCCCCAGCAGATATTAAATACCATGTCAAAGTTTCCAGCCTTCATACTATCACGGTAAGACTGTTCTTCCTCTCCATGAATGTTCAGGGAGACACCCAGCTTCTGGTATTCGCTCTGGAGGTACTCCGCAATCGCTTTTTCCGTCACACTATCGCTGTTATAAAGCAGCTCCAGTTCCATTTTCTGGCCGTCTTTTTCACGTACGCCGTCTCCAGCCAACGTCCAGCCTGCTTCCTCCAGCATCTTCGTTGCTTCTTCCACATCATACTCATATGGGGTCAGATTGATATCGCAGTAAGGAACGGTAGATGCAAACAGTGTATCCGCCGGCTGTTCCAGACCATAAAAAATACCTTCTGAAATCGCTGCTTTGTTTGTCGCATGCTGAAGTGCCTTACGCACTTCCTTCTCATCCAGAATATCACGGGTTGTATTCAGTACAATCTGCCGGGTCGAGGTCGGATCCGATAACGCAACCGTAAAATTGTCATTTCCCGTATACTGGTTAATTGCATCCGCATCAATCATATTTTTACCGAAAATCAGATCAATTTCCCCTTTTTCCAGTGCCATGATACGCGTCTGATTATCCGGTATTACTTTTACCGTAATCTTTTTGATGGACGGCTGCTCCCCCCAATAGTTTTCGTTTGCTTCAAATACTGCATACTCATCTGTCACAAAATCGGTCAGGACATATGGACCTGTTCCAATGTATTCGTTTACGCCATCCTTTGTGCTTCCGTCCTTCATCGCCTTCGGAGAAATCATTGCAAACGGACGGGTAACTCCCAACTCTGTCAGCAGAGGATAGTACGGCTCCGACAGTTCGATCACAAAGGTTTTATCATCCGGAGCCGAAACCCCAACCAGAAGATTCATCATTTCCAGCCAGGTGTGACGATCTTTGTTTTCAATGATTGCATCAAAGTTTGCCTTGATCGCGTTGGCGTCACACACCTCTCCGTCCGAAAATTTCACTCCATCACGGATGTGGAACGTGTAGGTCTTTCCATCTTCACTGATATCCCAGCTCTCTGCCAGGCAGCCCTCATACCCATTTTCTGTAATATTGACTAAGGTCTCGTAGAGCATTTCCTGTGCATACATTTCACCTGCATACAGATGTGGATTCAGATCACGGATATCCCGGTAATTAACAAATACCAGTTCATCCTTCGTGCTCTCTGCCGATGCACTCTGCTCTGATTTTGTCCCTTCTGTACTGTTTGAAGCGTTTCCGCCACATCCAGCCAAGACAGCCACGGAAAGAACACCAGCTGCCGCTATGAGTCTTTTACTTTTTTTCATATATGTCCTCCTGTTATGCCTGACGCAGGTTTGAAAGCCTGCATCTCTTTTATCTACTTTGTTAAAACAATTCGTTTTTACCGGCAGATAAAAGGATAACATAGTTACGCACAACTAACCACTATCGTTTTACAGGGGGATTGCTATAACGATTTGTTATATCTAAACAATTAAAGCATTTTTTTGAAATGTTCTAAAAACCACGCTGCCTCCGCACTCAGCTTTTCTTCATTCTGGTAAATATATCCGATCACCAGAAATGGTTCACTATTCCGGATCTTCAGATTACGGATTGGATATTGTTTATAATCCTCATATAAAAAATCAATTCCCAGGCTGCAGATATCGCTCTGCATCAGGAGATTCATTGTCATATGATCGCTATTGGTATGTACAACCGTATTCAGCATATCCGTGCTGATCGCTCCCAGGCTCACATGGTTTAAATGATGCTCCATTGAGAAAAAATCCCGGATTCCGCTGACGAATTTTAACTGCGGAAGCTCGGTAAAATCGATACTCTCATCCTCATAACGCGGATGATTTGGTCCCACATAAACACAGGCAGGTTTGACATCCAGTTCCTGAAAAGACAATTTTTTGTGGGACAAAATATGCCGGAATGCCGGAACCTGTTTCTGTGCTACATACACAATCCCCAACTCCGAAATTCCCTGGGATACCTGATCACTAATCTCCTCCACACTGCCTTCCCGGTGGGAAATCTGGCACTCGCAGCCATATTTCTTATAAAAATCTGTCAGAAGCCTCGCAATCATGTTGCTCGGGTAGGTAGAAACGGTAAATTTCCGTTCCTGCGTATCTTCTGCCAGCGAGTTAATAAGACTCACATGATTTAAAATATTGTGTGCATACTCCCGGACCGTTTCTCCATATGGGGTAACCCTGAGCCCTCTGCTTGTCCGCTCAAATAACGCACGCCCCAGCTCCTGTTCCAGCATCCCGATCACCTTGCTGACATTCGGTTGGGATGTGTATAGGCATTCTGCTGCCTGATTAAAACTACCTTTTTCACAGGCAACCATAAAATATTCAAGCTGTTTTAATTCCATTGAAGTCCTCCTTCTGTTGTTCTCCATTCCACCTTATGTTAGCTGTAACTAACCAAAATACAAAAATCAAGAGGCACACAGCTTGCACAGCCTATGCACCTCTCTTTCGGTTCCAAAAGTGCCTACCCGCGGACAGTAACCCCTTTTTCGCTAAAAAACGATCCGCAGTACAATCACAATTCCCAGATAAGCCAGAAGAATCAAGTAGGTAATCCGGTCTCTCCTCTCATAATGCAGCGGCTTCATCTTGGTCCGACCACTTCCGCCCCGGTAGCAGCGCGCCTCCATCGCCATCGCCAGATCCGTCGCGCGGCGGAACGCCGATACGAAAAGCGGTACCAGAATCGGGATCATGCTCTTTGCCCGCTGTACGAGATTGCCAGATTCAAAATCAGCGCCTCTCGCCATCTGTGCCTTCATGATCTTATCCGTCTCCTCAATCAGAATCGGGATAAAGCGCAGCGCGATCGACATCATCATCGAGATCTCATGCACCGGCACATGGAGACGGTTCAAGCATCCCAGACTCCGCTCCAAGCCGTCCGTAAGCTGGTTCGGGGTCGTCGTCAGCGTCATGACAGAGGAACCAATCACCAGATACATCAGGCGCAGACCCATGAAAACTGCCAGCCGCAAGCCCTCATGCGTCACTTTTAAAAATCCAATCTGGAAAATAACCCGTCCGCTCGTCAAAAACAGGTTAAAGCTGATACTGATAAGTAACAGGAACACGATCGCCCTAAGTCCCCGCACAATAAATTTAAATGGTACGCGTGAGGTGCGGACCGCCATCGCCAGAAATACGGTTGCCACTGCATAGCAGAGCAGGTTGTCCGCGAAAAATAATGAAATAATGTAGATCAGCGTTCCAAACAGCTTGGTACGCGGATCCAGCCGGTGAACCACTGATTCGACCGGATAATACTGTCCGATTGTGATATCCCGTATCATTGTTTCTCCCTCCGCTTGTTATACAGCGCCAGAATCGCCTCCCGCGCCTCTTCTACCGTCGTGATCGTGTCGTCGATCGGAATCCCGCGCTCCCGAAGTCCCTGCACCACATAAGTGATCTGCGGCGCGGCAAGACCGATCGCCTCTAACTCCTTGTAATGGCGGAATACCTCCTTCGGCGTATCGTCAAACATCTTCACGCCGTCGTTCATGACCATGATGCGGTCCACGTAGCGCGCCATGTCCTCCATGCTGTGGGAAACCAGAACAATGGTTATCCCTCGCACCTTATGAAGCTCTGCGATCTGATCCAGGATATCATCCCTGCCCTTCGGGTCAA
>ENA-OPVG01001083-OPVG01001083.1-human-gut-metagenome-genome-assembly--contig:-NODE-1083-length-21252-cov-3.654196_pt1 | contig 21252 bp, 15 predicted proteins | sample MGYA00241093_ERZ501975 | MGnify/ENA primary metagenome ERZ501975 (study PRJEB25962, sample SAMEA2042993) | human gut metagenome | biome: human gut; feature: human-associated habitat; material: faeces... | reverse complement strand
CTCTTCCGTCTCACATATATCAATGCGGTCAATCTTTCCTCCGAAGAAACGTAGTTCATATGCCTCCGGCACAAAGTCTCCGGCTTTCAGCTGGTTCGTAAGTGCCCATACTGTTCTCTCCAGCATCTGCTTCATGCGCACGATCATCTGTTCATTTCTTGCCGTACTGTATAATACAGAATTGCCATAATCTGTAATCGCTTCTTCCACACTTGCATCGATCAGCTTTTTTCTTTCTTCTTCCGGCAATACTGTCCAACCGCCCGCCTCCGACGCCTTTTTCGAAAACAGTTCCAGGGCCCTGTGACAGACATTTCCCAGATCGACTGCTTTAAATTCATACAGCGGCCGTTCCTTCAGGCGGAGCCCGTAAGCAAGGAAATGTGCACACGCACAGGTCGCATACCGTTCCATTCTCGTGATGCTTCCTTCGAAATTCTCTCCATAAAGTTCTCTTGCTACACGTTCCGATAATGGATCTTCCGGACGTCTGTAGTACCATGCGCGCAAAATCCGGTCCACCGCAGCTTTCCATTCCGGAGATTTCTGATACCAGGTATATAATTCCTGCCAGGTGAGGTCCAGATTCTTCTCCTGCAGTCCACGGATCAGATAAGCAACTCCACTTTTCTCCGTCAGTTCTTTTTCCTTTAGTTTTTTTGCTTCTTCATCCTGAACCTTTAACTCCGGATATAATCTTGATAATTCCTGTATCAGATAAGACGGACGCTGTGCTTTCCCTCCTGCAGACACTTTACTATAATAAATCTTCAGTTTCTCCGACGGCTTAGTCAGGTTCATATACAGGTAAAACTTTTGGACATATGCTTTTTCCTTTCCGCCTGCCGCCAGCGCATGATCCGCCTGCCGGAACTTCTCTCTGTCCTGTTCCGTTAACAGACCGGTTCTCATAAGTGCTCCGGGAAGGAAGCTGTCATTGGCTCCAAGAAAAAAGAGTGCCCTGATGTCTTTTAATCTTGTTCTCTGCATATCTCCTGCCACTACCTGATCCACACTTGGAGGAATCACACCGACTCTTGCCTCTTCCAGTCCTGCATCCAGAAGCTTACAATATTCGTTCAGTCCCACCGGTTCCTCACCCAGAAGTTCTACAAATTTATCAAATAATTCTATGATAATCCGGTAGACCTGTGAATATTCCTTCGCCAGTGCCAGCTCACCTGCTTTCTGAAATTCTTCTTCTGTTCTTTGCAGGCGTTCCTGTATATTTTCCTTCACCATGAACTCATATACTGCCATCGTGATATCTCGCACCGTTTTCCTCTTTTGTTTTAATACAAACATCAGGTTATCCACTTTTTCTACCAGTTGTACACGGTAATGATTCAGCCGGTCCAGTTCCTCTTCTTCCATCCCCTTCAATCTGCGGATCCAACGGTTCTGCCAGCCTTTATATCCCCTGATTCCCAATCCGAGCACATAGTTTTCCAGTTCATCGACTTCCTCGCAGGCGAATCCTGCAAGATTCGTTCTTAAGAAGCGGAATACACTTTCATAAGAGAAATTCTTTTCCGCCATATTCAGAAGACTCCTTATATATTCTACAAATGAATTCAACAGGATGCTTCTCTTATGATCCATAAACACCGGAATCCCGTAATTCTCAAATGCCTGTTCCAGATAGTCTCCATATACATTCATATCACTGACGATCACACCGATATCTCTGTATCTGTACTGCTCTTTACGTACCAGTCTGCGGATTCCCTCTGCCACTGCATCTGCTTCCTGTCTTGGGTTCCCTGCTGCATGGATTTCCAAATTCTCCACAGCTTTATCATACCTTCCAGACCCGTACCGGAAGATATTTCTCTCTAAAAATGCAAGTTCCTGGTTCTTTTCAAATCGTTTCACCGGATATCCATACAGGCAGACCGGTTCTTCTACCTCTATATGATCTTCCCCCGCCATTCTGACCAGTGTCGTTACCATCTGCTTACTCAGTCCAAACAGCTGATATGGATGTTTATAAGCATACGGATTCTCCCGTTCATCCATCGTAACTGTCACCCAGACTTCCTTGCAGCACCGCATAAGTTCCAGTATCAGCCGGTTCTGCACCGGTGTAAATCCGGTAAATCCGTCAAGAACTACAACACTGTTTTTCAAAAGTTCTGATTCTTTTACCTGACTGTTCAATACATCCAGCAATTCTTCCTTCGTGATATACCGCTCTCTTAAGTAATCCTGAAAACCTTCATACAAAAGCCTGATATCTTTTAACTTGTAGTACAATCTGGAGTCTTCATCCAGATGATCCAGCATCTCATCCATCTCTTCTTCCCCGATATCATACTGTGTAAATTCGGATATCACGGATTTTACCTCACTGATATAGCCAAGTTTCTTAATATTCCCTTTCAATACCGTCAGTTTGTTCTCATAATCCCCTGCAATCTTTCTGAGAATCAGGTTTTTTCCCTCATCATCCAGAACCTGCATCTGCTTTGTACCGGTCTCTTCAAATACCCGGTAAGCAAGTCTTGCAAAACTCAGTACATCGATATTCATGATACCGTGTCTCGGATGCATACTGACCAGATCCTTCTGCGTCTGCATTGTGAACTGTTCCGGTACGAGCACTATGAAATTCTTCAGTGGGTATTTTTCTGATTCTTCTATGACATGCTGATATAAATAAGTTGATTTTCCTGAGCCGGATGGCCCGAATACAAATTTTAAAGGCATAAGGTTTCCTCCTTATGCCCTAGTATAACACGAATATATGTTTGTGTATAGCCGTAAAACCTGCTTTTATACTGTCATTCACGACAGCTTTTGCAAGATTTCCCCGGTATCTTATAATGCACGCAGTCTCTCTGCAAATTCATTACTAAGTGTCATTTTCGCAACGTAGAACACATCTCCTGTCATGTATACATTCCAGTCATCTTCTACTTCTACCTGGAGTTCTCCTCCCGGCATATGAACGATCACTTTACTGTTCGTAAGTCCCAGTTTGTACGCTACACCTGCTGCCGCACATGCTCCGGTTCCGGATGCTCTGGTGTATCCTGCACCACGCTCAAAAATCTCGATCGCAATATTCTCTTTATCCATCACCTGCATGATCTGTGTATTGATTCTGTTCGGGAAATATCTTGCGATCTCGGAATAATCACCGATCTTGCATACCAGCGGTTTGGAAATCTCACGCATAGGGATCACGCAGTGTGGATTACCGATGGATACACAGGTAACCGGATACAACGTCCTTCCGAATACCATGTCCTCGTTGATCACTTCACGCCTCTCGCCGATGACCGGGATCTCATCACTCCAAAATGATAATTTTCCCATAGATACACGCAGCCGGCTTCCATCTTCATTTAAGAATGTCACTTCCACCGGACCGTTTCCTGTATATAATTTGAAATTCTTTTTCTGTACGTAACCGGCATCTTTCAGATATTTTGCAAAAATACGGACACCGTTTCCACTGGTCTCTGATTCACTTCCGTCCGGATTCCATACTTTTACATGCATACCGTCTTCTTTCAGGATCGGTCCTTCCAGAACTCCGTCAGCGCCAAGCCCCTCATTACGATCACAGATCATTTTTACATTTCCCTGATCCAGTTCTAATTCATTGTGATTCGGATCAAATACAAGATAATCATTCCCCAATCCATGATAACGTTCCAATACTACTTTCATCTTTCTTCCTCCTGATTTTTAATCCCCGTCTTTAATTACATTCAAAAATTTCTTCTGTTGTATTTTTATTTCTTTTGACTGTATATAGTTCACACAGAGTATTCGCCGCTTACTGCATCTGTTAGCTGCATCTTTCTCTTTATCCATATCATAACAGGCATTATTTCCATAATCTACACAAATAATGCCATGTTTCTTGCAAATAATGCCATTTTCCTATAAACTGATTACAGATACTATTTGCAGCTTTTTATCTGTCTCGAATCACTCTGATTTTGATATTGTATTTTTAATAATATATGGAGGATATATATGGAACAATACAAGAAAAAAGGATATCTGAACAGTGAATTCAGACTTTTTCACCTGACTGATCAGGAGACCAAAGAAATAGATTACCATTATCACGATTTTGATAAGATTACAATCTTTATTCGGGGAAAGGTCAATTATATGATCGAAGGCCGCTCTTACGACTTAAAGCCTTATGATATCGTTCTGGTAAAACAGGGAGATATTCATAAGCTGACAGTAGACAATTCCTGCCCTTATGAGAGAATTATTGTCTACATCTCTCCGAATTTTATGAACGCATATCAGACCGAAAGCTACGATCTGAGTTATTGTTTCCAAAAAGCTGATCAAGAGCACTCCAATGTTCTGCGCATCCCCTCGCCGGAAAAGAGTTCCCTGTTCCGTTCTATCTCTAATCTGGAACACTCTTTCACTGACGGCGGCTATGCCTCCGAACTCTACCGGCAGGTCATGTTCCTGGAATTCATGATCCATCTGAACCGTGCGGTAAGAAAAAACCGGCTGGAATACATTGACACGGTTAATTGTAACGAAAAGGTGCTCGCCATCCTTGATTACGTCGGCGAGCACCTCTGTGAAAACTTATCGATCGACCTGATCGCCGGACAGTTCTATATCAGCAAATATTATATGATGAGATTATTTAAGCAGGAAACTGGTTATACACTGGGACAGTACATCTCCCAGAAGCGGCTCCTGCTTGCAAAAGAACTATTATCTTCCGGTGTGCCGGGCACACAGGTCTGTTATGATTGTGGATTTAAAGATTATTCTACGTTTTCCAGAGCTTATAAGCAATTGTTCGGTGTGACGCCTTCCGGACGTACCTGCCCATAAAGTTCTGCCGGAACGAATGCCCTCACGAAGATACCATCCTCCCGGTATTCTTCCTCCTGAAGTTCTCCGTACTTCCGGATCTTTTGGATCTTTCCGGCTTCTTTATATGGATACAATGCCTCAATCTCCACTTTCCGCTCCCTCAATACAGCTTCTATGGACTGAAGGAATCCTGTAATTCCTTCCCTCGTCTTTGCCGAGATTTTTACATGATAATCTGCACGCAGGTCTCTCGGAACCCAGGTATCTTCCATGCGGTCAATTTTATTAAATACCGTGATCACCGGCTTATCTTTCACTCCGAGATTCTGCAGTGTCTCATATACGGTATACATCTGTTCATCCATCTGTGGATTCGAAGCATCCACTACATGCAGGATGATGTCCGCGTATTTTGCTTCTTCCAGTGTACTCCGAAAAGCCTCTATCAGATGATGTGGAAGCTTTCTGATAAATCCTACCGTATCCGTCATGAGAATTTCCTGACCGCTTGGCAGTTTCAGATCCCTGGTAGTGGGATCTAGAGTTGCAAATAATTTATCTTCTGCAAGAATTCCTGCACCGGTCAGAGTGTTTAAGAGTGTAGATTTCCCTGCATTCGTGTATCCTACGATTGCTGCCACCGGAATATGACTTCTGCTTCTCTGCTCTCTGGTCACTTCCCGGTGTTTTTTGACATCCTTCAATTCACGGTTCAGTTGTGCGATCCGGCTTTTGATCAGGCGGCGATCCATCTCCAGTTTCTTCTCTCCCGGTCCTCTGGTTCCAATTCCGCCTCCCAGTCTGGACATCGCTCTTCCCCAGCCGGTCAGTCTGGTCTGCTGATACTTAAGCTGCGCCAGTTCTACCTGTATCTTACCTTCACTGGTCGATGCCCTTGCCGCAAAGATATCCAGAATGATCAGGGTTCTGTCCATAACTTTCACATCCAGTTCATCCTGCAGGTTCTTCATCTGCGCCGGAGACAATTCATCATCACACACAATCCCGGTCGCACGCAATTCCCAGATCATATTTTTTAATTCTTCAATCTTTCCCTTTCCGACATAAGTTGCCGGATGCTGCTGTTCCCGGTTCTGGATCAGCATTCCTGCCGTCTCTGCCCCGGCTGTCGATACCAGATCTTTTAATTCTTCCAGTGATTCTTTTGTATCATCCTGATCTGAAAGAGCAACTCCGACCAGAATCACTTTTTCTGTTTCATCTTTTATTTCTATCATATTCTATTAACGCGTCTCCAGGAATTCTGCTTCTTTTTTGGCTGCTTTGTCATTCGGGTAACTTTCCAGATATTCTTCCAGTTTTACTTCCGCGCTCTCCCAGTCTTCCATCTTCTCATAGGCAACGATGATATTATATTTCATTTCTTTCTTCATCTTCTTGCTGACGTCATCCTGTTCCAGTCCAAGATTATAATAGTTCAATGCTTCTTTTGCTTTGCCTAATTTCAGATCACAGTTTCCAATGAGATTATAAATGGTTCCTGTCTTCTCGGCATTATTATCCAAAGCCTTCCTGAATGCATTCCTTGCTCCTTTATAATCTTTTTGTTCCCATTTCGCGATGCCGATTCCTCTCCAGGCATCTCCGGTATTCTTATTCTTTTCTATTGCCTGCTCAAACTGTTCAACCGCCTGATCGTATTCTCCTTTTTCAAGATACTCGACTCCTTTTTCCGAAGGATTCCCACAGGCAGTCAGTAACAGACCTGCACTGAATATTGCAAGTAGTGCTTTTCCTCTTTTCATACTTTTTCTATATACTCCTCATTTATTCGATCTGCCAGTCGATCGGCTCTATTCCGTGCGCTCTCAGATAATCGTTCGTCTGACTGAATGGCTTACTTCCAAAAAATCCGCGGTACGCAGACAGCGGACTCGGATGCGGTGCTTTCAGGATCAGATGCTTCGGATTATTCAGCATCCTCGCCTTTCTCTGCGCCGGCGCTCCCCATAAGATAAACACGATCGGACGATCCTGACTGTTAAGTGCCATGATCGCCGCATCGGTAAATTCTTCCCATCCGATATCCTTATGGGAATTCGCCTGATGTGCCCTTACGGTTAATACCGTATTCAACATCAGCACACCCTGTTCTGCCCATTTAGTCAGACAGCCGTGATTCGGGATCGTACATCCCAGATCATCATGTAGTTCTTTATATATATTCACAAGCGAAGGCGGCACATCCACGCCTTTTTTTACCGAAAAGCAGAGTCCATGCGCCTGTCCTACATTATGATATGGATCCTGCCCCAGGATTACTGCCTTTACATTATGAAGCGGTGTCAGATGAAATGCATTGAAGATATCATCTGCCGGAGGAAAGATCTGTCTTGTTCTGTATTCCTCATTTACTGTCTCGAATAATTTCTTATAGTATGGCTTTTTGAACTCTTCTTTCAGAGCGTCCAGCCAGTCATTATTAATCGCTGCCATTATTTTTCACACTATCCTTTTTATTTTTTTGTCCATGCTGTCATGCAGACTACAAACTATAGACGGACAGATACACCTTTTTCTCTTAAATATTCTTTTACTTCCTTGATCTCCAGCTCTTTGTAATGGAATAAGGATGCCGCCAGCGCTGCATCTGCCTTTCCCTCTGTCAGTGCATCGTAGAAATGTTCCAGATTGCCTGCCCCGCCGGATGCGATTACCGGAATACTCACTTCTTCTGCGATTGCTCTTGTAAGTTCCAGATCATATCCTGCTTTCGTTCCGTCGCAGTCCATACTGGTCAGAAGAATCTCTCCTGCACCAAGCTTCTCCACTTTCGCTGCCCATTCCACAGCATCAATTCCTACATCGATACGTCCGCCATTCTTATAGATATTCCATCCGCTTCCGTCTTCTCGTTTCTTTGCATCGATCGCCACTACCACACACTGGCTTCCGAACTTTTCCGCCGCTTCAGAAATTAAATTTGGTGTATTGATTGCAGATGAATTAATAGAAATCTTATCCGCACCCTCTCTCAAAAGAGCTTTAAAATCGTCCACTGTACGGATTCCTCCACCTACCGTAAACGGAATAAACACATTTTCCGCTACTTTGCGGACCATATCGACAACTGTACCTCTCGCATCCGAAGATGCTGTAATATCCAAAAATACCAGTTCATCCGCCCCTGCCTTATCATATGCCTTTGCAATCTCGACAGGATCTCCCGCATCCCTTAAAGATACAAAATTGACTCCTTTTACCACTCTTCCGTTATTTACATCCAGACATGGAATAATTCTTTTTGTATGCATTGCCTTGTCCCCCTATAATTCCACAAAGTTCTTTAAAATCTGAATTCCTATATCACTGCTCTTTTCCGGATGGAACTGGCATGCAAACACATTTCCCTGTTCTACCGAAGCATGGATATGTGTACTATACTCTGTTGTTGCAGTCACAATGCCTTCATCCTCTGCTTTCAGATAATACGAATGTACAAAATATACATAGGAATCTTCCGGAATATCTTTAAATAATCTTCCGTTATTTTGGAATTTTAGTGAGTTCCATCCCATGTGAGGGATCTTAAGTCCTTCCTGATCCGGGATTCTTAATATCTCTCCCTTCAAGATCCCAAGGCCTTCCACACCCGGAGTCTCATCACTTCGTTCAAATAATAACTGCAGTCCGAGGCAGATTCCAAGAAATGGCGTTCCTTTGGCTGTTACGTCTCTGATTACTTCATCAAGTCCATACTGTCTGAGTTTTCCCATCGCATCTCCGAATGCTCCGACTCCCGGAAGGATTACCTTATCTGCATTCATGATCGTCTCTCTGTCTCTTGTGATTGTTACTTCCTGTCCCAGAAGTTGCATGGCTTTTTCCACACTCTTTATATTTCCTGCATCGTAATCGATAATCGCTATCATCTCGTCGTCCTGCCTTTCGTATGTGATCTGGAACTCTCCGGCCATTCATTCCGTGCCCATTATTCTTTATTGTACATCAAGTTCAAACCAGAATTCAACTCCATTATCATAATTCTTTACTCCATATTCCTGATGGAACGATTTCATAATCGCTTTTACAATAGAAAGACCGATTCCATTGCCGCCATATTCGCGTGTATGTGCTTTATCGACTTTATAGAATTTATCCCAGATATGTGCAATATCTGCTTCTGGTATCGGAGTTCCGGTATTAAATACGGATACCCGCACTTTACCGTCTTTTTGAACCATTTTTACCTCTATCACCATATCCCCGCTGACATGATGACATGCATTGCTGACATAATTTTTCACGACCTGCTCTACTTTAAATTCATCTGCCCATGCATAGATATCTTCTTCTGTATGCAGGAGAATTTTTGCCCCTGCCTGATCTGCCATGATTTCCATACTCTGGAGCACACCTCTTACAAGTGCTGTAAGATTAAATCTGTCAAACACAATATCCTCATCGCCGAATTCCAACTGGTTTAATGTCAGAAGATTCTTAACCATCTGATTCATCTTGGAAGCTTCATCCATGATTACATCACAGTAGAATTCCCGGCTCTCCGCATCTTCATTCACACCCTCTTTTAATCCTTCGGCATATCCCTGGATCAGTGCGATCGGTGTCTTTAATTCATGCGATACATTTCCCAGAAACTCATTTCTCATCTTTTCCAGCTTGTCCTTCTGTTCGATATCTTTCTGCAGGCTGTTATTCGCCTTCTTGAGCTCCGAAATTGTGCTTTCCAGTTTTTCCGACATCCGGTTAAAGTTCTCACCAAGTTCACCAATCTCATTACTTCCACCACTGGTATATTTCGCATCAAAATCAAGATCTGCCATACGGTCTGATAATCTTGCCAGTTCGCGGATCGGTTCTGTGATCCGTTTTGCAAAATACCAGATCAGGAAGATAGATATAACGATCAGAATACTCCCTATATACAATAAGAAACGATTCGATATCGCCGCACTCTCCCGCATACTTTCTACCGGACTTCTGAGCAGGAACTGACTGCCATCATCCAGGCTTCCCCACATATCTACATAATAGTTCTGATTCCATGGATCCCATGACTGATTGATCTGGTAAACTTCAGTAGAATCCAGGATTCTGCTTTCTTTCTGTGCCTGATTCAGGAAATATCCCATCATCTGATTCTTCAACATATTCTTATCATGCACATTTGTATGTACATCATTATCTTTTCCTATGACCAGATAGGAAATATTATTCTTTTCAGCGAAATGAATAAGTGAACTATTTTTCCTTGCACTGTTCCACTTATCTTCATTTGATACGTTATTCAGCTTTTCATAAAGCTCTATAAAACGGGATTCCTTCTTACTGATATAATATGGTTCCAGAAATTTGCCATTGATGAACATTAATGTCACTACCAGGCAGATCAGCAGTCCTACAAACGCCATGATCATCTGCGTCTTGATCGAATGATGCCTGTTTTTGATCTTTGCTTTTTTTTCTTCACTTATGATTTTCATTCTTCATCAACCTCAAATTTGTAACCCATCCCCCAGATTGTCTTGATATAATTTCCTTTTTCTCCAAGTTTGCTTCTCAACTTCTTAACATGTGTATCAATGGTTCTTGCATCTCCAAAATAATCGTAATCCCATACGTTATTCAAAATTTTCTCTCTTGATAATGCAATACCCTGATTCTCAACAAAATACGTCAGAAGTTCAAATTCTTTAAAGCTTAATTCAATCTCCTTATCATCAATCTTCACCTGATGTGCCGCTTTGTCGATCACAATTCCGCCGGCATTGATCTCATTACTCTCTCCTATTACATTGGCTCTTCTTAAGATTGCATTCACTCTGGCTACCAGGATCTTCGGACTGAATGGTTTTGAGATATATTCGTCGACACCAAGATCAAATCCCTGTAATTCGTCTCTCTCTTCTGATCTTGCAGTCAGCATGATAATCGGAACTTTGGATGACTGGCGCACTTCACGGCATACCTGCCAGCCGTCCATTCTTGGCATCATCACATCCAGGATGATCAGCGCAATATCTTTTTCATTATAAAATTGTTCCATTGCTTCCATACCATCTCCGGCTTCGATCACCTGATATCCTTCTCTTTCCAGGAAATCCTTCACCAGTTTCCGCATCCTGCTTTCATCATCTACTACTAATATTTTGATCTTATCCATAAGACCCGGCCCTCCTCTTAAATCTATATTTTCATGATATATTTTTCTTCTATCTTTATTATTATAGCAGAGAACTATGTAGTCTTTGTGAATTTTCCGGTATATAGAATAAAAAGTACCCGCGATATCATATTACTTATGTTATCACGGGTACTTTTTCTTAAGTTACTCTAATCTGTAATTTGTTGTTTTATACAACTCATACTATTCTTCATCTTCTCTTTTCTTTCTCTTAAGTGAGAATCCTCCGATTCCGGCTCCGAGAGATGTTACTGCAAGTCCTAACCACGCAAACATGCCGGACGGATCTCCAGTCTTCGCAGCTTTTCCACTCTTCGTATTCGATGTGGATCCTGTCTTACCAGATTTGCCTGATGTACCGTTTGTACCTGTTGTACCAGTTGCTCCATTTGTACCGTTAGCTTTCTGTCCTGCATCCTTTTTCACAAGTGCACTGATTGCTTTATTCAGTTGCTCAGTTGCTTTATCAACTGTATCCTGATTTTTCTTTTCTTTCAGTGCTGTGTCAGCCTCAGCCAGTGCTGACTGAAGTGCTTTCCAGCTGTCTGCTGTATAATCTGATTCGTTTAAAGCACCTGCTACTTTAATTGCTTTTTCAAGTGCATCTGTTGATACCTGTTTCGTTGTGTCTTCAGATGGCGCCGGAGTTTTTCCCGGAACTTTGTATGTAAATGTAAGAGGTGTTGTATAACCAGTTGATGTAACCGTGATCTGGAATTCTGTTCCGGCCGCCACATCTTTAAATGGCGCTGCATCTGTCACCAGCGTTCCGTCTTTATCAATAATCTTTACAGAACCTTTTCCTCTTGCTGCATAATCGGTGCCGTTCACATTTACAGATGTAATATTTCCGATATAAGTATTGAATGCTTCCTTATTACTGTTTTCTGCCACTGTAAGCTTTTTGTTATCTGCATCATATGTTGCCGGCATATCTGTTGTTGACAGAATGAATGTTGTTTTCAAATCTGCATATTTTCCATTTTTATCTTTTACTGTAAGTGTATATTTCCCCGGATTAATTGAAGAATCTGCTTTAAATGTTAATACATTGCCTTCCACTTTCACATTCAATCCTTCAACGGTGTATTCCGGATCAAAATCATCCCTAAGATTCAGCTCTATCGCCGTCTTACCAGCAGAAATATCTGCATCTGCAACCTTAACAGCATCCTCTGTTTTTGCAAATTTTACAGGGACATAAAGATCATTAACATCAATTGTATATAGACCATTTGTTGTATAATATTCAATACTGTCAATCGTCTTGCCCATCATAGATGCATAATGCGCTGAAGATGTCGGGCAACCATGTACTGACTCTGTATATCCGGTACTCCAAGCGAGCTTTTTCCCTTTCCAGATGTTCTCCAGATGACGCAGACCATAGGCAGTTCCATCTGTTGTCTTTACAACGACTGCATTTACATTAGAAGATGCAATCTTATCTTCCGGAAGTCCGTCCAGATTGAGCTGGTAATCTCCATAAGAAGACTGTGTTAACAATTCTGCCGTAACACCTGTCAGAGCTTCTGCTTTCTGTCCTTTAACCTCGCTGAATACAAGTTTTCCATCCTTGTCCATAGAAACTTCTTTGTAATTTGCAGGAGCCTCTGTCAATGGATAGTATGCATATGTCTCGTTTTCAAAAAGTGTATCTTTTCCTTCTAATGTTGTGGTAGATGTCTGTCCACGGTTCGTCACTGTAATATCAACTTTATCCGTATCTTTTACTTCTTTGTATTTTGTAAGATCTACGGAAGGATCTACTTTCACAGCAAATCTAATACCATCAATCTGTGATCCATCTGCATTTTCATGATAAGAACCACCTGCAAGTCCTGTGGTACGTGTCTTGTTCTTTGTTGCAGAAGTAAATACGTCAACATCTACGTCATTCTTTGTTGTCTCAGATTTGTAGAATGCTGCGTATGGGATGTTCATAAGAACATAAGTCTCTTTTTTCTCTGCTTTTACAAGTGCGTCGATTGCTGCATTCAGATGACTGGTTGCTTCATCAACTGTTGCCTGTGTATGTGGAGTTTTTATTTCATCTTTTGCTTCCTGAAGCTCTGTCTGCATTGCCGCCCAGCTGTCTGCTGTATAATCTGATTCCGTCAGACTTTCGGCTTTCTTAATTGCTGCTTCCAGATTTGTTGTACTGATCTCTTCTTTTGCATCTTTTACGATGTTTTCATCTTTTGCCTGGAAATTATATGTTACATCTTTATAACCCAGTGCTGAAATTGTAATTGTCCAGTATCCCGTTCCATCCGTTCCTTCCGGTAATGTACAACGAAGAGATTTCGTAAGACCAAGCTGGATTCCCATTGATTTGTGCATCCAGTTATCTGCTGCAAATTTTGTTCCATATGCTGCTTTTGCATTTGTGTATGTACTGTCGTCTCCATAGTATGTCCATTTTACACTCTGCATATTGGCTCCAAGATCTCCATAATTACCTGTCAGATCTACCCTTAAGAATTCTCCATAAGAACCCTTTGCTTCTTTTACTTTAAGTCCTGCTTCTTCTGCGGATGGTGCTGTTTTTAATTCCTGTCCTTCAATACCGGAACCTGTTCCAGCTTCCTTTGCAGAGAGACTAAATGTTCCATCTACATTCCTGGTTGCTGTCTTAAGTCCGTTTGTATCTGCTGTAACTTTTGCTTTCAGACCGCTATATGACTGCAATTTATTTTCTGCATATCCTCCTGCAAGTTCTCCACCATTTTCTACAACTTTGTATGCTTTGCAGAATGCTTCATAATCTTCTGTCGCTACTTTTACCGGTACATATTTCAGACCTGTAACATCATATTTTACCAACTGCGTTGTTGTTCCGTCTTCTTCGGTGATTGTTCCGCGATTAAATGTAATCGTCTTTCCATTTGTCAGAACAGCCTTATCTAACGCTGTCCAATATGATACCTCGTAAGATTTTCCGTTTTCAGCCTCTATGGTTGCCGCACACTGATAACTTCCTCTGTGAAGTCCATGATTCACTGTTGGACGTGTTACGACATCAAATGCACCTTTATCTGACTCTCCTTTTGTATCCAATTCACTGGATGCTGAACTGTCTCCTGCTGCCTGTACTCCTTCTGCTGCCCAGTATTCCGCCCAACTAAGTCCTGCATAGACATATTTATACTCGTCTGTTACTGCTTCTTCTGCAACTACACTCGTCTTAATATCCTGATAGTTATCACTTGTAATCGTCAGTGTGTAGTTTGTACCCACTGTCGGCTCTTTATCCAGTGCAACTTTTAAATCTTTCAGATCACCGCTTGTCAGAGTATCTTCTCTGCGTCCTGCTCTGTAAGTCAGTTTATATGTTGGATTTTCCAGATCTTTTAATTCTACTCCATTCAAAGCAACTTCAAGTTCTGATCCCTTTAATGTTGCAGTTGCTTCTGCTGTTGGATATGTAGCTTTGATCTTTTCTTCTAATTCATTGATCAGTTCTGCTGCATCTGCCGATAACGCTTCCTTATTTGCAATCATGTCCTGAGCTTCTTTCACATGCTCTTTCAGATCTGCATTTTCAGAATAACCTGTTGTCTCCTCTGCTTTTTCAATCAGTTTCTGTAATTTATCTTTCTGTTTATCTGTAATTGGTGTCGATGTCTTTCTTGTGATATCCGGATAATTACTGCTGCTAATTGTAATTGTATACTGAGTACCAGCTGTCGGTGCCTTTGTCAAAGTAACCTTTCCATCTTTAACACTTGCTTTATCTGCCAGACCGCCAGATACTGATACGGTTACATCTTTCAGGTCCTCTGGGATTCCACTGATTTTAAGTTCTTCTGAATCATTTTCCAGAGAATATTTTAAACCGCTGAGATCTCCATCGTAATATTTGTCTAATGTTACATTACACGGAACATTGATCACTCCAAGATCTGTAATCAGTGTAACACTGTTTAAAGCAGCTCCATTCATGTCTGCGAACTGATAGAATGCATCTCCCTGTCCATGTGCTCTCTTTAATCCCTGGCCTTCTTTAATTGACCACGCAATTTCTACATTTGGTGTCTTTGTACCAACCCAGAGATTTTCCAGACTGGTCATTCCGTAGCTCTTTCCGGAAGTTGTATTTAAAATCGCACCATAAAGAGTATATTCTTTTGTTTCATTTTCTCCTACTTTTAAACCTGTTTTTGTTCCAAGTCCGTCAACAGTGATCTGATAATCTCCATATCCTCCGTTTAACTCTAATTCATCTGCAGGAATAGAAAGATATTTATTCGTTACCGTTGCATCTGACATTTTAGAGAAGCTGTATGTTCCGTCTTCTTTTACCGTTAATTTGCTGTATGCTTCCGGCGCTTTGTCTAATGTTGTAAAATAATAATCATCATTTGCTGTCAGATTTGTATTCAATTTTGCATAATCTTCTGCGCTTACTTCTACCGGGATTGTTACACCCATGATATATTTTCCATTGTTGTAAGTACCTTTTGCAAGTCCAGTTGTGCCTTTGAATTTATTTGTAGTTGCTGTAGATACCGCATCTACTCCGCTTTCTACTTCCCATACTGCTTTATCTGTCAGATTGTAAGCCTTATAGAACTGATTGTATGGCACGTTCATGACAAGATATTTAGTTTCTTTAACCGCAGGCTTTAAATTGCTGATTGCTGTCTCCAACTCTTTTCTAGCAGAATCCACATCTGTCTGTGAGGTTGCTGTCAATGCTTTTTTAGCTGTTGTCAGTTTTTCCTGTAATGCTTTCCATGTATCAGCTGTATAATCGCCCTCTTTTAAAGCCTCTGCTTTACTAATAACGTTCTGTAATTCCGTTGTATTTACTGTTTCCTTTTTTGGGGCTTTAGATAATGCATCATCTACTGCCTGCCAGATTGCTGTTGACGAACAAGTTGCACGGCTCACAGCATCAATGGCATCCGTACTATTTTTACTCAAAATCTGAGCAACAACACCAGTACTCTTCTTGGTTCCATTTGCAGCGTTCGATATGTATTTTTCATTATCACTACCACCATTCCCTGATATATCACTGATAGAAGTAATTGTTCCATTCGCCACAGTTACCTTTACTGTCAAATCATATGGATCAAACTCTTCATACTCATCTGGTATACACTTTGCAGTTCCTGTATAAGTTCCATCCTGAATCTTCGCAATGTCCGTACTGGAAGTAGCAGCAACCGCCGGTATCGCTGGGCAAATACTGGCTACCATTACAGTAGACATCGCAACTGCCATTACTTTTGTCTTCATTTCTTTCTTTTTCATAAAAGCCTCCTTAATGAAAATATTTATTATCAAGTTAGTATTTCCTAACTTATAATCAAAAAAAATTTTACTAATCAGACATGTGCATTTTCCACACATGTCTGCATATTATGTTATTTTATACTCCAAGCCAGATACATAATCCAAGTAATATCAACGCTCTTAAAATTGTAAACCAGATTTCATTGCCTCTGATCTTTTTCACTCCGCAGTGAATATTCTTCTTCGGACATGTATCTATACATTTCTGGCACTGGAAACAGTCACCTTCTACTTTCCAGGAACCATCCGTCGGAAGTCCGATATTCGCCGGACATTTTCTGGAACATGCACTGCACTTTGGAATGCAGGATTCCCGGTCTCTGTGAAGTGCAAATACCGGCAACACCGGAACCAGTGAGAATACAGCTCCCATCGGGCAGAAATTTCTGCAGAAAAATCTTTCCTCCAGACACATTCCGACAATCAGAAGTACCAGAATGACCAACCCTATGAGATATCCATTCAGTTTAAAATTTCCTGCATGTATCATGGAAAATACATCCCAAGGACTTGTTCCCTGTGCTTTACTGTATACACCGCCATAGCACATAAATACGATGATTACCAGGATCACATATTTCAGATATACAAGTCTGTCTGCAATCCGGTCCGGAATCTGCATCGGTTTCTTTTTCATCTTTTTGCAGATCAGTCTGTATAATGCATTCACTCCATCGCCAAGACTTCCAAATGCACAGGCAAATCCACAAAAGAATCTTCCGAAAACAGCAGTATATACACACACCACAATAAGTACAGTAACAAATGATGTCAGCGCCACTTTTTCACCTGCACCAATCTGTGTAAATATATATTTCACACCTGCAAATGCTGCCGTGTATACCGACGGAATAAAGATAAAATACAGCAATTGGATGATTGCCCTTATCCATATATGTATCTTTTTCAATTGTTTTGCATTCATTTATTTTACCGCCTTTTCTAATGCCTGTTTTGTCGCATTCTTAATTCCTGTAGAACTGAACGTCGCACCACTGATCGTATCTACTTCTGCACTTTGCGCATCCAGAATCTTCGGTATAATATCTTTCGCCATAGTCAGATAAGAACCATCTTCTCCGTCAGCAGAGACAATATTTACTTCCTTAATCTTCTGCTTTTTTACTATTACTTCCACTTTAACAGTTCCACCAAATCCATCCGCTTCTCCGGTATATGTCCCGTCTTTATAAGAACCATTTTTTGACTCCTGATCTTCTAGACTTTCCACATTTTCGATTTTGGCATTCAGCTTTGCAATTTCCTCATCTTTTGCTCTGGCTTCCAGCACGGAATTATATCCCAATATCAACCCGACGATCACTACAGCACTCATCAGGCGCATCCAGAATTCTCTCATTCTTCTCTTCCTTTCACTTGGTCTCTTTTTACTGTCTTTTTGCAGAAAGCAATGCGTTCTCACACGCATCCAGGATTGCTTTTGAAGTGCAGGTTGCACCCGATACTACATCAATTCCTTCTGTACTACCTTTCTCGATCAGCTGGCTTGTCACACCTTTTTTATTCGATGTTCCGTTTGCCGCACGGAGGATATATCTGTCATTTGATGAATCGCCGTCCCCTTTTACATCGGTAACAGCAACAATCTTGTCATCGCGCACTGTCACTTGTAACGTCAGATTATAGGCCGTGAAGTCTTCGTCCTCATCCGGTCTGCACAGCGCACGTCCTTCATAGATACCATTTTTATATACTGTAGTATCATCTTCGCCATCATCTTTTTTCTCCAGCAGTGCCAGTGCCTGGTTCAGATTCTCAAGAGCCTGGTCCACATCTTCCTGACTGATCTCTGTCTTATCTGCATCAAGCAGCTTCTGTGCGTCTTCCATTCTGGTCTTAAGAACCGCATAGGTTGCTTCTGTATAATCCTCTTGTTTCAGTTCTTCTGCTTCTTTCATCGTTTTTTCAAGTTCTGAAGTATCAGCTTCTTCCTTATCCGGCTCCGTTGTCTGTCCGTTTGTTACCTTTTCTGCTTCTTTTAATGCATTCTTCACTGCATTTATGAGACCATTTGAACTGTAAGTTGCTCCGGATACTACGTCCACATCCGTACTCTGTTTTTTCATAATATTTTTTACTACATCCATTGCACGGTTAAAGAATTTTTCATCATCATGATTCTTTGTTACGAGTACTGCCTTGATTGATTTATCCTGAAGAACCACCGCTACTTCTATCTCACCGTTATACCCTTCTGCCGTTCCGTAATAAATACCTTCTTTATACGGGAAATTGCCTTTGACAGTCGTATTGTCTTCTGTCTTAGAAGCATCTTCCGTCTTCGCATTCACAGACTGTGAATTACCGCTTACTGCAGCCTGACGGAGTGCATCTCTTACTGCACTCTTAATTCCGTTCGAACTGTAAGTCGCCCCGGAGATTACATCTACATTTGTACTCTGCGATGAAATAATATTGCCGATCAATGCTTCTGCGCGATTCAGATAACTGCTGTCATCATGATTCTCCACAACCTCAATAGACGTAATCTTTCCTCCGCTGATCACAACCTTAACTTTCAAAGTTCCTCCGAATCCGGTTCCTGTTCCATAATAGGTTCCATCTTTATACGCTGCCGCATCCTGTACATCAGCCAGTGACAGTGCACTTCCCTGTGCCGCTGCATTTTCGGACTGGGACTCTCCCGTCTCTCCACTGTCTTTTTCTCCTGTCAATGCATTCTTCACCGCACTGATAATGCCATTAGAGCTAAATGTTGCGCCAGACACCACATCCACATCCAGCGTCTGTCCTGCAATGATCCTGTCTATCACTGCTTTTGCACGGTTAAAGAACGCTACATCGTCCGAAGAACTTAAGATATCGATTGCCGTAATCTGTTTATCTTTGATCGTTACCGCAACAGTCACCTCGCCGGCATAACCGGTTCCTGTTCCTTTATAGATTCCGTCTGCCAGATCAAAAGAACCTTTTGCCTTGCTTTCTGTCTTCTTCGCTTCATCGGCATCCGTTGTCTTTGTCTCTTTCGTCTGTGCCTGAGCTTCATAAACCGGTGTCTGATAGCCGCTTAATGACACCCCGATACAGGCTGCAACTACAATCGCCGAGGCGGCCGGTGCACCCTGTTTTATTTTTTTGATCACTTTTTCTTTATCCATGTCTTCCACCTCTACTTTTTCATTATGTTTACCTTATAATCCGATTGAAAATCATCCGCAATTCCTTCTGATACATATAATTGATCGTCATCCGTAAGCAGGATCACATCGAATTTATCACTATACTTCTTCCAGAATTTCTCTGCTTTCTCTTTTCCCATGATAAAAAGCGAAGTAGATAATCCATCCGCAAGTGTTCCGTCATCACTTACGATCGTCACCGAAATCAGTCCGTTCTCTGCAGGATAGCCTGTAGACGGATCAATGATATGGTGATAGTTCTTCCCATTTTTTTCAAAGTATCTCTCGTATCCGCCCGATGTGATAACTGCCTTGTCCTTTGCCTGCAGGATTCCAAGATAATTTCCATCTTCATCCGGACTTTCTACCGCAACTTTCCATGCGCTTCCATCTGGTTTTGCACCAAGAAGCTGTACATTTCCTCCAAGACTTACCAGACCGCTCGTCACACCGCACTTTTTATAAATCTGCATAATCCTTGAAGATGTATATCCCTTCGCAATGCCTCCGAAATCAATTTTCACATTCTTAGGCAGCGTGATTTTTTTTGTCTTTTTGTCGTATTGGATCTTCGATGCATCTACATTCTTCAGTAACGCACTCAGTTCATCCTCCGCAGGGATCCGGTAATTCTCCGTTGTAAATCCCCATGCATCCATGACCGGATAGATGGATATGTCAAATACTCCTTTTGTCTGTTTATATATTTTTTCAGAGCGTTCATACAAGTACGCCGTGTCATCCGAAACAACAGCTTCCCCGTTTTGATTTAATTTATACACTTCACTGTTTTCATTTCCGGTAGACAACATTCCATCCAGTCGTTTGATCTCTGTCTCGGCTTTCTCTACTGCTTCAGATGCATGCTCTCCATAAGCTGTTACCGTCATATACGTATCCATCGCAAATATATCACGGCTCTGCTTTTCTTCACTGGATTTTTCGGAATTTTCACCTTTGGAATCTTCTTTTTTATCTGTCTGTGTTGTCTTGGCGGATGCCGTACTGTTTCCACAGCCGATGGTTCCCATCGACACTGCCGCACATAAAATGGCTATTACAATCTTTTTTTTCATTCTTTATCCTTTACATCTATAGTTAACTTCGTCTACCAATAGTTAGTTTATATTATTTTAAGTTCTATTCTTCTAACTCAATAAATGTACCATATGTTTTTTTCTGCTTCAATTCTTTTTTTGATATTGATATTTGTTATCATTTATTTTCACTGTTGATTTCTTGGATAATCGAGTAGGAGGCGGTGACTAACCGCCGTCCTCTCACAGCACCGTACGTCAGACTGTCTAACAATTAAGAAAAATGCTATAATAAAACTATCAAATACTGTATGCAAACTGGAATACCAATCTTTTTATTTTGGATATTTTTCCTGCACTAAAAAAACGCCACAAACTGTGACGTTTTTAGTACCATCTATATTTCAGTGAGATTTCTTGATTCTAAAACTCACTTTTTCCATACTTTACAGTTACCACTGCAACAACTTTTTCATTTTCAAGCACTTCATAAATAATAATATAATTTTCTACAATCAACTGCCTATACCCTTTAAAAGCATAAAATCCATATTTTCTTTCCGCCCCTCGATATGGCTGTTCTTCCAAACTTAAGTTTCCACTTTCAAGAAATAAAAAATGTGTATTTTTGAAAGCGGTGGGGAGATGCAGAAGATTTTTTAGAATTATGATAATGTCGAAGGGGCACAGAATCTTTTGACGTATACTCGCAAACCAAGCTGTCACTCATTGCCCGAGTGACAGCTTGGTTACTTGCTATCCCTGATACCTT
>ENA-OPVG01001078-OPVG01001078.1-human-gut-metagenome-genome-assembly--contig:-NODE-1078-length-21319-cov-2.679599_pt1 | contig 21319 bp, 18 predicted proteins | sample MGYA00241093_ERZ501975 | MGnify/ENA primary metagenome ERZ501975 (study PRJEB25962, sample SAMEA2042993) | human gut metagenome | biome: human gut; feature: human-associated habitat; material: faeces... | reverse complement strand
AATGCCGACTGAGGGGTGGCTTTTCTGTCTATTATTTTCCTCTATTCTTTCTTATCTATTATCTACAACACGGGGCATTGTGGCACCGTCCCATACTTTCACACAATCTGCATCTCATTCAAAACGGGCGACCAATGGTCGCCCCTACACACCACCATACTGCACTTACTTCGTAGGGGCGGTCATCGGCCGCCCTATAAGGCCGTCCTATAAGGCTCCCCTTGAGGGGAGCTGTCGGCAACACCGACTGAGGGGTGGCTTTTCTGTCATTTTCTTCTAAGCATATTAATCATTTCCGAAATCGTCTTAATCCCGTAAGCCGCAAAACCATCTGGAATTTTCACACCTCTAAGCGATTGTTTCGGCACAATCGCCGACTTAAACCCCAGCTTAGCCGCCTCATTAATACGCTTTTCAAGCTGCGAAACACCTCTAAGTTCACCGCCAAGACCGACTTCACCGATAAAAATCATATCCGGAGGCAGAGGAATATCCGCCTGACTTGTCGCGACAGCGGCACAGATACCCAAATCAACCGCCGTTTCATCAATGCGAAGTCCGCCTGCAACATTCACATAAATGTCTGAATTTGACAAATTCATTCTTGCACGTTTTTCAAGTACTGCGATAAGCAACAGCACACGATTAACATCAATACCGTTTGTCATACGACGCGGATTACCGAATCCGGTCGGTGTAACGAGTGCTTGAATTTCAGCCATAACACCACGACTGCCCTCCATCGTACACACAATCGCACTGCCCGATATATCAACATTTCTGCCCTCCAAAAGCATCATTGACGGATTTTCGACTTCTCTGAGACCACTGTCACACATTTCAAATACACCGATTTCGTTAGTCGAGCCGAAACGATTTTTAACCGCTCTTAAAATCCTGAACGAAAGCTGTCTGTCCCCCTCAAAATAAAGCACACAGTCGACCATATGTTCAAGCACTCTCGGACCTGCGATTGCCCCCTCTTTTGTAACGTGACCGACTATAAACATAGAAATGCCGAGCGACTTTGCAATGTGCATAAAAGCGTTAGTAGCCTCTCTTACCTGCGGAACACTTCCTGCCGCAGAGGCAATATCCTGTCTGTTCATCGTTTGAATTGAGTCAATAATAACAATGTCGGGTTTAATTTCGTTTATACATTCGATGACCGTTTCAACATCTGTTTCGGAAACAAGATATAGATTTTCCGTTGTAACGCCCAATCTTTCAGCACGAATTTTAATTTGTCCCTCCGATTCCTCACCCGAAACATATAGAATTTTTCTTTCTTCACCGGCTTTTTGGCAAATTTGCAAAAGTAATGTTGATTTACCGATACCAGGGTCACCGCCTACAAGTATTAATTCACCCTGTACAATTCCGCCGCCAAGCACTCTGTCAAGCTCCTGTAAACCGGTTTTGTAACGTGTTTCATATCCGACTTTTACATCACCGATTTTTTTCGGCATACGAACACTTCCGCCGTTACTTATAGACATTGCACGCGTAGCAGACGTTTTCTTTTCCGTAATAACAGTTTCCTGTATGGTGTTCCAACTGTTACAGCCTGGGCATTTTCCCAGCCACTTCGGTGATTTGTACCCACATTCACTGCATATATATGTCGTTTTTGTTTTCATTCCTATTCCTTTCATTTATCAGTATTGCCACCACAAAAATTATATCCATAATTTTATAACTTTCTATCCCCACTGTCAAGCCGCAAATATTACGCTCATATTGCGGTTTGCATAATTTACATTACAACAATGTTACGGTTATGTTAATATCCACTCTATCCACGCACTTATCCACACGATTCACGTCCGATTTATCCGCAAATATCAAAGTTATCCACGTGTTATGCACCCAACGTGGATAACTTTATTAACACATTCACAGTTAACATAACCTTTTATGTCCCCAAAATTTTCATATTCCGAAAATTCAAAAAAATAATACTTATAACGTCAATATTTTTCTGAATAGCCTTGACAAACACCGTCAGTTTTTATAAACTATATGTATATGTAATTATGTAATAATTTGAAAGGATGACTTTTTTATAATGAATAACGCAGATAAAACAATGGACAAAATCGTAGCGCTTTGTAAAGGCAGAGGCTATGTGTACCCCGGCAGTGAAATTTACGGTGGTCTTGCAAATACTTGGGATTACGGTCCTCTCGGTGTTGAATTTAAAAACAACGTAAAAAAAGCTTGGTGGAAAAAGTTCATACAGGAATCAAAATATAATGTAGGTCTTGACTGTGCAATCCTTATGAACCCTGAAACATGGGTTGCGTCAGGTCACGTTGGCGGTTTCTCGGATCCTCTTATGGACTGTAAAGAATGTAAATCACGTCACAGAGCGGACAAGCTGATTGAAGACTTTGCACACGAAAAAGGTGAAGACATCACAGTTGACGGTTGGAGCAAAGAAAAAATGGTTGAATACATCACCGAAAATAACATTGTCTGCCCAAAATGCGGCAAGCAAAACTTTACGGATATTCGTGAATTTAACCTTATGTTCAAGACATTCCAAGGTGTTACAGAAGATTCTTCATCAGTAGTATATCTTCGTCCCGAAACCGCACAAGGTATTTTCGTAAACTTCAAAAACGTACAACGTACAAGCCGTAAAAAAGTACCTTTCGGCATCGGACAAATCGGTAAATCATTCAGAAACGAAATCACACCGGGTAACTTCACATTCCGTACAAGAGAATTTGAGCAAATGGAGCTTGAATTTTTCTGTGCACCGGGTACAGACCTTGAGTGGCACGCATATTGGAAAGAATACTGTATGAATTTCTTACTTAACCTTGGTATAAGAAAGGAAAACTTGCGTTTCAGAGATCACTCACCTGAAGAACTTGCATTCTATTCAAATGCAACTGCCGATATTGAATTTGTATTCCCATTCGGTTGGGGTGAACTTTGGGGTATTGCAGACAGAACCGATTATGACTTAAAGCAACATATGGAACACAGCGGTGAAAGTATGGAATATATGGACCCAATCACAAATGAAAAATATGTTCCGTATTGTATCGAACCATCACTTGGTGCAGACAGAGTTGCACTTGCATTCCTTGTTGAGGCATATGACGAAGAAGAACTTGAGGGCGGCGACACAAGAGTTGTTATGCACTTGCATCCGGCGCTTGCACCGATAAAGGCTGCCATTCTTCCGCTTTCAAAGAAACTTGACGAAGGTGCAACAGCTGTATACGAACAGCTTTCAAAGAAGTTCAACTGTGAGTATGACAATGCAGGCTCAATAGGTAAGCGTTACAGAAGACAAGACGAAATCGGTACACCGTACTGTATCACATATGACTTCGAATCAGCAGAAGATAACTCGGTTACAGTCCGTGACAGAGATACAATGGAACAGCAAAGAATTAAGATTGACGAACTTGAAAAGTTCTTGGAAGAGAAGTTAGAATTTTAATAATGTTGTTGGTGGGGGTAAATTGCTATGAAATTTGTTGATGAATTTAAAGATTTTATATCTCGCGGAAACGTAGTTGATATGGCAGTCGGCGTTGTTGTCGGTGGTGCATTTAAAAGCATTGTCGATTCACTTGTTGCCGACATTATCAACCCGGGTATTGCATACGTTGTATCTCTTATAACAGGTGCACTCAAAACAGCCGCTACAAGTACAGTCGGTGACACAAGTGCCGTTGAATCGGTTATGGATATGTCTAAATGGATAATTCCGGGTACATCAATAAATATCGGTAATTTCCTTTCGGCTATTATTAATTTCCTTATCCTTGCATTTATAATTTTCTGCGTAGTTAAGGGACTTAATAAACTAAATGATAAATTCAAAAAGAAAGTTGAGGAAGAAGTCACTCCTGCGGGTCCTACCCAAGAAGAACTTCTTGCCGAAATACGCGATTTGTTAAAAGACAAAGAATAATACAAAACCCAATCGAACGAAATTCGATTGGGTTTTCTTTTATTTTTCTATTTGCTTTACCTCTGCATACGGCTTCATATTTCCATTCCACACATATACATCTATACTGTCATATTCCGTATCACTCAAATCAACCTCCGCCGTCATACTATGTATGTCAGGTGTCACAATCTTTTTAAGTTCATTACCTTTTCTGAACGCAACATACATCACTTCGTCATCTTCCTCAAAATTAAGCGATACGATAAGTTTATTATCTTTTATTTCACACTCAATTTTATTGTTCGTTAAAACAGTCGGCATTGGTGTGACTGTCGGAGCATCTGTTGGTGTTGCCGTTGGACTTGACGTTACTGTCGGCATCGGTACTGTCGTAGGCATTGCCGTTGGACTTGGTGTTACTGTCGGTACTATCGTCGGTGTTGCTGTCGGTTTTACCGTTGGTGTTGCCGTTGGACTTGACGTTACTGTCGGCGTCGGTACTGTCGTAGGCGTTGCTGTTGGTGTTGCCGTTGGTGTCGCTGTCGGCATAATTGCCTTAACCGCATTATACGCATTCAATCTTCCGCCGCTTATAACTTTACCTGTAAGTGCCGAAAGCTTGTCTGAACTCGAACACAAAGTTTCTTTAATTTCTTTTGCCGAAATATTCGGATTTACTGCACGCATTACCGCAACAGCACTTGCAACCATAGGTGTAGCCATAGAAGTTCCCGACATTGTTCCGTAACTGCTTGTCGGAATTGTACTGTAAATAACTGTACCCGCTGCTGCAATATCAACACTTGTTGCACCGTAATGCGACTTCTCGTTAAGCTCATCACTGCTTGTCGTGTTTGCAACAGAAATTACATTGTCAAGGTCTTTGGTAAGTTGTGACGGATATACCGCCGTTTGATCGTTATCAGGTTGCGGTGTACTTGTCGCAATATTTCCCGCCGCAATAACAAAGAATATATCCGGCACCGCCTCAATCGCCGATTTAACGATACTCACCGAAGTACTTCCCCAACCTGCACCGCCAAAACTGCAATTAATAATATTTATATCATTCTTTTTCGCGTAATTAATCCCTTCTATTATATAAGATAAAGTACTTTTACCACTGCTGTTAAAAATCTTTATTGATGCGATTTTGGCATTACGTGCAACAGACGCCACACCCTTGGAATTGTCGGTCACCGCACTCACAATACCTGCAACGTGAACGCCGTGATTACTCACATATGACACATCACCGTTACTGTCGCCGCAATTCCAACCATATATGTCATCAATATAGCCGTTACCGTCATTGTCAATGCCGTCATCGGCAATTTCTCCTGTATTCACCCATATATTATCAATTAAATCCTCGTGATTTGTCTGTATACCCGAATCCATAACTCCGACAGTCACATCAGAGCAATCAATATCAAAATCCCAAAGCTTTTTTGCACCGATTAAATCAAGCACAGCTTGTTTTCCGTTTTGATAGTACGTGTCATTAGGTTCGGAAAACTCATATACATTGTAGTTAGGCTCTGCATATTCAATATTCGGCATAGCCTTTAACTTTTCAATCGCATCTATAACATTTTCACGGCTCGGATTTCCCAAATCAAGTACATATATAATAGGCTCTGTTTTATCAGAAAACAAACTGATACTGCTTGCATCGTCACCGAAAATACATTTTGCATCACTGATATTCAATTCTTCAAACGGGTCTGAACACATTGAAACAGCATCGGTAATCTGTGGTTTTAACTGCACAAGCACACTTCCGTAATCAAAATCCAACCCGTCATATTCATCTGCATAAACATTAATCCCCAGCCACATCATAGCCAATAATACGGCAAAAAATATATATCTGAATCTTTTCATAACCATAGCTCCGCTTTTCAAATTGTTTTAATTTCAGTATATCACTCAATTTTTATAAAGTCAATTTAAACCTCGTTTTTCGCTTGACTTTTTTGTTTTACTATGGTAAAATATTAAGGTACTTTTGGAGAAGTATCGAAGCGGTCATAACGGGGCGCACTCGAAATGCGTTTGCCTTAACGGGCACGTGGGTTCGAATCCCACCTTCTCCGCCAAAGAGAATGCTGATTTTTAATCTGCATTCTTTTTTTACTATGTGAATTTTTATAAAGGAGTAAAACAATGCAGACAGAAGAAAAACAAATGAAGATGAGTTATCTTATAAAGCGCTTTGTACCGTATTTCAAAAAATACAAATGGATACTGATACTCGATCTAATCTGTGCGTCACTGACAACGGTTTGTGAGCTTGTATTCCCAATGCTCGTGCGTTACATAACAAATATGGGTATCAATAACATAGTAGGATTAACCGTCGGAATAATCTTAAAAATAGGACTTTTCTATCTGATTTTAAGAATAATCGACTCTGCGGCAAATTTCTATATGGCTGACACAGGACATATTATGGGAGCAAAAATCGAAACAGATATGCGCCGTGACTTATTCGCACACCTTGAAACGCTTTCACATTCATACTTTGCCGAACACAAAGTCGGACAAATTATGGCACGAATAACAAGCGACTTGTTTGATATAACAGAATTTGCGCACCACTGCCCCGAAGAATTTTTCATCGCCGCACTGAAAATAATCGTTTCATTTATAATTCTTTGCGGAGTAAACGTACCGCTTACGGTTATTGTGTTCGCATCACTTCCGCTTATATTCTGTTTTGTAAAATTCTTTAATACGCGTATGCGTAAAGCGTTCAAGAAACAGCGTAACCAAATCGGCGAAATTAATTCACAGGTTGAGGATACATTGCTCGGTATAAGAGTGGTAAAGTCATTTGCGACAGAAGAACTTGAAGCTGAAAAATTTGAGGACGGCAACAAAAAATTTCTTGATACAAAAAAACTCGGATATTTCTATATGGCAGGTTTTCAAACATCAAACAGAGCCTTTGAGGGTGTAATGTATTTGATAGTCGTTGTTGCGGGTGCGTTGTTTATGATTAACGGCAAAATCTCCCCTGCCGACCTTACCGCATATCTTTTGTATGTAAGCACGCTCCTTGCCACTTTGCGTACAATCATTCAATTTACCGAACAATTCCAACGCGGTATGACAGGTATTGAGCGTTTTCTTGAAATTATGGACGCACCTGCCGAAATAACAGAAAAAGAAAATGCCGACGAATTGAAAAACGTGCAAGGAAATATAACGTTTGAAAACGTCGGATTTCATTACAGTGACGATGACACAAACGTGCTGTCAAATATAAATCTTAACATCAAGAAAGGCGACAGCGTTGCACTTGTCGGTCCGTCAGGCGGCGGAAAAACAACGCTTTGTAACCTTATCCCTCGTTTTTATGACGTCACAGAAGGACGTATATTAATTGACGGCAAAGATATAAAGAACGTCACATTAAATTCGCTCCGAAATTCAATCGGTGTCGTTCAACAGGACGTTTACTTGTTCTCGGGAACGGTCTTTGAAAACATCGCTTACGGATTAAGCGGTGCAACACGCGAAGATGTTATAAACGCCGCCAAGCTTGCAGGCGCACATGAATTTATTTCAAACCTCGAAAACGGATATGACACATATGTCGGCGAACGTGGAGTTAAACTTTCGGGCGGTCAAAAGCAAAGAATAAGTATCGCAAGAGTATTCTTAAAAAATCCGCCTATACTTATTCTTGACGAAGCGACCTCCGCACTTGATAATGAAAGCGAAAAAATCGTGCAAGACTCACTCGAAAAACTTGCAAAAGGCAGAACAGTGTTCACAATCGCCCATAGACTTACAACAATCCGTAACGCAAATATGATTCTTGTCCTCACCGAAAACGGTATCGAAGAGCAAGGCACACACCAAGAATTGATTGATAAAAAAGGATTGTACTACAACCTATACAGTATGTACACCTCACTATAACAAACAAAAATGCGGTCTGTATGACCGCATTTTTTATAGTAGTGGTGCTACTAACCTTATAATATGTCCTAAAAGCTTTGTGAAAATATTAAAATGTTTAACGTCCTCTAATGTAATCTTCTGCGACAATTCAAGCGTGTCTTTGAAATCACGTTCAATATCCATAACCGCCGGCACATTAAGCATATAAGCCGCACATTCATAGTGAAGATACAAACTTCTGTAATCGTGGTTTACCGTACCGACAATGGCTTTTTTACCGTCACTTATCGACATTTTCGCGTGAACAAAACCGGGTGTATATTCGTATATTTCTATACCTGCTTTCAAAAGTTCCTTATAATATGTTCTCGCAAGATAGAACGCATATTTCTTGTCGGGAATATGTGGCATTATAATCTTAACGTCAACGCCCCTTTGAGCCGCATACTTCATACACTCATACATCTCGTCATCAATAACAAGATACGGCGTCATTATATAAGTATATTCCGACGCATTGTTCAGATTATTTATATACGCACGCTTTCCGATATAAACTTCATCAAGCGGAGTATCGCCGAACGGTATTACAAATCCGTCCGTACTTACGGAATATTTTTTTGACGCTTGGATATATTCACCGCAATCCTCAATGTGTTCATCATTTACGTTCCACATTTCAAGAAACATCGCCGTAAATCCCGCGACCGCCTCGCCTCTGAGCATAAATCCCGTATCTTTCCAATGCCCGAAACGCATCTTTTCATTAATATATTCATCTGAAATATTTATCCCACCGCAAAACGCCACCGCACCGTCTATAACCATTATTTTTCTGTGGTCACGATTGTTTTGATGAGTTGACAAAAGCGGTACAATCGGCGAAAATATACGACATTTAATCCCCTGTCTTTCAAGATATTCATTGTATTTTCGCGGAAGCGTCACGATACAGCCCATACCGTCATACATAACGCGAACTTCAACGCCCTGCTTAACTTTTTTCTTTAAAATTTCAAGAATTTCATTCCACATACGGCTCGTGTGATTTATAATAAAGAACTCCAAAAATATGAATTTTTCCGCTTTCAAAAGCTCCTTTTTCATATCCTCAAACATTCTCTCGCCTATGCTGTAATACTGTACACCTGTATTTGTGTAAGCAGGAGAACCGCCGTATTTCGATAAATACCTTGCAAAGCCGTCCTGATTTTTATCGGTCTGATAAATATTTTTCATAACATCATTGTCTTGAACAAGATACTTTTTGTTTGCCTCTTGAATATTCTTGTAATCGTCACCTATATTCATTGACACTCCCTGTGCCCTTGTAAACAGATAAAACAAAGCACCGAATATAGGTATAATCGCAATAAGCGTTATCCACGTCATTTTAAAAGTAGATTCTTCTGTACGATTAATTTCAAATATTATAAGTACGGCACTCAAAACAGTCGAAAGACCGAACAAAACCTTTGAATAGTCGGAAATCCATATATACATTGCAACAAACGTAATGATTTGCATTAAAAGCATTACCATTGCAACGAATTTGTTTGAATATAAAAGTCTGTAAATCTTTTTCATTCAAAATCCTCCTTTCAAACGGCTATTTTAATTTTTTTATATACGCAAACGTTTTTTCTTCCCCTTCTTGCTGCAACATCATAAGCCACCCTTCAAGCAGCTTTGCAGTGTTTGGGTGCATACTTGTTTTAGCATTTCCCTTTAAGAAATATTCTATCGGATTATCGTTTGTATATTTGTCGTCCAAATAAATTTTTCCTGCCGCAACACGGTCGCAAAACATTTCTTTAACATATTTTAACGGCATTTCGACCGCCTCCATACGTCTTGTTTTGGGATTGTAGTCTGTCCAATATTCAAAGTGATGTTTGTTTCTTCCCTTGTGGTGCATCCAAGCCTTTGAATAACCGTATTCACGTCTTTCGCCCTCTGTCGGACTTCTGTCACCGAGATAAAATCTTGCTCCAGGTAAAAATTCAGTCGGTGAATATTTCGACAAATCGTGACGCATACCCTGCCACAAAATTCCGCACCTTAGGCAATGATACATTACCTTGTGACGGTGCCTTGTGATTGTCATAAAATGTTTTATAAAATGCCACATACAGTGATTCTTCCTTTTTCTATAATAGCTTATTATATCACAAATACCGACATTTTACAATACCAAAACGTTGCACCTCTCAAAACAAAAAAATCGGTTGCCAAAATTTCGGCAACCGATTTTCGATTAGTTACTTCTTCTTTCCATTTCCTTATAAATATCTTCCCAAGTCATACCGTTGTCAACAAGCATAACAGTAAGGTGATAAATAAGGTCAGCGGTTTCGTAGCTGATTTCGTCCTTATCGCGGTTTTTACCTGCAATAACAACTTCGGCAGCCTCTTCACCGACTTTCTTCAAAATCTTATCCTCGCCCTTATCGAACAAGTAATTTGTATAACTGCCCTCTTCAGGGTGTTCTTTTCTGTCCATAACTACAGCCTGTTCACGCGCAAATACATCTGTCTTAGTCTGTTCCTTTGCGTCCTCAACAAGCTTGCCGTCCTCAATCTTTCTGAAGAAACAACTTCTGTTTCCCGTATGACACGCAGGACCGGCAGGATTAACAAGCACAACAAGACAATCGCAGTCGCAGTCAACGCGAACTTCTTTAACGTACATATAATTACCCGAAGTATCGCCCTTTACCCAAACTTCCTGTCTGCTTCTTGACCAAAAAGTTGCTCTGCCTGTTTCAAGAGTTTGCTTAATCGTGTCCGCATTCATATATGCAACCATAAGCACCTCGTTAGTTTCAATATTCTGCACAACCGCCGGAATAAGTCCGCTTGCGTCAAATTTAAGAGTATTTATTAATTCTTCCATTTATGTAATTCCCCTTTCAATTTATATAAAACAAATTTATTTCATTTCCATCAGGTTCCAATTCTTTGCTATATAGTCCACACCCGAAATTATTGTGAATACAACCGAAATCCAAATAAGTATATCTGAAATCAATTTAGGGTGTACACCTAAGAATGTATTTTGAATCGGAAGCAAAAGCATTGCAACGATAATTGCAACCATTTGCGTAATGGTTTTAAGTTTTCCCCACATACTTGCGGCAACAACCTTGCCTTCACCCGCCGCAACAAGTCTTATACCCGCAACCGCAAATTCTCTTACAAGCACAATCATCAATGCCCACACACTCATACGGTCATAGTACATCAATATCAAAAATGCCGCCGTTGTAAGTACCTTGTCCGCAAGCGGATCGACGAATTTGCCGAAAGTCGTTACTTGATTATATTTTCTTGCAACGTGACCGTCTATTGCGTCAGTTATCGACGCAAGTACAAAAACACCAAGTGCCGCATAATGACACATTACGTTATCTATCATAAACAACACCATAAATATCGGTACAAGAACTACACGAATCATTGTAATTTTATTAGCTGTATTCATCAAATCACCTCCGCTTGACCTGTAAGGTCATATTCATCTGCGTCAAGAATTTTCACTTTTATAATATCGCCCGGAGTAACTTCTTCCTCCGTTGCAAAATATACTTTTCCGTCAACATCAATACTGTCGCCGCGACTTCTGCCGTAGAACAAGAAACTTTCTTCATCGTATCCCTCAACCAAAACTTCAAGTGTTTTGCCAAGCTTAGCCTTGTTAAGTTCAAGCGATATTCCCTGTTGAAGTGTCATAAGTCTGTCAAGACGTTCTTCCTTGATTTCCTCATCAACCTGATTCGGAAAATCAGCCGCAGGAGTATCTTCTTCCTGTGAATATGTGAAAGCACCCATTCTGTCAAAACGCACTTTTTTAACAAATTCATAAAGGTCGTTAAACTGTTCCTCCGTTTCACCCGGAAAACCTACAATTATAGACGTTCTGATTGTGCAGTCAGGCATTTTTTCTCTTATTTTATTGATTCTCTCAACCATTTGTTCTTGAGTTGTACGTCTTGCCATACGTCTTAAAATCTCATTGTTGCCATGCTGTACGGGCATATCGATATAATTGCATATTTTATCATATTTAGCCATTGTATCAATAAGACTGTCCGTAATAGCCTCGGGATAGAAATAATGCACTCTTATCCACTTGATACCGTCAACCGTGACAAGTTTTTCAAGCAACTTATCAAGCGAATATTCGCCGTACAAATCTTTTCCGTAACGTGAAGTATCCTGTGCAATAAGTATAAGTTCCTTAGCACCGTTTTTCGCAAGATTTTCAGCTTCTTCAACTATATCTTCAATTTTTCTGCTCCTAAAATGTCCTCTAATCATCGGAATAGCACAATAAGTACAGTTATTGTCACAACCGTCGGCAATTTTCAAATATGCCGTATATGACGGTGTTGACAAAATTCTCGGAAGCCGTTCATCCGGAGTTCTGTCATTATGACCGCATATTACAGGCTTTTCGCCCTTAAACGCCTCGCGGATAACCTCCGCGATTTTATCATAATCACCTGTTCCGACTATTGCGTCAACCTCGGGCAGTTCGATTAAAATATCACTGCTGTATCGTTCTGCCAAGCAACCTGTCGCAATAAGCAATCGACATCTTCCGTTTTTGTATTGAGCCATTTCAAGTATAGCGTCTATTGATTCCTGTTTAGCCGACTCGATAAAACCGCAAGTATTTACGATTATGACATCGGCGTCTGACGGATTATACGTTATATTAAAACCGTCATTTGCCAATATACCGAGCATAATTTCGGCATCTGTCTGATTTTTCGCACAGCCAAGCGAAACAAGACCGATGTTATACATAAGTTTACTCTCCATATTCTTCTTTTATATTATCTATACAATTTTTAATGTCAGAAAAGCCGTAACCTCTGTACATAAAATATCGTATACATTTATCAATGTTTTTCTTTTCAAAGTCACCTTTAAGCCTTTTTTCAACAAGAGGCAAAAGCATATCTTCTTCGTCCTCATCAAGATACGAAACCGCCTCCTCAACGTATTCCGTTTCTATACCCTTGCTGTAAAGCTCGGACTTAATACGTCTTTTACCGTATTTTTTCAAATTTTTTAAATCCTTTGCCTTTGCAATCGCATACTTTCTGTCGTCCAAAAAGCCGTAATTTCTGCAAAATTCAAGAATTTCATCTATATCTTCTTCCTTTGCACCGGCTCTTTTCAGCTTATCCGAAAGTTCACGCTCACTGTGTGAACGAAATTCAAGCAATCTCAAAGCCTTGTCTTTAGCCTCATCAAAGGTCAGTTCTTTTTTTTCTCTGTTATATCTCATAATACAAAGTAATCAAATAATTCTCCAAAATTAATTCCGCCGATAACCTTATCCTTGTATTTGCCTTTCAAATGGTCATATCCGCTCTGCATTTGCTCTGACTTAATGCCATAGCTAAGCGACATATATGCCTCAATGTATGCGGAAAGGTGGTCACATCCGCGTATAATCTGTCCGTCTATCGGATTGTATTTGTCTTCATTATACTTTTCGTTTATCAAGTCCGACGTAACCATATTGATTTCGCCGTCATCAATAATTTTAGAGTCAAATTCATTCTGCGTGTAATACTCTATCTCCCTGTGCCAAGCAGGCGGTAAAAGCGGATAAATAACTTCACGCATTTGTTCATCTTCTATTTCACTGATTATGCTGTCCAAACCCTTGACGCTGTTCTTTACCGGTGACACAATATCTCTTGTCAAGACCTCGGGTAAATCGTGAAAAAGTCCCGAAAAGAAGTTGTTTTCAAGACGTTTTCTGCAAGGAGTGTTAAGTTCAAGCGACATAAAGTACGACAAAATCGCAACAACAAGCATATGCCCCATAACAAAAGTTTCGGGCATTCTTACCGCTTTTGCCCACCTTTGTTGGTATCTCAGCTTTCCTATAAGCGACAAAAACTCTTGAAGATACTTACTTCCAGCAAAATATCTGAAGCCGTGAAAAGTATCGCAAGCCGCCAATCCCTGTGCCATTTCGGTTTTAACCTGTTCTATACCGAAAGTCTGCGGATTCATAGGATAAATTATTTTAAATTCCCAGTTGCTTGCGTGGTAATGTGCGGCTTTTAAAATCTGTTTTTCAAGAGATGCGTAATCTTTGTCAAGATAATACTTTTTCATTCTCTCAAAGAAACCGCCGCCGATACCGTCCATATGTTCTTCAAGCTCGGAAAGTACCCAATTATCTATTTGAAAGCCTTTTTCTTTTACAAGTTTATGATAAATAGGCGGTTTAATGTCAGTAAGCACAATTCTGTGGAAAAACTCAAATATTCCGCCCTCAATAAGCTTTATCATATTAACGCTTTCGCCCTCACACTTTGCAAGCACATAAGCATAAAACATCTTGTGTGCCTGCTTGTCAAGCTCCGTAAAGCCGGTCCAAGGACGGATATGGTCGTTCCAACGCTGAATAGATGCCGCCTCATACATCAGAGAAATAAGAGATTTTTTAATCATTTAATTTTACTCCATCACAATATTATAACCGTTCTTTTCAAGTACCTTAATAACTCTTTCGCCGTGTTCTCTGCCGCCGACTTCACAAGCAATATGAATAATTGCCTCGTTCGGATCAAGTTCTGCACTCAATCTGTCGTGCTGTACCATTACGATATTTGCGTTTGCCTCGGCAAGAATGTGTGAAAGATGTTCCAAACTTCCCGGAATATCAAGAAGTGTAGTCTTAAATTTAAGCTTTCTCTCACGCGTAACAAGACCAAGCTCGATAATTCTGTGAATAAAGCTAACGTCAATGTTACCGCCAGAAAGTACGCAAGCGATTTTCTTACCCTTAACGTCAACCTTGTTGTTAAGAACAGCCGCAAGCGGTGTAGCACCGGCAGGTTCAACAACTTGCTTTGTTCTTTCAAGAAGCAGCAAAATAGCCTCTGAGATTTCCGCATCTGATACCGTTACAACATCATCTGCATACTTGTTGATAAGTTCAACAGTTTTGTCACCCGGTATTTTAACCGCAATACCGTCTGCGATAGTAACGGCAGAATCGGTAGTAACGTGTTTTTTCTCTTTAAATGAATTGTAAATTGCAGGAGCGCCCTCAGCTTGTACACCTACAATTTGTACACGCGGATTGATTTGCTTTATGCAAGCCGCAACACCGGCCAAAAGACCGCCGCCGCCAGCCGGTACAAGTACCATATCAACAGTAGGTAAATCCTCAAGAATTTCTATACCGATTGTACCTTGTCCTGCCATAACTTCAAGATCGTCATATGGGTGAAGGAAAGTTGCACCCTCTTTTTCTTGAATTTCAACCGCTTTTTTGTAAGCGTCGTCATAACAATCTCCGTAAAGCACTACCTTGGCACCGTAACCCTCTGTCGCACTCACCTTAGCGATAGGAGCAGACTTCGGCATAACGATAGTTGCGGGAATGTTGTGAACGTGTGACGCATATGCAACACCTTGTGCATGGTTGCCGGCAGATGAAGCAACGGCTGAAGTAATTTCGCCTCTTTCAACAAGTGCGGCAATCTTATTTGACGCACCTCTTATTTTAAATGAACCTGTTTTCTGTTGGTTCTCAAATTTTAAATATATCTCTCCGCCTGTCATGTCAGAGAAAGTTTTAGATGATTCAATCTTAGTTCTGTGAATAGTCGGCTCAAGACGTTTAGCCGCAAGTTCAATTTCTTTTAATTCCAAATCCATTTTTTTCGCAAGTCCTTTCTTACTTTTCCTTATCTTATAATTATACCGCAATTATATCTATTTTTCAATAGCAGATTTTATTTATATGCAAAATCATTATATTATTCACAAAACAATTCTCCGTTCCTCTCATTCATTCGTAGAGGACGGCACACATGACATCCCTCATGGCTCCCCTTGAGGGGAGCTGGCGGCTCAGCCGTCTGAGGGAGGGCTTTTTTATTTTCTCGATTGCCACCTCTCCGTCACTCCGTGACACCACTCTTCCGTAGGTGCGACCATCGGTCGCCCTCTTACCATACACAAAAACCCCACAATCCCCTCACCTTCCCTTGCAAACCGCCACAAAATATAGTATAATAAAAAAGTTGCATATAGAGATCGAAAGGAGTCACAATAAATGGAACAAACGAAAGAAAACAAAATGGGTACAATGCCTGTAAACAAGCTGCTTGTAACAATGTCACTGCCTATGGTTATATCAATGATAGTGCAAGCGCTTTATAACATAGTCGACAGTATATTCGTATCAAGACTTTCCGAAGACGCATTGACAGCCGTTTCAATGGCATTTCCAATGCAAAACCTTATGATTTCCGTAGCAGTCGGTACAGGGGTAGGTATAAACGCAATGCTTTCACGCGCACTCGGCGAAAAAAAGTTTGAAGCGGCAAACAAGACCGCCGAAAACGGTATATTTATAGAAGTTCTCGGATATGTTTTATTTTTACTTATAGGAATTTTTGTAACAAAGCCGTTTTTTCTTGCACAAGCGGGTGCAGGCGATATTGCAAATATGGGTATTGAATATACAAGAATTTGTCTGCTTATGTCATTTGGTATTTTTATGCAGATTGGTTTTGAAAGAATCCTTCAATCCACAGGACGAACAATATTCACAATGATAACACAGTCAACAGGTGCAATTATCAATATCATTCTCGATCCTATATTAATTTTCGGTTTGTTTGGTATGCCGAAAATGGGTGTTGCCGGTGCGGCGATTGCGACTGTAACAGGTCAAATATGTGCGGCAATTCTTGCGATTACATTTAACCTTACCAAAAATCCCGATGTACATATCAGCTTTAAAGGTTTTAAACCGCAGATTATATTTGTAAAGAACATTCTTTCTGTCGGTATTCCTTCAATAATTATGTCGTCAGTCGGCTCTGCAATGACTTTCGGTATGAATAAAATTCTTATCACTTTTTCATCAACTGCCGTTGCGGTATTCGGTGTATACTTTAAACTTAACAGTTTTGTATTTATGCCTGTATTCGGTCTTAATAACGGTATGGTGCCGATTGTTTCATATAACTACGGTGCACAAAACAAAAAACGTCTTACAAAAACCATTAAGCTCGCAATTATGTATGCGGTTTGTATTATGTTTATAGGAATTATGCTATTCCAGTTTATGCCCGATGTACTTTTGAGATTGTTTGACGCCTCAGACCATATGCTTGAAATCGGTATTCCGGCATTGAGAGTAATCAGCCTCAGCTTTGCATTTGCAGGTATATGTATAGTTATTTCATCAAGCCTGCAAGCATTGGGACACGGCTTTTTAAGTATGATGATTTCTATAACACGTCAGCTTATCATACTTCTTCCGTCAGCATATATCCTTGCAAAATTCGGCGGTATCCACGCAGTTTGGTGGTCATTCAACATTGCCGAAATCGGCTCATTGACGTTATCATTGTTATTCTTTAAACATATGTATAACAAGATAATTAAACATTTAGGAGAATAGTAAATATCCCCCGGCTATACCGGGGGATATTTATTTAGCATAGATTCTTTTATCACCTCTGATTCAGTATTATTTCTGCTCAAATTTGGCAATAAAAAAACAAACCGCATAATAATGCGATTTGTTTGCCGTTTTGGTCGGGATGACAGGATTTGAACCTGCGGCCCCTACGTCCCGAACGTAGTGCTCTACCAAACTGAGCCACATCCCGATATGACCTATAAACAACATAAATTATTATACCACCACTCTTCCGCAAAGTCAACCACCAAAACAAAATTAATCCAATATTTTTTACAAAGTAAAAAGACGGATTGCTCCGTCTTTTTAAAAATCAGTTTCATCATCGTCTGCAACCGAAACAGGTTGTTTAACAATTTGTTCTTCTTTAATTTTTACTTCTTCTTTAACTTCATCTATACACGGTTTCTTCTTATTAAATATATGTGCAACGGTATCGTCTACAAAATAATGCGATATAAGCGCACACAATACAGCAATAACATAAACCGCCGCAACATATCCCATATTACCCACCAAACCGATTTGCACGAATATATCAACAACAACCATATGATACAAATACAATCCGTACGACAAATCAAACTTAAATCTGATTTTACCGAAACTGTAACCAAAACCGACAGTCATAAGGCAAAGCAAAAGCACTTGAATTATATCCATATACTCGCCTATTCTCACACCGAACCTGTCGCAATAAATCGCACGGGCAATAAACAAAATCACACACAATATTTTTGTTTTTGAAAGTATCGGCACTATTTTTTCACGATAGCGGTACATAAACCAACCTGCAAAATACATATAAAAATACGGCATACACGAATGTGAGATTATCAACCGTCCCGTTTCGGGCAATATTTCCTGTAAGTGCGGCACAACAAGATTAAGTGCCATAGACAGTATCATTACAAATATCCATACCCACAGTTTTCGATTTTTTAAAAATCTGTATATTATCGCAGTAATAATGTAAAACTGGACTGTAAATATCATTGTCCAAAGATTTGCTTGAAAATTTCCTATTCCGAAATTACTTATAAAATCCGGTTGCGGCAAATCCCGTATAAAAACAAGCTGTCCAAGAAACCACGTCACAAAAGTCTTGTTCAGCACAAATCCGCAAAAAGCCGCCGCCACAATCACTCCGACAATTATACACACCCACAGCGACGGAATTATTCTAAGCACACGTTTTTTTAAAAACTCCCACGTGTTTTTACTTCTCTCCATAGACGCCGGAACCAAAAAACCGCTTATGCAAAACAGCACAACGACACCGTTCCACCAATCGAATACAGGCGACACTTCCTGTAATCTTATATGTCTGAATATGTGCAGAGTCATAACGTAAAACGCACTGTACAGTCTAAGCACATCAAAACAGTTGTTCGCAAAATCAAATTTAATCTGTTCTTTTACCTTGTTCATCACTTCACCTCAATACTTTTTGTCGTATATTCTTATTATATGTCATAAAATATTATTAGTCAAGTGAACAAAATAATACAACAATTTTTAAAATGAAAGTTGTGATTTAAAGAGTATTAATGAGAAATAAAGAGAAAATAAGAGATTGTTATTTGATTTATTAAAAATTTTTCAAAAAGTGTTGACAACAAGCAAAAAACATAGTAAAATAGCCGTTGTGAGTTAAAGAAGTAAGCTTTAACATGAATAGATTAAGTATAGGAGGACACAACTATGAATTCAAGCTATTTGCAAAAGCCACAAGACGTAGAAAGAAAGTGGTATGTTGTTGATGCAGCTGACAAGCCACTTGGTCGTGTTGCTGCAACAGTTGCAAGCATTTTAAGAGGTAAGCACTTACCTACATTTACACCAAACGTAGATTGCGGTGACCACGTTATCGTTATCAATGCTGATAAGATTATCCTTACAGGTAATAAGCTTAACCAAAAGGTTCGTTACTACCACACAGGCTGGGTAGGCGGAATTAAGGAAATCCACTACAACAAGCTTATGGCAGAAGAACCTGAAAAGGCTGTTATGTACGCTGTAAACGGTATGCTTCCAAACAACACAATCGGAAGAAAAGCTCTTACAAGACTTCGTGTTTACAAGGGTACAGAACATGATCATCAAGCACAAAATCCAATCGCTTGGACAGGCGAAATAAAGTAAGGAGGACAATATAAATGGCTAAAGAACAATACTACGGTACAGGTAGAAGAAAATCTTCTGTTGCAAGAGTTCGTCTTGTTCCGGGCAACGGAAAAATCACAATAAACGGCAGAACAATCGATGAATACTTTGGTCTTGATACACTAAAGCTTATCGTTCGTCAGCCACTTGAACTTACAAAGACAACAGATAAGTTCGACGTAATTGCAAAAGTTGAAGGCGGTGGTTTCACAGGTCAAGCCGGTGCAATCCGTCACGGTATCTCAAGAGCACTTCTTCAGGTTGATTCAGAGCAGACCTTAAGTCAGCAGGCTTCCTTACAAGAGACTCAAGAATGAAGGAAAGAAAGAAGTACGGTCTAAAAGCCGCTCGTCGTGCTCCACAGTTCTCAAAGAGATAAGTTTTACGACATATAAAAAATACCGCAGTCATTTGGCTACGGTATTTTTTTATTGTCTATATACTAAAACCAATACGGATCCCAGTCGCTTGTCAGACGTGTAAGTGCCTCCATATAGAAATAATCTCCCCATGTATTACACTCATCAACACCGCCGTTATTACATGTATTATGCGGTGTTTTCTTTGCGTATGTACCGTGAAGTAAAAGTCCGTTAGACTCTTTACTGTCTTTAACGGCACAATTATCAATAATTGCTTTAAGCAATCTTTTAGCCGTCTGCGTATAATATTCAGCCTCATCTTTATCAAGATATTTAGCCATTTCAAGCATACCGCATACCGCTATAACACCTGCTGAAGAATCACGCGGTTCATCACTGCCGGTATCAAAATCAAAGTCCCAATAAGGCACTAAATCCTTCGGCAAATGTTCCATAAAATATTTTGTTACACGTTTAAATATATCCAAATATTCTTTATTTCCTGTTTTAGAATACGCAACCGCACTGCCGTATATTCCCCAAGCCTGACCTCTCGCCCAAGCCGAGCCGTCACGATTACCCTGACAAGTAACGCCCTTTGTAGGTTTACCTGTTTCCATATCAAAGAAATATGTATGATATGTCGAATTATCGTCACGCACGATATTTTCCATCGCTGTTTTTATATGTGCCTGTGCTTTTTCTTCATACTTTTTATCACCTGTCACCTTGCTCGCCCAGAAAAGCAACGGCATATTCATAAGACAATCTATTATAAGTCTGTAATTGTCCTTATCGCCTATTTTGCCCCACGCCTGAAAGAACTGACCTTTTTCGTGAAAACGTTTCATCAAATTATCCGCCGCCAAAAGTGCCGCACGTTTACCAACTTCACTGCCTGTAAGCTTATATGCCGCAACGCAAGACGGGCTGTACAAAAAGCCCATATCGTGATGGTCGGTATTAATATGATGTTCTATTCTGTAAAGGAAGTTGTCCACTTGACAAAGTGCCGCTTCCTTTAATTTATCGTCTTTGTTACTCTCATAAGCAAGCCACAATTCACCGGTCCAAAAACCCTCTGTCCAGTCTGTATTTTCTGTTTGCCTGTAAAAATTATTTTCACTGTTTGCACCCGGAAAACAGTCAAAAAACTCGTCAACATTATGTTCAATAAGCGAAACCGCCTTATTGTGTGCGTCACGAATTTCTTTATCATCAGCCACCGGATAGCCTTGTAATTCTTCCATAGTTATCATACTTAAAATCACACTCCTTATATAATAATTATACCAACACGGCCAAGTTATTTCAATAGCAATAATTTAATGTCAATAAATTGAATGTATAACAATAGGCAAGCCGAAAATATAGGCTTGCCTATTCAGTCTACCTCTTTAATTATCCTTTAACTCCCGAAGATGTAGCGTTTTCAATAAAGAATCTCTGACAGAACAGGAATACTACGATTATCGGCAG
>ENA-OPVG01001069-OPVG01001069.1-human-gut-metagenome-genome-assembly--contig:-NODE-1069-length-21520-cov-2.745167_pt1 | contig 21520 bp, 31 predicted proteins | sample MGYA00241093_ERZ501975 | MGnify/ENA primary metagenome ERZ501975 (study PRJEB25962, sample SAMEA2042993) | human gut metagenome | biome: human gut; feature: human-associated habitat; material: faeces... | reverse complement strand
CGCGCCTGCAGGCCGACATGGCTGTCTCCCATCTCGCCTTCGATTTCCGCTTTCGGCACCAAGGCCGCGACGGAATCGATGACAATCACGTCAAGCGCGCCGGAACGAATCAGCATGTCGGCGATTTCCAATGCCTGCTCGCCATTGTCCGGCTGAGAGACGATCAACGAATCGGTGTCGACGCCCAGCTTACGGGCATAGACCGGATCGAGCGCATGCTCGGCATCGATGAATGCGGCCACACCGCCGGCCTTCTGGGCATTGGCCACCACATGCAGCGCCAATGTGGTCTTACCAGAGGATTCCGGTCCGTAAATCTCCACAATACGGCCTTTAGGCAGGCCGCCGATGCCTAATGCCATATCCAAAGCCAAGGATCCGGTCGGAATGACCTCGACATCCTGTTCCGGGCGGTCGCCAAGTCTCATGGCCGATCCCTTGCCGAAGCTTTTCTCGACCTGCGCGAGCGCTGTGTCGAGCGCGGCCTGACGGCGCGGATCGATTCCATTCGCGGACTTGTTCTGTGCGGCGTTCTTTGCCGCGCTCGTCTGTGCCATGACTACTCCTTGTTGTTGACCGAGACGAATGAATGGATTCACCGTAAAACCGCATCATCCATCTGCGCAAGTTCAATCGGCCATTGTGGTCGAAGAACATGCATTTCGACACGCCGACGACCGCTTTCCCTTGAAATTCCAGCATTCTGAAACTTCGCGGCGAGCCGTTGACGACCTGCCCAATCCGTGCTTCTGTGGATAACTATACCCCATTATCCGAACATCTGTTCGAAATCGGTGTTTTGCGATAGCCGAACTCCGCCTAACGCACCGGCATTGGTGGCGCGTTATGGTCCTTTCCCCAACGTTTGGAGTCAGGAATGTTCATCTGGTCGCACAGAACGTTCCATACCACGCGGGGCTCCTCCCCCATTTCAAGCGCTTCGACGGCTGTCAGACCGTTCAATCGATCAAGCACTTGGTCGTGTGCGAGCGCGCGGCCATAGCTACGGCCGAGTACCTCTTCAAGCAACTGCCAAAATTCACGTTCCTGCACGCGCCCAAGTGTACACAGCAAGCGCAACCAAAAGAAAACGCCCGACGGAACAAGCCGCCGGGCGTTAGACGTCCAACAGGAATCAGATTGCGACGGAATCGAGATAATCGGCGACCATGCGCAGCATCTGCGCCGTGGAGATGCCCAACGATTGCGCAATCGAGCTCAGCAGCTCGGAGCTGGCCTCTTTTTGGCCACGCTCCACTTCGGAGAGGTATCCCAACGACACTCCGGCCTTTTCGCTCACCTCACGCAACGTTTTGTGGTCATGGGTGCGCAGATCGCGCAGTACATGGCCGATGGCCTCGCGAAGCGATACCTCTCTGGGTTCGTCGGTGGCTTCCGTGGCTGCCGACATGGATCGTGCGGAAACGCGTTCCGCGTCTTCCTCCCGCCATATGCGGGTCAATGCGGCCTGGCGCTCGTCTTTGGCCTTTTTGGCCGCGCGGGCACGCAGCACCTGCTGCTGGGCGAACATCACCGCGCGGCGCTGGGCTGGGGTGAGTTCCCTGACGCGGGCGTTGCCGCTTTGCATCGTGGGAACCATCGCCTTGAGTTCCATCTGTTCCTTGGTGAGTGTCATCGTGTCCATGCCGCCAGCCCCTTTCGCTTTTCATACGTACGTCCACTATGGTCAACACCCATATTCGTGGATTATTCCTGTGAAAGTGCTGAAAGAGTCCTCAGTTTTTCCAGAATACATTGCACGGTTTCGTGCCGCACGGCTTCCCGATCACCCTTCAGACGCAGCTCATAAGCAGCTGTTTGACGCGCACGAATGCCATTGAAGCCACAGGGCAGGGAGCAGCCGATGTACACCAGGCCGGCAGGTTTGTCACCATCCGGTCCCAGCCCTGCAACACCGGTAGTGGCCAAGCCGATGACACAGTCTCCATCCTCGGTCTGTCGGTATAGTTGCGCGGTTCCCGCAGCCATCTGCCGCGCCACTTCGGGGTGGACCGCCCCTTCTCGGGCCAGCAGGTCGGCATTCACGCCGAGAATCTTCGCTTTGGCGCGAATGTCGTAGGTCACCGCCGAGCCGAGGAACACTTTCGATGCGCCTGGTATGCGTACGAAGGCGTCGGCGAGTAGACCTCCCGTCAGTGATTCGGCGGCGGCGATTTTGAAATGGTTGGCTTCGCAATAGCGTAAAACGGCTGCGGCCAGCTCATCGCATTGCGATTGGCTGGCCGCGGTCGACGAATTTTCGGATTCGCTCATCGGGATTTACTTGGTTTCCTTTTCGGATTTTGCGGTCTTCTTACGTCCGCCGAACGTGTTGACGAGGTATTCGCCGCCCGAATACAGGCATAGAATCAACGCCAGGTAAATCAGGGCGTACGTGATCGTGTAATAAACGGTCATCCACAGCGGAGTGGTGTTCATGCCATCAGCGAGGCTCCACATCGGCAGCATGAGCATGGCAAGGCCGATGCACTGGCACAGGGTCTTGTACTTGCCGGCTTGGGATGCGGCGATGACCTTGCCGCCGGTGTCGATGATGAAGAAACGCATGATGGTGATGCCGATCTCACGGATGAGGAACAGCGCGGTCACGACCCAGCCGAGCACTGCGTTGCCGAATTCGTTGAAGATGGCGGCGACGATCAGCGTGCCGCAGGTGAGCAGCTTATCTGCGATTGGGTCCATGAGCTTGCCCAGTTCGGTGACCTGGTTATATTTGCGGGCCATCCAACCGTCGAGCTTATCGGTGCAGGCGGCGATGATGAAGATAATCGCCGCCACCCAGCGCATAGTCGTGTTTTTGGTACCCCATGCGCCTGCCATGACGTACAACGCCAGGAAGATGACGACCAGGACGATACGAGAGAAAGTGACGATGTTCGGCGGGGCGTTCCACCCGTCAAGCAGGGACGATTTGCGTTCTTCTTGCTTTTCCATACCGTTCACGTTACCCCGATACCACTACTTGGCGCAATGCGTGCGATTGTCGCGTTCCATCATCGCGTGTCCGCAGCGTCGGCCGGCTGGGTAGAACCTGCGGTAAGCGATGAGGTTTCGCCCTTGATGAAGGCGAGCACCTGCGGCAGATCCTGCGGTTGGACGAGCACTTCGCGAGCTTTGGAGCCTTCGGACGGACCGACCACACCACGCGATTCAAGCAGATCCATGAGTCGGCCGGCTTTGGCGAATCCGACACGCAGTTTGCGCTGCAGCATGGAGGTTGAGCCGAACTGCGTGCTGACCACCAGTTCCGCCGCCTGCAACAGCACGTCCATGTCGTTGCCGATGTCCTCATCCGGCTCGATGGCCTTCTTTTCGGCCTCCTTGGCCATCTCCTCGATATCCTCGCGATAATGCGGCTTGCGCTGGGTTCGCACGAACTCCACCGCGCGACGGATTTCGGACTCGTCGACCCATGCGCCCTGCACGCGGATCGGCTTGGCCTGGCCCATCGGCAGGAACAACGCGTCACCTTGGCCGATCAGCGTTTCCGCACCGGTGGCGTCGAGGATGACTCGCGAATCGGTGGCGGATGAGGTGGCAAAAGCAAGTCGGGACGGGATGTTGGCCTTGATCAAGCCCGTGACCACGTCAACGGACGGGCGCTGCGTGGCGAGCACCAGATGCACGCCGGCGGCTCGCGCGAGCTGCGTGATGCGCTGGATGGAGCTCTCCACGTCGTTCTTGGCCACCATCATAAGGTCGGCCATTTCATCGACGACCACGAGGATATACGGGTATGGTGCGACCTTGCGTTTGGAGCCTGCGGGCGCATGCACCTTGCCAGCGCGCACGGCAGCGTTGAAGTCCTTGATGTGGCGGAATCCGAAGAATTCGAGGTCGCTGTATCGTGCGTCCATCTCCTTGACCACCCATTCCAAAGCCTGTGCGGCCTTCTTCGGATCGGTGATGATCGGGGTGAGCAAATGTGGAATGCCCGCATAGGCGGACAGTTCGACTCGTTTAGGATCGACCATGATCATGCGGACCTGGTCAGGCGTGGCGCGCATGATCACGGAGGTGAGCATGGAGTTGATGAAGCTCGACTTGCCGGAGCCGGTGGCGCCAGCCACCAACAGGTGGGGCATCTTGGTCAGGTCGGCGGTGACGAAATGGCCCTCCACGTCCTTGCCGACGCCGGCGAGCATGGGGTTCGGGTCGTTCATCGCCTTGTCGGAGCGCAGCACGTCGCCCAGCACCACGGTTTCGCGGTCGGAGTTCGGGATTTCGATGCCGATGGCGGATTTGCCTTCGATCACCGACAGGATGCGCACGTCGGAGCTGGCCACCGCGTAGGCGATGTTCTTCTGCAGGTTGGTGACCTTCTCGACCTTGACGCCAGGGCCAAGCTCCACCTCATACATGGTGACGGATGGTCCGCGCAGGAAGCCGATGACCTTCGCATCGACGTTGAACTGTTGGAAGGTACCGGTCAGCGCGCGGATCACACGATCGTTCTCCGGAGTGTGCGCGGCGTGCGGCGCGCCCTTCTTCAGAATGTTGAGGTCAGGCAGATGATACGGTCCCTCGGGAATGTCATCCGCCGCTTCCCCGTCAACGGCAGCAGCCGGCATATCGTCAAGGACCTCGCCGGTCGCGGCATCCACCATGACCTCCTTGCCGTTGGAGGTGCCGTCCTCGTCGATGACGGCCCATGGGTCGCTTGGAGCGACGCCAACCGGCTTGATTTCGCTGGACGGCACCGGCTCGGCGACGCTGGGCATGGTGCCGCTCGCGGTGCCGATCGGCGCGGACGAGAAGGAGCGTCCGCGACCGTTCTGTGGCATGGCCGTGGTGCCGGACGGTGCAGCGGCGGAATAATCATCTGAATCATAATCATCGGCACGATAATCGTCCGAAGAAATGCTGCGTGGCGAATCGACCTGTTGGTACGGCTCGTCGACGATGGTTTCCGCGGTCTGTCCGTGCCGTTCGGCGGCATTAAGAAACGCTTCGTCGCCGGCGTAATGGTCAAGGTCGCCATCATCGACGTTCTTGCTCTTATGGGATGCGAAGCGTTGCTTCATACGCGTAAGGAAGCCCGGCCTATCGTCGTTTTCTCCATCCGCATCGGTGCCGTCGTGGGCGGGAACGCCTTCGGCGAAGGCGAGTGTCGTGCCCCCAACGCGGACTTCGTTCGGAAACTGTTCGGCCTCATCGTCAATGTCATCACGGTTTTTAGGTGTTCCAACAAACTTGGCCGCCAGAGCCTTCGCCTTGTCCGGTATCTGCGTGACCCGCGTATGGGTGATCAACAGCAACGAAAACAGGATGACGACTACGAAAATCGCAATGGAAAAGCCTTTGGAAAGCCCCCACGCCAACGGACAGCCAAGCACATAGCCAAGCAGGCCGCCTGCCCGCTGCAGCAAAGACATATCGAACTTCTGGGAGTCGGAGGCAATCGCCGCGTCAAGAATAGAGCAGACGGACCAGAGGATCATGAACCATCCGAGGGCCATATGGAGGTTCTCATCCTTGTTTTGCGTCTTGCGCATCAGACTGAACACCACAAGCGCCAGGAATACCGGCAGAATCACGCTGGTCAATCCGAACAGTCCGGAGGCCATGGCATGTAGGACCTGTCCGAAAGCGCCCTGGACACGGAACCATTCGGATGCGCAGAACAGCACCGCGAGAATGGCCATGATGAAACATGCGATGTCGCGGCGATATTTACGCAGTATGCCGGCGATCGGCGAGGAATCGACCTCGTCCATGACTTTGGTATCGCCGGAACGCGATTTGCCTGCGGAACCCTTGCCGCCTGATTTCGGGTTGGAAGATGCTGTTCGTGCCATAACAGGACTCGATTTTACCCATGGGCACCGCCATGGCACGACGACATCCGATACTTATCGAAAGTTTTTGCCGTTCACGCCGTCAGGCGCTTCGGCTAGACGATATCGCCAAGATGATGCTGCGTGTACGCATCCGCCTGCGCGTCGATCGCGTCGTAATCGCCGGCGTCGGCATGCTCGATGATGGCCATGGCATTGCCCAGCAGCGCGGGGTTGAGAGCCTGCAGCCAGTGGATACGCGGATCGCGGCCAAACCATCCCATCTGTTTGCGTGCCAGACGCTTCGTCTTCTGCGCGATGCTCATGAACGTGTCATTTAAATCGCACAGGCCATCCAAATAGTCGACAACCTGCTGGTATCCAAGAGCCTTGCCTGCGGTGATGCCAAGCCGGGGACGGATACGCTCCACTTCCTCGACGAAACCGTTCTCCAGCATCTGCTTGGTACGGATGTCGATGCGGCGGTCAAGTTCCTCACGCGGCAAATCAAGGCCGATCTGCACGGTGGGAATCACATACCGGTAATGCGGCAGGCTCGCCGAATACGGCCGGCCCGTCACTTCGATGACCTCAAGCGCGCGGATGGTGCGTCGAGGATTGTGCGGATCCATGCGGGCCGCGGCTTCGGGATCCTTTGTCTTGAGCTCGTCGAACAGCGCACCGGCGCCTTCGACCTTTTCACGTTCCTCGAGGCGTTTGCGCACCTCTGGGTCAGTGCCAGGAAAGGAAATGTCGTCGATGGCGGCACGGGCGTACAGACCGGAACCGCCCACGAGGATAGGGCGCACTCCCCTGGCCTGCAGTTCGGCGATTTTGGCGCGGGCGATCTCCTGGAAACGTGCCACGGACATGGCGTCGTCCGGTTCGATGATGTCGATCAGGTGGTGCCTGACCTCGGCCTGTTCCTCAGGACTCGCCTTGGCGGTGCCGATATCCATGCCCTTGTACATCTGGTAGGCATCGGCGTTGACGATTTCCGCCTGCTCGCCCTTGGCCTCCAACGCCTTGGCAATGGCGATGCCAAGCCCCGTCTTGCCGGACGCAGTGGGACCGACGATGGACACGACCTTACGGGTTTCGGGCTTGCTTTCAGTGGCGGACGGCATAGGTTTGCCCCGCTTCCGGATTCGGATCGGCGATGAGATTGTGGCGTCCCGCATGGGTGACGGTGGCGGTCACGAAATCACCCACCTGCGGCATCGACTCGCCTTCCGGCACGCCGACATGCACGAGCACGCCGGTTTTCTCACGTCCGGTAACACGATGGGTGGCGGCATCCTTCTTGCCGGATGCGCCGGTGACCATCACCTCGACGTCACGGCCTTCGAAAGTCTTGAGATTCTCTTCGGTGATACGTTCCTGCAGCGCCACAAGACGTTCGAATCTGTCCTGCACCACGTCATGCGGAACCTGCTCCATCTCAGCCGCCGGCGTGCCGGGACGCGGCGAGTAGATGAACGTGAACGCGGAAGCGAATCGCGCCTCCTCCACCACGCGCAGGGTTTCCTGGAAGTCCTCCTCCGTTTCGCCGGGGAAGCCGACGATGATGTCGGTGGAGATCTGCGCGTCCGGCATGGCCTCGCGAATCTTGCGCAGAATGTCGAGGAACTTGGCGGAACGGTAGGAGCGGCGCATCGCACGAAGAATCCTGTCGGAACCCGACTGCAACGGGAAATGCAGCTGGTGCATGACGTTCGGCGTCTCGGCCATTGCTGCGATCACGTCGTCGGTGAAGGCCGCGGGATGCGGCGAGGTGAATCGTACGCGTTCCAAACCGTCAATCTCGCCGCACGCGCGCAGCAGCTTGGAGAAGGCAAACCGGTCGCCGATGCCGTAGCCGAAGGAGTTCACATTCTGGCCCAGCAACGTGACTTCCTTGGCGCCTTCGTCCACGCATTGGCGGATTTCGGCGAGGATGTCTCCGGGACGGCGGTCATGTTCCTTGCCGCGCGTGGTCGGCACGATGCAGAAGGTGCAGGTGTTGTTGCAGCCTACGGAGATGGCCACCCAGCTCGACACCTTCGACGCACGGTCGGTTGGCAGCTGGCTTGGGAAGTAGTTGAGTTCCTCCTGCACCTTCACCTGCGCGTGGCCTTCGATGCGGGCCTGGTCGAGCAGCTGAGGCAGGGATCCGATGTTCTTGGTACCGAACACGGCGTCGACCCACGGGGCTTTTTTCGCGATCTTCTCACGGTCGAGCTGCGCCATGCAGCCGCCGACCGCGATCTGCAGGTTCGGGCGTTCCCTCTTCAATTCGGCCCACAGTCCGATGGTGCCGTACATGCGTTCGGCGGCGTTTTCGCGCACCGCGCAGGTGTTCATGACGATCAGGTCGATGTCATGGTTGAGATACTGTTCCTCGGTGGCGGGCACGTAGCCGTCGGCCTCAAGCACGCCGGCGATGCGTTCGGAATCATGCACATTCATCTGGCATCCGAGCGTATGCACGTAGAACACGCCCTTGCCACGCGTGGGGGTATCGTTCGCCGCCGGTTCGGCCAGTTTCGAGGCGCGCTCCGCCTCGGTCATCATGTCTTCATTCATAACGCACCATGCTATCGGCAGGGCGGCACAGGCGTTTCGGAACGCGGGAACGCCCCGTTCTCGGCGCAATCGCAGGGCATTGACCCTCTTCGATACACAGCATACGTTCAGTTTTGCGGAAAGCGAGGCGGTACACTGTTCTTCCGTGATACTTGACAGGCAAAATCGAATTAACACCACCGAATTGCAGATGCGTCTGAAGAACGTCGACGTCGGCGAGGGATCCCTTTCCCCCGAACAGATCACCGAGTTCATCGACCAGATGCAGGTGTATGAGGGTGCGATGTACGAGATCAGCACCAAATTGGAGATTCTTGACTCGGAATTCCAGGTGCGCTTCTCCCATAATCCAATTCACCATATGGAACGCCGTCTCAAATCGCTTAACTCGATCCTCGGCAAGCTGCAGCGCCGCAACCTGCCGTTGACCGTCGACGCCATCAAGGACAACCTGTTCGACGTGGCGGGCGTACGCGTGATCTGCAACTACCGCGACGACGTGTATTCCGTGGCGAATTATCTGTCCGCGCAAAGCGACATCCAAGTGCTGCGTGTCAAGGATTACATCAAGAACCCGAAGCAGAACGGTTACCGTTCGCTGCATGTCATCTACGCGGTGCCGGTGTTCCTGTCATCCGGACCGCACTACACGCCGGTAGAGGTTCAGCTACGCACCATCGCCATGGATTATTGGGCGAGCCTGGAGCATGCGCTGCGGTATAAGACGGATCTGCCGGACGCGAAGCTTGCCGAGCATTCGCAGACGCTGTTGGATTGCGCGCGCAGCCTGCAGAACATCGAGACGCAGATGCAGAACATCCATCGCGACATCAACAGCGCCCCGCGTGTAGGTGAGGCGCCGCAGGCGGACTGATGTTTTCGGAAAATGGCGATTGACGGACAAATCATTGCCTGTCAATCGCCATTTTTCGACGATACAGCAAAGAAAAAAGCCTGTGACATCTTTTTTGTCACAGGCTTATGGAGCTGGTGGCCGGACTTGAACCGGCGACCTGCTGATTACGAATCGCCGTTTCTTCGCGTTGTGTCGTTAAATATCGTGCAATATTTTGCGATATTATGACAATCTGTGTTAAGCGCTGTTTAGTCACTTTCAGTAGTTTTTAATAGAATTATGCCCAAATTATGACCATTTCAGCAGTCCCATAAATGGGAAAAGCGCCCCGCTAAGGGCGCTCTGCCTGTTATGGGTTCTTCCCGCCGGGGGTGTTGGTGCACGGGGTCAATTTTTCGGGGTGTACTGGGCGATGATTTCCCGCGCACCTGCCACAAACGCAGCCATTTGGTCCGGGGTAAAGGTCAGCAATATGGACACCAGTTTTTCAATGTTTTCTGATGCTTCAGCCGTCATTGCAAACACCCCCCATTCTTTGCCGCTTGACGACGGGCGTTCTCTATGTATGCCTGTAATTCGGTTTCGGTGTGGTCTTGCTTGAAGTAACCGCTTTTCACGGCTTCGATAAAAATTTCGGTGTCGATAACATCGAGCTGCATCATCAAATCAATGGCCTGCTGTACCTTTTTCTGATGTTCAGTCATATAAACCACCCTTTTCATTAAGTCCATATTTGGCGCGGATTTCCGCAAGGTTGCTTTCGCTTGTACCGAGTTCGACCAATCGGCGGTAAGCGTGTTTCGTAAGCTCGTTTAATTCCTCTTTGGTCATCTGATCGAGGGCGCGTTCTATCATTTCGGCGGTAACTTCATCCATTTTCAATACCTCGCAAGCCCGTCAAGCCGTTAGCGCAGCTATGTTATGTGTTACTTATTGTCGGTGGCCTTTGCGGCTTTCTTTCTCTGTCGCTCGGCAAGCTGCATCGTTTTCAGATAGTCGGGGTCTTTCACTACTGCGCGTACATAATCGCTGGCATTATGCAGCGTCTTTTCGTTGCCGTATTTCAGCGCACGGGTGAGAATGCTAATCTCCAGCAGTTTCCCGTAAATATCCGGGCAAGCCGCATACAAACGATCTTGTTCCTCTTCAGTCAAATAATTAAGCATTTTGTCTCCTTTCTGTTACGCTTCGATGGGCTGCACTTGGCTTGCCCCGAAAAAACTTGCGGTGTACGTCTTGCCGTCTCCGTGACTTGCCCAGATCAGGACGGTGCGGAAAAGCGCCTTGCTGCCGTGAATCACTTCATAGCCCGCCGCTTTCCAGTCGGCCCACGTTTTGCAATCCTCTGCAATCCCGGCGGATGCTTTGGCGGCTGCAATCGCTGCCGCGTTCTGTGGGCGGGCTTTGGCGCTCTGCCACGCCCTGTGCAGGGCTTCGGCAAATACTATCCCGCCTTTGCGGAAAATCGCCCACGCACGGCTCATAATGGCGGATAAATCATACTTCATAGCTTGCTCCTTTACTTTGTGGGGCAAACCGTGCTATAATGGGCTTGCCCTCTTTGTGGGGTTGCGTCTCGCGGTGCTTTGGTCGGCCTTTGCGGGGCGCTTTCTTTTTTGTCTTGGGGCTTCGGGTGCGCGGGGGCTCGGTGCTGTCTGCACGGTCTTGCCGGTTCTTGCAATCCTGTCCGCGTCTTATCTGGCGTTTCTGGTGGGCTTTCGCTTGACGTCCGTCTTGGCCTTGTCCCTTTCGACAATCTCATTATATACCATTGCGCAAGTACATTCAATATGCAGATTGCACAAAGATATACACTTGCATAAGTACAAATCGCACACTTGCGCAAGTACAGTTACTATGCTATAATATGCATGAGGAGGTGTAACCATTGGGAACAGCAAGAACAAAGGCGAATAACAAATGGAACGCTAAAGCCTATGACCGCGTAAACCTCGTATTAAAGAAAGATACCAGCCCGACAAAAGATGAAGTACAGGCCGCCGCTGATGCAGAGGGCGTGAGCCTTAATGCGTATATTGTGGCAGCCATAAGCCAACAGTTAAGCAAAGATAAAACGTAAAGGGGGCGCTATTATGAGCGAGAGAGAGCAGGCAAAGCAGATTATTGATACCTTGCCGGATTACAAGATGCAGGCTATTTTGATGTTCCTGCGCGGCGTAGAGTTTGACGATGAGCTGGAAGATGACCGTTTCTGTGAAAAGCTGGTTGACGATTACCTGAACGATGATTCTCCTGATAAGCACGAAAGCATCAGTTTGGAAGAGTTCGCGGCGCAAGAAGGTATTGCGCTATGAAATACCAAATCAAGATTGAAAAGGACGCGCAAAAATTCCTTAAAAAGCTGCCACGCCCGGATGAAACCAGAGTCTTAAAGGCAATCGCCAAACTCCCCGACGAGGGAGACCGAAAACAGATGAAAGGGCATCCGGGCTTCTTTCGGCTGCGTGTGGGTGACTACCGCATTATCTACACGGTAGACAACGGGCAGTTGATTGTGCGGGTCGTGGATGCCGGAAATCGCGGGCAGATTTACAACAGATATTAATGCCTATTCGGGAACGCTTCGGCGTTCCTTTTTTTGCAGAAAGCGCCCGGCGGGTGATGAAACATATATACGCCCCTCGACCGGAACTGAAAAAACGCAGTATTGACAAAAACAAATTTTATGGATTTGCCCGGCGCTGGTCAGACAGACCCCGACACGGAAAGCAAGCGGGCGGAGCTTTTGGAAAAGCTGCAAGGCGTACCCGCCGGGAATGATGGCAAAGAATAAGACGATGCGCTGCAAAGCCTCTGCAAGGCTCTGTGGCGCGTTTTGTATTCCAGACATCAAACTATATTAAACAGACCTGCAACGCAAAAGCGGGCGTGTCTCTCGCGCTGTGGCGTTGCGATGCTCAAAGTATGCAAAAGCCCCCGGCGGTTCGTCCCGCTGGGGGTAAATTAGTTTATTGACACGATACGCGCACGTCAAAAATTTTCAATGATGTTCGCGGTCAGTTCTTCCCATCTTTTGCCCATTTCGACAATGACGGCGGGGGAATCCTTGCAGTCCTCGTAACACTGCCCGCTGCACAGATTGGCGACGCGTGAAATGTCATCCCACAAACGCAGGATTGCGCCGTTTCCGCCCTTACAGTCGGAGTACACCTGATTCAGCGCGGCGCGTTCTTTCGGTTCTGCACTCTCTGCGGCGGCGTGTGCGCGGGCTGCAATCAGCTTTAACATAGTTGGATTGCCGTCGTACTTTTCGGCAAACGCTGCATAGTCTGCCGCCGTCATCGTGCCGCTGTCCAGCAGATAAACCGCGTTTGTGTCCGGCGCCGCCGGGTCTGTAATGCAATCGGCTGCAATAGCTTTTTCAAGTTCTGCCCGCAGCTTTTCCCGCTTGCTGTTAAAAACAGACCACGCATTCTTGCGCACTTCTTCAAAGAGTTCTTTCTTTTCCACACGATCTACTTCGGCTTCAGCCATTCGCAGCACATACGAATAATTGGTATCATCTGGGGCGCGTCGCTGTGCATCTTTGGCGGCGCGTTCTGCCTGTGCGTATTTGGAATACGTTTTTGCGTATACGTTGCGGGAGGTCTTAAACGCCGCGTCAAGGTCTTTTGCAAAACGGTTGTACTTGCTCATTGCTTCTTACTCGCTTACTTAATTCGTTTAATTCAGTCGGCTCTTAAAGGCATTGTGCGGGCGGAACGCCGTGTTTCCCTGCGCCGCAATTACGCTGGCTGAAATTGCGCTGTCAAGTTCCATCGGCAGATTTTGCGCATCATAAAAGTTCATACCGGAGTTTTCAATCAGCTTCAGCATTTTTTCGATGACTTCATCCTTTTTCTGCCTGTACTCGCTGTCGTCGCACTTATTGTAGACATCAATTCTGTTGCGCATTGCTTGTCCCGCTTTCTTAATTCGTTTAATTCTGCCTGTGATAAATGCGGGCAACTTGCCCGCCGGGCTGGTTTGTCAAACTGTTGCCCACCTACTTTCTTGTGTTTTATAGGTCATCAATAATAATCACGCCGTATTTGCTTTTCAGCGCTTCAACGGTTTTCACGGTGTCGCCGTTTGGCAGTCTGTAACCGCCGGGAACGGCTTCAACGATAATAACGCCGTCGCCCTGCTTCAAGGCATCTTCAAGGCGTTTCAACCGCGTTAATACATCGCCTTTCACGTTTCGCTTTTCCCCCTTTCTTCCAGTGCCCGCAAGCGCTGTTCAAAATCATTGGCTTCAATCAGCCGCAAGCCGTATTCCAGCACGGCGCGGGCTGCTGCTATTTGTTCGCGCGGTTGCTGTTTATCATCCTGTGCGATTCTGTTCAGCCGTTCAATAGCGGGCGGCAATGCGCTTTTAGCTTTGGTGCAAGCTGCTTCCAACGATTCATTGCAGCGTTTGCGGTACTCTTCCAGAAACGTCGGATCTTGCTTATAACGGCGCAAGGTCGATTCCGAAAGCCCGGCGGCTTTCGCTGCTTCTCGCGCTGTGGGACACAATACAAGCGCTGCAAGCGCCCGTTCCTGTTTAGGTGTCAATTTATCACCTCTCAATCAAAACGCCGTTTTCGGGCGGTTTTTCACGCTTTGCGGCAATCCCGGCGGGGTTTATCGGGAAGATTCCAGCTTTTCTACCCATTCAATGGCGCGTTCTTCTACGCTTCCGCCGTTTTGCCACGCGCTCAGTCCTGTTCCGCGCCACGATTCATCGGCAATGACTGCATCGTGCCAGCGATTCAAACGCACATCTGACCGCAGCTTTCTCAGCGCACGTCCCTCTACTGTGCGAACCTGTGAGGCGGTCAGCCCCATCTTTTCGCCGGTTGCTGCAAGGGATAATCCGCTATAGTATCTATGGCGAATGGAGGCGCCCTCTGACGGGTCACAGCGGTCTAATACATCGTCTATCACTTGACGCAATTCGGCGTTAAACAGGCGCGTTTCTGCGTCTGCAAATGCCTGTTCGGCTGTGGGGTCTGGCTGTAATTCTCCGATTGTGCTGCTTTCCGGATTTTCCGGATTGGCTTTAATGTCTAAGCTGGAACAGTGATTCAGAGGGTCAGCGCTGGTTGTGTGGATATTTCCGTCAGAGTCTGCAAAACTTCGACGATGCCCGTTCGACATAGCAAGGGAAATCTGACGGCGCATTGCCTGTGAAAGCCACGTTGTAAAAGCTCCCCGTGCCGGGTCGTAGGTCTTGGCAGCGTATTCTACTGCAAAAAAGCCCTCTTGCTCGAAGTCGTCAGCAGTCATTCCGTGCGCGTCTGCAAGGTCTTTGTGTGAGGGATACCACTTCCAAAACAGGGTGTGAAGCAGCCCTTTATTAAGCTCCCACAGCTGCCCCAGCGCAAAGCTATTCCCGGATGCCGCCAGTTGGGCAAGAGCGATGTTGGTTGCCTGTTGTTCTGCTGCCGACATGATGAAACCCTCCGTCATACGAAAAAAAGCACAGACTCAAGGAAACTTTTTCTTGTTTCCCTGAGCCTGTGCGGCATACCTTTCGGCGGTACTCAAATTTTGTATATTATACCATAAAACGTCGATTTTTGCAAGTTGTCAGGTAGAGCGCCTTTACGCCGTTCGGCGCTATGCTGCTGTGCTGCCGGACATTAGGCAGACTCTGCAATAGTTCGGCACGGATGCGCTCAAAGGCGGCGCGTTCCTGTTCGGAATATGTAATTTTAATCTTCACGGGCGCTCTCCTTCAATTAAAATCAATCAAATCAAGGGATTCGGTCTGGATCTCATCTGTTAGCGTTCGCAGCATCTTCCCATACTCGTGCATACTGTAAGCAGAACTTTCACAATTCTCAATCATTGATGTCCCCAATACGTCTATGGTACGGGCAATCCAGTAAATGCGTTCTGCCTGATCACGGGGCGACTTTTTTACGTTTATGTCAGGGCGGTTAAACATGGCAAAACTCTCCTTTGTGAAATTGTTAAAAAATTTATCGCGTTATTCACGATGACGAGGGCCTATATTAGGCAACTAATGCCAACCATCGTTCCAGGATTTTGCAGTCAGCAATGCAGCAGAGCCTTTTTCTGCAAGTCGTGCGCAGTCATCGGCACACGTTGGTAAAAGGGCGGGATTTATAGGGGCGGTCTTTTGCCATTTATCGTAAAACCGTTCAAATTCTGACCTCTTATATGCGCGTCCCTCATCCGTCATATGGTTCAGTTCAAGTGCTGCTTGGTAGCTCCCCAACCAATCCCGTGCAACGGCAGGCAAGCACGAAAACATTTTGCTGTAGTCAAGCGGCGGCTCCCCATAATAATGAACCCGCGAAATCATCCTTTGGATGCAAAGCCAAGCGTCTGCGGAAGGAATTTCATACTGTGTTTGGATAGCTCGCAGCTGGTCGCACAAGTCTGCCAGCGTGACCGGAAAGCGGCAGACAGTGAACGCTTTCTGCATAGCTGCCTGCCCTGCATATGCAGGAACGTCTGCCAGCTCTGCCGACCAGATGGCAATTTGTGTTGCAGCATTTTCATCCGTCAGCGGCTTTGCCGAATTGCTGTACATGGCAACATTCCAGCGCATTAAGGTGGTGACTTCATCGATGGTCATATTTTCCCTCCCAGCAAATCAAGGTTTCCGGCTTTCAGTTGGACGGCAACGCGGGACAATGTATCAGAGGCGGGTTCCTGTGCTGTCCGCTGCGTTTGTGGATGGCTATACTGTCCGGCACGGCGTATCCAATTACGGGCGGCAGCTTGCCAGTCCTTCATACAGGCTCTGCCGCCCACCTTCCAGCCATTGGCGGTGAAGTAATCGACAAAGGATTTTGCCTCTGTCGCTGATGAACCTTGTCCGCAAAAATAAGTGATGGCTTCATCCTCAGACGGTGGTGTGAAGCGCGGGCGGGGCGGCTTGTCCGCCTTACTCTCGCTCTTTAAGCTATTCTCTTCTTTACTACCCTTTCCTAACCTATACTGTGGAACCCGTTGGTATGACGTTTTGGTTTCCGTTTGGTTTACCGCTGGTATACCAAGCTGTGCTTTCTCCTCCAGAAACTGCGTGGGGGTATATCGATCGGGGCGAATCTGATTATTTTTTCGCCAGTCAATAATGACCAAAACACCACTTTCAAACGGGCGGACAAAGCCTTTTGCAGCCAGAAGATTGAGGTCATCGGCGCTGCATCCGCACATTGCAGCGGTGCGCTTTGGCGATGCTACAAAGCCGTCATCGTCCGCCCGCATCCCCAGATGGAAGTAAAGAGCTTGTGTACTGCTTGGCATATCAAGAAAGCGGTCTGTATCGACCACGTCAAGGCTGAACATTCTGCGTCGCGCCATCACAGAACCTCCTTTGCGTCAAGTTCCAACTGCCCTAAGGGTACGCCCAGCTTGCGGGCAACAGGGGTAAGCGCCGCAAGACCGTGTTTGCAGCGTGCAGCCTGAACGTGGTAGAAAGCTTGCATCTCACGTTGCGCAGCCTCCGGGTCATTGCTGGGCAGGAAATATCCACCACGCCCGCCGGGCTGGTACAGCACAACCTCGCCGCATTCCCTTGCCTGCATGATAAGACGGCGCAGTCCGCGCGGAGTTGTCCCCATCGCAGCAGCCAGTACATCGGCGCGGATTGCGTTTTCACGCCCATGCTTCAAGAAATTGACAACAGTCATTGATTTTTACCTCCAAATCTGATAGACTGAAGGCGGGAAAATAGCTTTGCGCTGCATTGTTTCCCACCTTTGCCGTCTGGCGTGCTGCAACACGCTGGGCGGCTTTTTTGCTGTCATAACTCCACCCGGCGGATACCGGGCTGTTGTGGCGGTTCTGTGCCGCCGTCCATCCAAGCCGCAAGGCTAGTCAGATTGACCAGCATCTTACGTCCGCACTGGACGCTGCGCACCGTGCCCGCCTTGCAAAGCTGACGAATACGGTAGGCAGGAACGCCGGATTCAGCGGCGGCCTGCGGAATGGTTGCCATCCGGGGGAAATCGACGGTTGTCATCGTGCTGCGCCTCCTTTCTGTCTGTCTTCTCCTGCGCCATGCGCTTGGCACGTCGCTCCCACTGATTGACGGCATACTGTTTGCACCGTTCGCGGTTTTTACTGCGCCATTCGCGCATATACGCTGCGCGGGCTTTCTTGGCTGCTTCGGTCATCAAATTACCTCCTTGACACGTTCTAAGCAACAGACTATAATATAAATGTAAACGATAACAAACGCAGAACAATTATCGTTAGTAGTATCATAGCAGAAAAATATGGTTATGTCACAGAAGTACGCATTTTTGTATTTGTACAGTAAAAATAAAATAATAAATATTGCGTATGGTATTTTTGAAGGAGAAGCAATGCGCAAGAAAGTATCTAAGGACTATATAAACGATGTGGAAAACTTCGATAAACTGCCTGTCTATAGTAAACGCATTCGCTATTATCTTGATGAAAAACACATTACTGCGAAAGAACTGAACCAAAAAGCGGGATTTTCATCACCAAACGTCGTTCCGAGTCTTATAAAAGGTGAACGAGAATTGTCTCTCGATGCAGCAAAAAAGCTGTGCTTGGTTATGAATGTTTCGCTCGACTACCTTACAGGGCTAACGGATGTTAAAACGAGTGATGTACAAATCGTAGATATGTGCAAGACTACGGGATTAACAGAAAGAGCGATTGAATCAATTCTCTATGGGAATAGCCCTAACTTTGCAGTTGGAGATGAAGAAGGGTTTTGTCAGTGGTTAGGAAGATTAGCGCTCAGCGACTTTATTGAAGAAAACTATAGTATAGGAGAGAATAGCATATTCTGGCATATATCAAAAGCGTACCAACACAGTGGTGAAGCGTGCAATATTCTACTACGCACATCTGGCAAAGGAGCATTTCAAAATACATCCGCGCGCGGGAAATCCTGTACAGAAATGCAACAATATGAAATCTCAATATATTTTGCGCAAAAATTATTTGCTGAATGGTTGGATAATTTCTGTAGAAAGACAAACGGAAGTAAGCGATATGAGGATTTATGGAGAAGGTCTGTTGACGAAACAAGTAACGAATTAGACCTTTTAAGCGATAAAGAGCGAATAGACAGACAGATCGAATGGCTAAAAGAATTACGAGATGGCGAGGTGGATGACGATGGCGAACATAACGAAACGCAAAAATAAAGACGGTTCTACCTCCTACCGTGTGAAGGTATCCGCCGGGATTGCCGCAGATGGTCGGTACGTCTACCGTTCGGCAACGTTTACACCGCCGCCAAAGCTGACCGCACGGCAAGAGGCGAAAGCTGTGCAGGAGTTTGCGGACGACTTTGAACGACGTGTTCAAGACGGTCTGTTTACCGCAAACGATTTAACGGTGGACGGTCTTGCCGAACGCTGGATGAGCGACTACTGCGAAAGACAACTAAAGGCATACACGGTGGACGGGTACAGAAAACTGATGCCTCGTGTGTCTGCTGCGCTGGGGCATATCAAGCTGTCGAAACTGCGTCCCGGTCACATTCAGGAATTTTACAGCCAGTTGGCACAGCCTGGTGTTCGGGAGGATTCCAAGTACAGGGCGCGGGCAGCGTTTGTGGAAGCCTTTCCCAAAGGTACACGGCAAGCGCTGCGGCAAGCCGCCGGGATTTCGGAGCGAACGCTGTCGGAGGCAATGGCAGGACGCAATGTTTCCAAGAGAACTGCCGAGAAAATAGCCAGTGCGGCGGGCTGGGCGTTTACCAGAGCCTTCATCTGCTCCGGCGGCGATACGCTCAGCGCAAACAGTCAGCGACATTATCATTTAATGCTTTCATCCATGTTCAGCACGGCGGTGCGGTGGCAGCTTATGGATGAAAACCCTTGCGATCGTGTCACGCCGCCCAAGCTGGATGAAATCGACGTGGAGTTTTTGGACGAGCTGCAAATTGCCACCTTGCTGGAGGCGTTGCGGGATGCGCCTGTGCAGATGTCTGTAATTACGCAGATTGCCTTATTTACGGGCGCCCGGCGGGGCGAAATCTGCGGCTTGCGTTGGTCGGATATAGATTTAGATGCCGGTGTGTTGGCAATCAACCGAAACCTTGCGTATATCCCGCACAAGGGAATGATTTTCGACTATCCCAAAACGAAAAAAAGCCGTCGCTGCATAAGGCTGAGCGACGACTGTATAGAACTGCTGCGGGATTATAAGCAGTGGCAAATGCGGGAGCGCATCAAGGTGGGTACTTATTGGCAACGGGAAATCACGGTGGAAGGAGGCAAGCGGGTAAAGAACGATCTGCTGTTTACCAAGCAGGACGGAAACCCGCTTGACCCGAACAAGGTTTCCTCCTGGTTTCCTGAATTCTTGCGGGAGCATGGTCTGCCACCCTGCCGCTTCCATAGTCTGCGCCACTCCAATGCAGCGCTGTTGATTGCGGCCCATGTTCCTGCAACGACGGTTGCGGGCCGTCTGGGCCATGCGCAGGTATCGACAACGACAAACATCTATGCGGCTATGATTCGTTCGTCTGATGCAGCGGCAGCGGATGCGCTGGGCAGTGTCTTTGAAAGAATCAAACAGCGTCAAGAAATCGGCTGAAAACGCAGTTTCAAAAAGATTTATGCCCAAATTATGACCATTCGCGTCAAAACCAACTTGAATACAGGCAAAAAGAAAGCCCCGACGCATCGTGTTTTCAACGATGTATCGGGGCTTTTTACTTGGAGCTGGTGGCCGGACTTGAACCGGCGACCTGCTGATTACGAATCAGCTGCTCTACCAACTGAGCCACACCAGCACGCAAGACAACAATAAACATTATACAGATTTTTCCGGATAAGTCAATACCCTGACGAAAATTTTATTGCTGTCCCGCGGGATGTAGTTTACTCCGCGTCCTCGCAGAAGGCCTTGAAGGTCAGGTAGGCCATGTAAACGTCGGCCTTGGAGACAACCTCAAACGGAGAGTGCATCGAGAGCACGGGTACGCCGATGTCGATGGTGTCGATGTCCTGATTGGCGACATACTTGGCAACCGTGCCGCCGCCGCCCAGGTCGAGCTTGCCCATCTCGCCGATCTGCCACACAACGCTGTTGGTATCCATCAGACCGGTCAGGTAGCTGACGAGCTCGGCGGAGGCATCGCTCGTGCCGGACTTGCCGCGGGAGCCAGTGTACTTGTAAATGGCCACGCCGCGGCCTGCGTAGGTGCCGTTGTCGGGCTCAAAGGCGTCTGCAAACGTCGGGTCGTAGGCCGCCGTAACGTCAGCAGACAGGCACTTGGCGGCCTTGCAGGCCGTGATGTAGTCCGCCCCCTGCCCTGCGCAGAGCTGCTGCAGGAAGTGGAAGGTGTACATGCTGTTCAGGCCGGTGACGCCGTCGGAGCCGGTCTCCTCCTTGTCGGTCAGGACGCAGACGGAGGTATAGGCGGGGCTCTTGGTCCCGATCTCGGCCATCAGCGCAGGGTAAGCGTCCACGCGGTCATCGTGGCCGTAGGCACCGATCATAGCGCGGTCCAGACCGATATCGCGGGCCTTGTAGGCAGGCACGACCTCGATCTCGGCGCGGGTGAAGTCGCGCTCGGTGATGCCGTAGGCCTCGTTCAGCATGCCCAGGACGTTGAGCTTGACGCGCTGCTCGGCGTCCTTATCCTCGATGGGCAGGGACGCAATGATGACGTTGAGGTCCTCGGCGGTAATGCCCTCGGCCAGCGTCTTGGCGCTCTGCTTGGCACCCAGATGCGGCAGCAGATCGGTGATGCAGAACACGGGGTCGTCGTCCTTCTCACCGATGCAGACGTTGACCTTGGTGCCGTCGGCGCGGTAGATGACACCGTGCAGGGCCAGCGGGATGGTGGGCCACTGGTACTTGCGCACGCCGCCGTAGTAGTGGGTGCGCAGGTAGCCGATGCCGGTCTTTTCAAACACGGGCACGGGGCGCAGGTCGAGGCGCGGGGAGTCGATGTGGGCAATGTTCAGGTGGAAGCCCTCCTCGAGGTTCTTCGTGCCGATGGTCGCGGCCAGCACGCACTTTTCGCGGTTGATGGTGTAGACCTTGGTGCCTGGGGCGTAGCTCGTGCCGGGCACAAACTTCTGATAGCCGGCGGCGGTCAGCAGCTTTTCGCTGTAGGCCGTGGCCTCGCGCTCGGTCTTGGCGTTGTCCAGGAAGGTCTTGTAGCCCTCGCAGAAGTCCTGCGCGGCGGCAATGGCATCGGGGGCCGCGTCGGCTACCGTTTCATTTTTATAGAGCAGATTTTTCAGTTCCTCGGTGGTTTTCATTTCGAGAATCCTTTCTAAAAATTATTTATAAATCTCAGTTCTGCTTGCGGTATGTAGCCAGTGCCGCGTCCAGA
>ENA-OPVG01001059-OPVG01001059.1-human-gut-metagenome-genome-assembly--contig:-NODE-1059-length-21757-cov-64.183531_pt1 | contig 21757 bp, 18 predicted proteins | sample MGYA00241093_ERZ501975 | MGnify/ENA primary metagenome ERZ501975 (study PRJEB25962, sample SAMEA2042993) | human gut metagenome | biome: human gut; feature: human-associated habitat; material: faeces... | reverse complement strand
TAATAAATAAAATTGCCTGTTTCGGATTTACCATAAAGATCAAAAAGCTTCCCACCGCACACCCGATGAAGGCCCCGAAAATCGGAATCAATGCGGTAAACGCAATCAAAACTCCGATCAAAAGTGCATATGGCATCCTCAAAATACTCAGTATCACAACAAACATACAGCCGAGGATCACAGCTTCCAGACACTGACCTGCAAGAAAATTTGCAAATGTCCGATAAGTCAGAGAACAGACTTTAAGAAAAGCATCTGCCTTTTTCTTTGGGAGAAAGGCAAAAAATACTTTTCGGATCTGCACATGCAGCTTCTCCTTCTGAAAAAGGACATAGCAGGCAAATGAAAAAGCAATAAAAAAGGTTGCCAATCCACTGACTATGGAACCCACTGCTGACATTGTGGTATTCATCATATTTCCTGCACCGTTTCCAAGAAGGCTTATCCCCCACTTGATCGCCTGATCCGGATTAAACTGTACCTGATCTACCAGCTTCATGATTTCCTGGTTATTATGGGAGAATTCCCGGATCCAGCTTTGCATCTGCGGAATAAAATCAGCGATACTCATCATCAGAGTTCCCATTGTCCGCGTAAGCTGCGGGATCACACCAAACATCACCAGTACGATCACGCCAACCGCAAATACGATCGTAAGGAACAGACTTATCGGTCTTGCCAGTTTTGCACCTATCTTATTTTCTTTTTTTACCCTTCCAAAAATTTTCTTTTCCAAAAAGCTCATTGGCACGTTGGTCACAAATGCGATCGCTCCGCCAAGTACAAAAGGAAATGCGATTCCCCATATTTCTTTCAGCACATCGAGCACCACATCAAACTTCCACAGGGCAACCACAAGAAATGCTGTAAACACAATAAGCTCCCGGATTTTTTTTACAGATATTTTACTTATATCCACTATCATTCTCCTCTTTTTCTTAATTTCATGCGTACCCATTTAAGCAGCTGAATGATCGGAAGACTTGCAAACGCATACAGATATACACAGCCAAGCTGCATCAGATCCAGCGTCTCTACTTTAAACAGGAGATGAAATCCCGGAACCGTCAGTACAACGGTAATGAGTACTGCCCCAAGTACAAATGCTCCCTGAAGCCATTTATTATTAAAGAAACGTTTTGTAAAGATAACCGGATGATCCGATTTGCAGTTGAATCCATGGAACAGACGTGCCAGACAAAGTGTTCCGAAGGCATAAGTACTGCCAAGCAGTGCACCATTCTGATGATATCCTGTCAAAAATCCTATCATCGTCATCATACCGATCACCAGTCCTTCCAGACCGATTTTACCAAGAAAATCCTTTGTCAGTATTGACTCGTCTGCTGATCTTGGTTTCTCATTCATCACCTCACTGCTGTGCGGCTCCACGCCTAATGCAATCGCCGGAAGGCTGTCTGTCAAAAGATTGATAAACAGCAGATGTACCGGTGCAAAGGGAACCGGAAGTCCTGCAAGGGATGCACAAAGAACTGCCAGGATCGCACCAAAGTTTCCGGACAGAAGAAACTGGATCGCATACTTGATATTCTGATATAAATTTCGTCCGTTTTCCACTGCTTTTACAATTGTTGCAAAATTATCATCTGTAAGCACCATTGCTGCGGCATCCTTTGCCACCTCGGTTCCGGTCACTCCCATTGCAACACCAATATCTGCCTGCTTCAATGCCGGAGCATCATTCACACCGTCTCCGGTCATTGCCACGATCATCCCCTTCTCCTGCCATGCACGGACAATACGGATCTTGTGCTCCGGTGACACTCTTGCATACACAGAAATATTCGGGACAAATTCCTTCAGCTGCTCATCACTCATATTTTCAATATCAGCACCTTCGCAGGCCTCTGACAGATCATGTAGGATCCCGATCCTTTTTGCGATTGCCGCTGCTGTGATCTTATGATCTCCCGTGATCATGACCGGCCGAATCCCCGCTTTTATACATTCTGCAACTGCAGCCTTTGATTCTTCCCTCGGCGGATCCATCATAGCGATCAGGCCAAGAAATACCAGATGATTCTCATCTTCTGTCGTCAATACATGCTTCTCCGGAATTTCACGATAGGTAAATGCCAGTACCCGTAACCCTTCCATTGAAAATTCCTGATTCTGGCGCTGGATCTTTTCTTTATCTGCTTCTGTGATTTCCCGAACTCCGTCCTTTGTCCAGATCCTGTCTGTCAGCTCCAGAAGCCGGTCAACCGCACCTTTTACGATCATCCGGTTTTCATCATCAATTCTGTGAAGTGTTGACATCATCTTACGGTCACTGTCAAAGGGAAGCTCTCCTTCCCTTGGATAAAGCTTTCTTACACCAGCAGCCTCGATTCCGTACCGGCTGCCCAGATTGATCAATGCCGTTTCCGTCGGATCTCCGATCTCCACTCCATTTTCGTTTGTTGAATCATTACATAAAATGCTGTAGTCCAAAAGACATCTCTGCGCCGGATCTGCTACATCAATTGCATCTGCTGTGATTCTTTTTCCATCAATATAATAATCTTCTACTGTCATTTTATTCTGTGTGAGTGTTCCGGTCTTATCCGAACAGATAACAGATACGCTTCCAAGACCTTCCACAGCCTGAAGCTTACGAATGATCGCGTGCTCCTTTGCCATCTTCTGTGTTCCGAAAGAAAGGACGATCGTCACGATGGAGCTTAAAGCTTCCGGAATCGCTGCGACTGCAAGTGCTACTGCAAACATAAATGCACTGCTGATCTTCTCACCGCGGAATACACTGATTGCAAACAGAATTCCGCAAAATATCAGGATCAGAATGGAAAGCTTCTTTCCAAAATCATCCAGATTCGCCTGAAGTGGCGTCTGTTTTTCCGAAGTCGATTTCAGAAGTCCCGCAATCTTTCCAACCTCTGTCTGCATTCCTACATTCGTTACAACCGCTCTGCCACGCCCATATGTGACAAAGCTTCCGGAAAACAGCATATTTGTCCGATCACCAAGCGGTGCTTCCTCCAAAATAATGTCCATACTCTTTTCAACCGCAAGACTTTCTCCGGTAAGGGCACTTTCATCGACCTTAAGGCTTGCATTTTCAATCAATCTTCCATCGGCCGGGATCATATCACCTGCTTCAAGAAGGATCACATCTCCTACAACCAGTTCTCTTGCCGGGAGCTGTACCGCCACACCATCACGTAATACCTTTGCCTCCGGTCCGGAAAGCTTCTTTAAGCTCTGCAGGGACTGCTCAGCCTTTACTGTCTGCACAGTTCCCAAAATCGCATTGATCGTAATAACGATCACGATAACTGCTGCACTTTCCACATCTCCAAGCATACCGGATATCACTGCCGATGCGATCAGGATCAGCACCAGAAAATCCTTATACTGTTCAAAGAAGATCTGCAAAATACTTTTTTTCTTTCCTTCTGCAAGCTCATTCCATCCGCACTTCTCTCTGGACCGTCTGACCTGTTCATCGGTAAGCCCTGATTCCCTGCTTTCCACACGCTCGAGAACTTCTTCTGCTGTCTGCTGATAAATTTCTTTCATTACCTTTGCCTCCTTTTTTGCAAATATTCACCAACTGTAATTTTTTTATGCAATAAAGGATTTTTTTGATAAAAGGATATAAAAAAAGAAACCCTTATTGCACAACAAAAAATGCAATAAAAGTCTCACCATTTCCCTGCAGCGCCGGATGTTTCCACCGTACTGACGACACTGCAAACGCAGATTTCCAAACGTAGGTTACTCCCCTTTATCAGTTTTAATAGTATAACAGGATCGGTACCTCTGTCAAGATACTTTATAAATCACACCTTTCAAATATGATACTCCGGTAACAGAAAAACTCCCATTTTTTGAATGGAAGTTTTTCTGTTACCCTGAAAGTATTATAGGCCTGCAGCCGTTTTATTACCTTTTAAGATTTATTACTCTGATCAGCCACAATATTTCCCTGTACAACTCTTCCCTGATCTTTTCCTTTTCTCAGTCCTCGAACTACCTGCACATTTCCAAGAATCAGATAATCCATTTCCCTCTTAGTGACTTTCGCAAAATTTTTCTTTGAAACAAAATAGAAGGTAACTCCCATCAACACCCACACGATCAGTGCTGCAAAGGACTGTGGAGCCATGAATGCAGGAGAACCGGGCACGATCAGGAGCAGCAATATTACAACAGAGATCACGCAGCCGCCCATTGCTACTGCCGGATGTATTTTATTTGTATCTGTATCATCGCCATATTTTTTCAGAAGAATATAAGCACCTGCACAGGTAAAGAAATATCCGAACGCAGTACCTACGGAACACATATCTACAACCCAGCCAATCACTTCTCTACCGAAAAATGGGCAGATACAGCAGATGATCATGGTAAACCCAACACATATGGATGGAGTTTTATGCTCCGGATGAACCTTTTCAAAAGCTGACGGAAGCATTTTTGCTCTTGCCATACCAAATAAAAGACGGCTGGATGTCATAAAAAATCCATTCATACCGGTAAAAATTCCCATGCACACTGCCAGTGCCACAAAGCACACACCAATTTTTCCCATTGCAAGATCAAGAACTGCACCTGTATGCCATTTTACAAGAGTTCCATTCGCATCTGTCATAGTCAGAACCTGCTGCCAGGGAACAACACAATCTGTCACCAGTGCCATTGCACCATAGATCAAAGCACCTACGATCAATGCTGAAATGATCAGCATTTTGCACTTCTGTGGTGGAAAATCATATTCTTCTGCCGCCTGTGGAATACAGTCAAATCCTACATAAAGGAACGGAGCCAATGCCAGGATAGATACAAAACCGCTGCACACATGATAAGGACCATCGCAAGCTGAAGATTTCCTACAGATTTCGCACCTTTGTAATTCATGATCCCGAAAAGTATGATAAAAAACAGGGATAATCCGACTTCACCCATATATACATCATATCCTGCAATTGTATACAGGTAACCTCTGTTAAAGACTCCAGGAAAAATATAGGATGCCAATACCGGAAGTGCCGTTGCATTCAAAGCTACAATAGACAGATATCCAAGCGACAGCATCCATCCGCATATGTACGAAGCAGTTCTTCCAAAGCCTTTATATGCATAGGCAAATTCACCACCCGCTACCGGGAATTTTGCAATCATATAAGAATAGCTGTAGCCTACCACGATCATTAAAAGACCGCCTGCCAGAAATCCCAGAAACAGCGGGAGCGGTCCACCTGCACGTTCTGTCCAGAGACCACCCTGTATAAAACATCCCCATCCAATGATGGAACCGACTGCAACTGCCCAGATCGAACCAGGTCCCATGGATTTTTTTAATTTTGTTCTTTTATTTCTTTCACCCATATATATCCTCCTGCTTCATCAATCATATCATTCATCATCATCTTCTCTGGTTTCTTCACTGATCGTATATGCCTCACTGATATCGGAAACAAAAATTTTTCCATCACCATAATGTCCATACTGCCCACTCTTTGCACTGTTAATGATAATATCTACAACCTCATCTTTTTCTTTGTCCCCAACAGTAATATACAGTATGTTTTTTGCCATTTCCTGATAAAGGACATCCCCTACCTGAATTCCTTTTTCCTTACCTCTTCCTGAAATTGCCCATTTTGAAAAAGCAAAATATCCTTCCTGCTCCAGTGCTTTGATGACGTCCATCACTTTCTCAGGTCTTACAATTGCTGTGATCAGTTTCATAATCCTTCATCTCCCATCCATAAATACAAAAAGAGCCCAGATACCAAAGTATCCGGACTCCATCGTCTCTCTATATTATCATTATTTTTTTCAATATTCAATCAAAATCTTTCACTTTCCGGCCAGATATCGATACATCTCATCCAGCATCTCGTCTGTGATCTCTACCGGATTGTTATAAAGGTTCGGGTGTCTGCTGATGCGAACCAGCTCTGCAATCTGATCATCATCAAGCTCCAGATCCTTCAGATCACACCGCAATCCCATTTTTTTCTTTAATTCAAGAACTGCATCCGCCATCTCTTCTGCATCTTTGAATCCAATCCTTCTGGCAAATTCCTCTACACGTTCACCACCTTCGCCTTTTGCATTGATTCTTATAAAATAATCCAGGGTCAGGCCACACGCCTCGCCATGCGGAATGTGATAAATATTGGTCAATGGAAATGAACACGCATGGGACGAAGTGGTTTTCGGTAAAGTAAACGCCAATCCTGCGATCAAAGATGCTTCGCACATTTTCTCCCTTGCTTCCTCATCATCGGGCTTCCTGTATGCTCTGTAAACATATTTAAATACCAGTTCTGCTGCATGCATCGCAAGTACATCACAGATCGGCTGATGACCTTTGCTCCAATAGCCTTCGATCGCATGGGAAAGAACATCAATTCCTGTTCCTGCCGTAACCTGCGGTGGCATTGTATAAGTAAGTTCCGGATCAATGATAGCTGCTGCCGGATAAAATCCCTCTGATACGATCGGCGCTTTTTTTCCATTTGCATGATCCGAAAGAACTGATACACAGGTCACTTCACTTCCTGTTCCTGCAGTCGTAGGAACTGCGATCAGTGGAAGATGTTTCTCCGGCATTGCTACTCCGGTTCCATGATACTTACGGATGGAATCCGAAGTCAGAGCTACACTGGCAGCTGCTTTGGCACAATCCATGGGACTGCCTCCACCCAGTGCTACCACAAATCCGATATTTTTCTGCCGGATCACTTCTGCACAGGCATCTACCTCTGCAACGTCCGGGTTTGGAGAAACATCTCCAAAAGAAGCAACGATCATTCCTTCTGACTCTTTTATGACCTTTTCGGCAAGACCGCTTTTAAAGAAAAACGGTCCTGCCACCAGAAGGCCTCTTTCGCAGCCAAGCTCTCTGGCTATTTCTTTGATTTCTTTTACTCTGCCTTTGCCGAAATGAATTTTTACCGGCTGTAGATAATCCCAGTTCATAGGCTACCTCCTGCTTTATCAGTCACAAAATTTTTCATCGACCATTGTAAGCACTTCATCAAGGATCGGGAGATACTCTTCCAGCTCCTCTTTCGTGATGATCAGTGGCGGACAGATTTCAATAAAGTTCTCACGTCCAAAGGTTGCAAAGCCACGTTTCTTTAATTCTGCAAATATCCACGGCATTACCGGTCCGGGTACGCCGTATTCCTGCATCGGTTCTCTGGTTTCTTTATTCTTGACTACTTCAAGTGCACCGAACAAACCGATACATCTTGCTTCACCAATACATTTATGCTTCTTTACCATCTCATCCATAAACGTAGCAACGATCTCGTGCATCTCAGCTACATGGCCCTCGATGTCGTGTTCTTTATAATATTTCATTGCTGCTACACCAGCCGCACATGCAAGTGTATGTCCACTGTAAGTAAGTCCGCACTGAAGAACATTTTCCTCAAAATACTCCGCAACCTTTTTACTTACAATACATCCGCCCAGCTGTACATAACCACAGGTAACACCTTTTGCAAATGTAATGATATCCGGTTTCATGTCGAAATTCATAAATGCAAACATTTTTCCTGTACGGTAAAATCCTGCCATAACCTCATCACAGATCAGAAGGATTCCATATTTGTCACAAAGTGCACGAACACCTTCCATATATCCGTCTGGAGGAAGAATGACACCGTTTGCACCTACTATAGACTCCATCAGGATCGCTGCCACATTTCCGGGGCCTTCATATCTGAGCTGCAGATCCAGCGCATCCAGATATTTTTTCGTTACCTCTGCATCATCAACTCCTTTTGTATATCCGTCACGATACATCTGAGGGTTCATAAAGTGTACGAACCCATTTGCACCACCGATCTCTGCTGCATATCTTCTCCAGTCACCGGAAGCATTGGATGCTCCAAGTGTAGCTCCATGATAGCTTCTGTAGCAGGAAAAGATCTTGGTTCTTCCGGTTACCATACGTGCCATTTTTATAGCATTCTCATTGGATTCTGCTCCACCATTTGTGAAGAAAACTCTCTTGTATGTATCTGCTCCTGCTGCTTCTACAAGCATTTTTGCCAGCATACTCTTAGGCTCGGATGCATATGCCGGTGCCATGAAGCACATCTTATCAGCCTGTTCCTTGATCGCTTCAACGATCTCCGGAAGCTCATGTCCGAGGTTGGAACACACCAGAAGCGAAGCCATATCTGCATATTTTTTTCCATCATAATCGTAAAAATAAATTCCCTCAGCTCTTTCTACCGGTAAAGTATCTGCTCCTGATCTTGCCCATGACTGCATCACATAATCTTTGTGCATCTGTGCTACTTCTTTTCCTGTTAAACTCATAATAACTTCCTCCTCTTTATCTGTAATTCAGTTTTAAATATTGTTCATTTTTGCGGTAAACAAACTTATTATTTGTTGTAGAATAAGAAAAGCGCCCGGCCCACATTCATTTGTGAACCAGACGCCTTTGTCTTATCTGAGTCATATATTACTCTCGACACTGGCTGTCTGCAATAGACATCTATCCAATTATTTTTGTGCTGCAGCACAATCGTTATTATTCTGCTGCCGCATTTTCCTTTTACATTTCATTCATCTGATATAACAGGAAACCCAGCCTCAGCTGAAAACGCACATCAAAATCAGAAAGATTTTTTCCAAGTATCTCAGCAACCTTTCCAAGCTTATAATTAATTGTATTTCGATGTACGATCAATTCCTGTGACGCACTTTTGACACTGCAGTCGTTAGCCAGGTAGCACTGAAGTACTCTGACCAGATCTGAGTGGTTCATCTCATCATATTCATACAATGGAGCTACTGTATCTGCCAGATATTCTTTTATTGCTTCCTTATCTGTAAGTGTGAGCAGTACCCTGTAAATCCCAAGATCTTTGTAAAAAATAATCTTTCCGCCATCTGTGCTTTGCTCGCCCGGAACCTGACAGACACATAATAGATCAGACATTTTTTCCGCAAACTGATAGCTCTTATAAATCTGCCTGATCCCGGAAATCTGCTTACTTACACTTACAAAAATCTGTTCCTTCTGACATACCATCCTGCATAGTATCTGAAAAATCCTCTCTGTAGTTTTTCTGCATGCTTCATCAGAATAATCACACAAAACCAGAAGAATCTGCTTATCCTGGGCGCAACACAAAATCCCATTATAATTACAGCGGATATGACTGCTCAGTTTAGATAAAATCTGCTCTAGCCTTGTTCCTGTTACACGATCATTGTCTTCCAGAACACACACATTCACAACCGTATATGCACTGTCTGTAAAATACCCTTTTCTCATCAGTGCCGAAACATACAGTTCTTCCTGGGACGGACATAAAAAGGCATTGTTCAGTGCCGTCGCAACCTCAATTGAGTTCTGCTGCTCTTTTGTTATTGCAAAACATATGATCCGCATGATTTCAGCCATTCGAACCTTCCACGGTACTTCAAATACCGGGAATACCTTTTCATTTGCAAAATCAATAACATCCTGTCCGATCTCACTGATATAAGGCCCTATATTGATCACGATTCCACTGGCTTTGTTTCGCCATACTTCCTTTACCAGACGAAGAAGAGTTAGATTTTCATTCAATCCTAATCCAGTTGTAAAAGTAAGCTCCTGTCCCTGCAGAAATGCAGAAATCGTGTCGCTGTCTACCATATGCGTCCATGACACTTCATGATCCAGTCCTGTCTCACCTGCTACCAGCTTCATCTCCAGATGCTGTACCTGTTTTATGATCTCACGCAATGTTACTGCCATATTTATACACCTTTCTACACCGCAGCTTCCTGTGATCAACTGCATCAGACGATCAAAGATACTCCAGATATCAGAAGCAGTATATAAGTCAAATTCAGAAATACCTTCTGAGATACTTTACATACCAGCTTTTTACCTAACCATGTAGCTATAAGTAATGGCAGGATACTGATACAGATCAGTCGAATATCTGCCGTTCCAACCAGGCCGCTCCTGAACTGGGTAACCATCAGAAAAAAATTCAGCACCACCCATACAGGGGCCACTGTCGCACGAAATTCTTCTTTTTCTTTCAGTACCTGTGTTGCATAGATCACAAGTAAAGCCCCTCCTGATACAAACATACCATGAATTATCCCTGCCAGGATCAGAACTATCCACAAAATGAGATCCGGAAGTTTTTTCTCTGTATGGATGCACAGATTCTTTAATGCAACTACGACGATTATGATTCCATATATTGTCAGGAGAATATTTTCAGATTTCACGATCCGGCAGATCTGTATCCCTGCAAACATTCCAACCAACATGACCGCAGACATCTTAAGCAATTCTTTCCAGTTTATATGTCGATATCCGGTCACTGCGATCATCAGTCCGGACAGCCAGGCCATAACATTCAGGACCACCTTTGCATGATCCAGCCCAAGCAAATAAACGGAGGGCGGCATCGCCAATACCGTACCGGCAAACCCTGTGATAGCTTGAATAACATTAGAAACAAACAATACAAGCAAAAATAACAATTCTTTCATAGAGCATTCTTCCTTTTCTGTATTATCTGTTTACCGCACACTCTTTATCACTGCTGATAAAATAAAAAGACGCTTTGCAATAGTGACTGCAAAACGTCTTTGTTTTTCTACACTCTCGATTTTAGCACGCTAAAAAGCAAAAGTCAACAGTTGCCTTTCTCCATTACCTTGACACATTCTTTTGTATTATTATTTTTTGCTATTTTTCTTAATGACAGCTATGACTTCCACATCCATGCTCGCCACATGTATGTCCTTCCCCGTGGCTGTGCTCATGATGAGAACACTTAACATCCGGATTATAATCGAGTGTTTCATTGATAAACGCTTCTACTGCTTCATCCGCATCTCCGTCTCGCAAAAAACGAGCCAAGAAACGCCGTAAATTCGACATTTCTTGGCTCGTGTACATTATTCAAACTCGGCAAGTCCAAAGATATTCTTAAATATATTTGTTTAATTTTTATATCTTTTTTGCCGTTATTTTATCTCTGTTGCATATATTATTTTGGCTTGCTGATTTTCTGTTGCCAATTTGTTGCCATTTTATTATAACTGCTCTGAAATTGCTTCGCAATCATTATTTTGAAAATACGCTTCAAGCCACACCTGTTTTGCGTCCAATGCGTTCGCTAATGCACTCTCTATGCTCTCGCCACAAGTAATGCAACCTGGCAGATCTGGATAAAAATTCACAAATCCGCCTTCATCTTTGTCTTCCACAATTTCCATGCGATAGGACATTGCCATGTAATCATTCGGTATCCCCATTGTTCTTTTCCACACAATCTATAACTTCCCAATATCCATTTTTAGGAGAACCATGCCGGATAAGAATACCAAGTTCTTTTAATTTCTTAATATTTTTTTCTATGCTCCGGCTTCCCATACCTAATTGTTCTGCTATTTTTACTGCCGATAGTTGCCTATCACAGAGAAGAAGATTCACAATTTTCTTCTGTGTATCCGACAATTCATAACCTCCAATTATATCCGAACCTTCTCCGACTCTTCTCCGACTCTTCTCCGAACTTTCTCCGGCTTCTTTCTCCAACTCTGTCATAGAATTATTTCTAAATAATTCTACCCGAAACATATTATCGAATTCTTGAAATTTGGGTTCTGGAAGATCATATTCCTTCGCCGCATTAAAAATTCTCTTTATACCACTGCCCCAGGCTTCCACAAGCCCCATCTGACTAAAAATATTAGCAATTGCTTTATTTCTGATTTTTGAATGACCGTTCATGACTTCCTCGTAAGTCAGTCCATTATATAGTCCGCCTGGAGAAGTCACTTCCAGTCGATCATCATAAACTGCAACCTGAATACAGGATTCGTCCAATAAATTTCGATGACAATGTGCATTAATAATCATTTCTCTGATTGCCTCTGGTGGAAGCTCATATTTTTCCTTTCTCACCAGACCATCAATTGTTGCTCCAAGTCTTATATTTCTCAGTACAAAATCCACAGCCTCTTCAATCTGCGTATAAATCGGTCCTGTAAATTCTCTTTTATCCAGAAATATAGCCCGATCTATTCCTTTAAAGACTGCACATTGGGTTTTAGAAAACGGAAAATAATCAGAAGTTAACAATGCATAGGCATTCGTTGCTAATAACTGTCCCTCACTTTGTTTCAGAATTTTCCAGTTAATAAGCTGCTCTTTCTTCACTGAACGTTCTGCCATTCCAGCTTTTTCACGAAAACTTTCAATGTCACTACAAAGTTTTTCTGTTGCTTCTTTTGAAACAGGATATCCTACACAAGTAAGTTCATCCCACGAAATTCTGGCTCCTTCCATTTCAAGTTCTCTTATTTTCTCTGGAAAAGCCTGTCTGGATGTACCTGCCACACGAATATAGGTACCATTCTCTTTTCCTTTTGATTTCAGATAATATGGGCGGTTCTTTCCTGCTTCTACTGATACAATAATCACAGTTTTCTCATCTACTGTCTGCGGTTCAATATCTGGAATAATTTGTGGCATACAAGAATCTGAAACAGCATTGGCAATTCCATCCATTAACTGAAATAATATTTCATTTTCCACACCCACAATCTCGTGTGTCTTATCATCTACGCCTACAACCAGCTTTCCGCCCTGGGTATTGGCAAAAGCTACGATTGTTTTCATGTACTTTTTACTTTTATCTGGTAAAGTAACTTTGTATTCAATATTTTTTGATTCTCCAGAAAACAATGTGTCTCTTGCCATTTTTCATACCCCATTTTTCATTATTTCTCGCACCACTGGTGCGATATTTTATTTTGCTACTTGTATTGTACCCTATTATGAGTGTTAATCAAACATTTTTATTGACCATTTTCCCCTTCAAAATCCACCGGCTGTATGTGAATCCCTAAAATCCGATAAACTAAGGTTCCATCTTATGGATAAAAAGCTGTGCTTCTTAGATAAAAGCCTAATAATCATAGTTCTCTATAAAAATGACTCATCATAATCATCACTGCAATAAACATATTCCATATTATGCGTTAATGCGCAAGTAGTATGACATACAAAGACACGTTGTATTGTCATCTATCACATTTCTTAATTTTGGCACACCATAAAGCAAATATGATTCTGTCTTCCAGCAAAAAAAACATTTCTTATCTTTTTCTACATATTTGCACCCGCCTTTAAAATTCCACTCAATTTGTTTTTTTGCAGCTTTTATATTATTAGATTGTGCATAATATATTGATAAATTTGATTTACCCATATTCTCTGTAAGCGCAGCAGTAAATTGACTATCAAATGCCCAATCGTCAAGATTATCTACATATAAATCCACATCCGAAGATTGAGAAACAATGTATTTTAGAATATCTCTATATTCACCATCCATTAATTTTCTATCATTAAAAACTTCATCTGTGATAAGGGTATAATCAATACCTTTTTTGTTTTTTGTAAAATGTATCTTTTTTAACTCATCATATAGACCACTCTTTTCTTCAAGAATCTCTCCTTCATACCCCTGTTGATTAATTCTTCTATACTTAAAATGGTTCTTTAATACCTTTTTATTATTTATCTGTTCAATGATATAATCTTTGTACAATTCCAACAACTCTTTATGCTTATTTGATACTTGTACAATATCAATATCCAAACCATTCGAGCTTACATATATGTGAATTGGTATTTTAATATATTTAACAAACGTACTATCAACCTTATCTATTTTCAACAATTCTTCTTTTACCGGCTGAACTCCCTCTGAAAAATACAAAAAATTTTCTTCGTCAAATATCTGAGATACCCTTTTGAATTGCTCTATATAATATTTGACTTCTCCAATAGGAATTATTGGTTTCAATTTTCCATCGTTATCTCGTACATTATTTAGCAATTCATACGCTGAGGAATCAATAATATTCCCTAAAATTCCATCAAGACATACATTTTTCAAAATATCTTGCTTTTTTTCTGTTCTATTAAGATTGTTTAACGCCTCTCTACCTGCTGTCATCATCTTACAAGAATTAATGATCTAATTGCATTCATCTGACGCTTATAAGAACTGGTATTTGCGCGAAAGTCTTCCATAACATTGCTTTTCTTCTTAAGCAGTGTTCTTACATTTCCTTTTAACACTTTTTTAGGCATTTGTATAACTATTTTAACGCTATCATCATCACATATAATATCATCTAGAATACCCAATTCAAAATATACAGGTTGTCCTCTATCATCAACACCTTCAATAATAAATTTTGTATTTTGCTCCAACTCATCTATTGACTTATTTTGACATTCGTCTACTTCTAAAACAATTTGACCATTATCAATATACGATTCAGAATATACTATTTTTGCAACTTTGTCCTTTTCGCTAATAATAGATTCCTCTAATCCCTCTTGCCAGCTTCCAAATAGCTTATCAAATTTTTCTTCACGTTCCCTGTATCGTTCGTTCTCTTCACGTCTATTTTTAAACATAATCCATAGCTTTTTATTATCTTTTCCATTATGACATGTATATCTAAATCTAGAATCACAAAAAGAGAGCTTACCTTCAATTTTAAAACTTCTACGAATATTAATATTTCTACGATCAGTTGCAACTTCAAAAATCCTCATCACTTCAAAAGATTCTATTTTTTCATCATAACTACATTCCACTACGATATTTTTCCCTGTAATAATATATTTCCCATGGTGTTCATCATAATATCCGTATCTTTCTGAAAATTCCCTTTTTAAAAATGAATTGGTAAATTGCGTCATGTTCATGCTATTTTCAATTACCATACTGCGTTTCAAATAACGCATTTTTTCAAAATCGATAAAAACACTATAATCATTTGCAGATGTGTTTAATTCACCTATTAATTGTGTAAAAACATCTGTAATTTCATCTATAGATTCCGGTCTATCAGATGGGTTATCCTGAAGCATCGAACAAAGCATGTCTTTTAACACTTCATCCATACTAGATTTTTCAATCAAACAAATCGTTTCTACATTTGATTCTGCTTCTTTGCACAAAAATAATTCAGAGAAAATAACCCCCAAAGAATAGTAATCGCATTTTTCAGTAATATCATTTCCTTTTACAACTTCTGGTGCTGAATAATTTTCTGAAAACATTGGCATGGTAGTTTCTTTCTCAATAATTGTCTTTATCTTGCTTGAACCAAAATCTATAATTGTAATCTCGTCATTTACATCATCGTAAATTATATTTTGGGGCTTTAAATCTCTATGTATTACATCATTTGCATGTGCATTATATACTGCCTGCAAAATTTTTAAACATATTTCGTACTTCTTCAATTGTGTGAATAAATGCCAATCATATAAATCCAAAGTCTTCCCATCTACATAATCCATTAGTATTGCACCATAATTAGATTTTCCATTATATTTTAATGATGCTGTTGTGTCCCTTATCTTTACAATATTACTGCATGAATTCAATACTTTAAGAGCTTCCATTTCTCTGTTAAATACTAATTTCTGAAAGGGCTCATTAATACCCCCATACAATTTCAAAACATATATCTTATCTTTTCCTCTAACCCTAACCTTAAGAATGTGATTATCCCATATTGGGGATTTATGCATTTTTTCTATCACAGTATAATTAAATTGTGATTCTGACATTTATTTTCCTCCTATAATCAAGTATTTTTATTGAAAATTCAAGATTTTACCTCTTATACTTCAGTGAATAACCCTCTGTCATAGACATTTCAATGTATCAGGTACTAGGATTGTCGCTCCCATAGTAATAAACACCGTTAGCTATTCTTCTGCCATATTTTCATCTGTTCTATAACTTATTCTTCTTATATTATACTGACAAATACAGTATAAGACAACGAATATTTGTACAATATTCCATTGCCTAATTTCAAAAATGCACCCGTTTCCGGGTGCATTCTCTCATCTACTACTGCTCAGGATACAGTTCTTCCAGCACATCTTCTAGCATTCCATCCTTTGCATAAGGCAAAGCATCTAACTGTCTAAAATTATGCTTGATGCCGGGTATGGACGGGGATATGTGGACGCTGGCCCAGCAGACCCTTTCCAAGCTGAAACGTATGACGGATTCTGACTATGACAGCCAGAAATTCTATTTCACAGACGAGAACGAATAAATAACAGCAGACGCGCAGCGGGTGTATCTGTTTCGGGGGTGTGCAGGTGATAGCCGCAAAGCGGCGTAAGAGGGTGCAGCCCTCTTGATCGTTATTCTTGTTCCAGCGGGAAGCTCGGCAACGCTTCCAGCAGCTTTAAGGAAATGTGCTGCCGCATATCCTCGTCAATGACTTTTTTCACTTTGCCGCCCGGTTGCCTGATCTCCACCGTGGAAAGCTCGTCGATGTAGTCCGCATAGTGGGCCAGCACCTTTTCTGTGGCCCACTTCTCACCGGCAACGGCGGCTTTGATTGTTTCATAGTCCAGCAGCTTTTCTTGTCCGTCCATCCTGATACCCCCGTCAGATTGATTTTTTCCATGATACCATATCTGGGAGTATGGAGCCAAAGAAACCGGCGATTTTCTGCTGGTAAATTCTACGCATTTAGAGCGGCACTATGGCGGGGATAGGATAAAACACTCACATACCCCGCCGACTATGCGGGAAAAACCTTGAAATATAGGGCTTTTTAAGGCCCTAAATGCGTAGGTTGGTGCTTTGTTGCGATATGCTCCACGGTTACGGTGTATTGTTCATATTCTGTTTTCGGGAATCTTTATGAAATCTTCAAAATTGCCCGGTATGCTATCCGTAAAATCAAAGAAAGGACTTGATTATATGGATATGATTTTGAAAACGACTGACCTCTGCAAAAATTTCAAGGGGCAAATGGCGGTAAACAATGTGTCACTGAACATCCGGCGCAACTCGGTTTATGGTCTGCTGGGGCCGAATGGGGCTGGCAAATCCACGATCTTAAAAATGCTCACCGGCATTTTGCGCCCCACATCGGGAAGCATCGAGTTTGACGGCCACCCGTGGAAGCGGAATGATCTGGAGCATATCGGTGCTTTGATTGAGATGCCCCCGCTTTACGAAAATCTGACTGCATACGAAAATCTCAAAGTCAGAACTACATTGCTCGGCCTGGACGATGCACGAATTAACGAGGTATTGCAAATTGTCCAGCTCACGAATACCGGCAAGAAACGGGCCGGGCAGTTTTCTCTTGGTATGAAGCAGCGGCTTGGTATTGCTATTGCATTGCTGAACAGTCCCCAGCTTTTGATTCTGGATGAACCGACTAACGGCCTTGACCCTTTAGGGATTGAGGAACTTCGAGAGTTAATTCGCTCTTTTCCCTGCAAAGGGATTACAGTTATTTTGTCCAGCCATATTCTGTCAGAAGTCCAGCAGATTGCAGATCATGTGGGTATCATTGCTGGCGGCGTCCTTGGATATGAGGGAGAGCTTCGCGCCGGTGAAGATTTGGAACAACTCTTTATGGATGTTATTCGCAGAAATGGTAAGGAGGGATATTAAATGGAGATGGCATATATTCAGGCAGAGAACCTAAAGCATAAGAGAACTTTCACAAAAACGCTGATCGTTCTGGCCCCGTTTGTAACTGCGCTTATGAACTTTTTTGCCCCTCTTTGGTTCCAGCTCAATTCTTATAATTGGTGGTATATCCTGCTTTATCCTGGATTCCTTACGCTCACCTGTGCCTTGATTGAACAGCGGGATAATGGCAAACTAAAATATCGTGCCGTTGCTTCATTGCCTGTTTCGCAGAACAAAGTCTGGAAAGCAAAAATTGGAGTGGCCGGTATTTACTCCTGTGTGGGGAATTTCATTTTCCTGGCGCTAAATCTGTTGGGCGGTTTTGCAATATTAGTTATCAACGAAATTCCCCTGACAATCGGAATTTGGCAGGCTGCGGCCGGAACAGCTTGTATTATCATTGCAAGCCTATGGGAAGTTCCGCTGTGCTTATGGTTATCAAAAAAAGTTGGTATCTTTGTCACGGTTATTCTTAATGCCGGACTTGGAAGCGTTTTAGGGATTTTCACGGCTACAACCTCTTTGTGGATGATCTGCCCGTATAGCTGGGTGCCGCATCTTATGATTTCCGTGTTAGGTATTTTGCCTAATGGTGAGCCGGTTGCAGATCAGAGTACGGCAATGGCATTTTGGATGATTATACTTGTATTGGTCATTTCGCTGGCCTGGTTTGCGGCGCTGTCATTTTTAACTGCAAGATGGTTTGAGAAAAAGGAGGTGGGGTAACTATGGTATCTGTGGTTCGCTGCTGGAAAGCAGAATATCAGAAGTGTAAACATAGCATTTTGCTCTATATGCACAGCATGATTCCGATTATATGTGCGGCGATTTTTGCGGGTTACTATCATATATCCAGATGGGAACTGGCAACCAAAATCAGTGCCTATCTGGAAGTGCTGGCCGTTGCGTTCCCGTTTCTGATCGGCATTATTGTGGGCCTGGTTGTTCAGATCGAAAATCAGGCCGGGCATTATCAGCTTTTGTTGGGAACAATCCCATCTCGCATGGCAACGTATATTGGTAAACTTGGTTTTCTGATGATCTGTGCTTTTGGCGCAACATTTTTAGCGTTAGGAACATTCGCTGCACTATATAGGGATGCTCCGGCAAGCCTTTACCTGAAAGCAGGGATTCTATTGTTGATTACCATGCTTCCCATTTACCTGATTCATTTGTTTGTGGGAATGAGCTTCGGAAAAGGTGCATCTATGGGATTGGGAATTGCAGGGAGTTTAATAGCTGCCCTTATGATAACAGGGCTTGGTGACGCTACATGGAAATATATTCCCTGGGCCTGGGGCGTTCGTGCTATGGATTACACTGTGCTTGCATGGGATAGCCCCCAACTGTATGCACAGGTAAAAACCGATTTTTTCAGCGGTATGATTATTTCTGTATGCTGCACTGTTTGTCTGCTGATTGCCAGTTTGGTTTGGTTTCATGGTTGGGAGGGAGGTAAAAACAGTGAATAAAAAGTGCCTGTTTGCCGTGGTAATTGTGCTTGTAAGTCTTATATGCTTATCGGCCTGCGGTGCGCTCCGCGATACCGCCGATAAAAATAAGGCGTTAAATGAATCTCTGCCGTATTATGAGCTGAACGCCGCAAACTATGATGAAATTTCATATAACGGCCTGACATATACCATAACGGATGAATGTCTTGAAATGTCAGAACTGCAAGAAGAAATCGGGCAGGTATCGAAACGCTTCAAAAATGTGGCGGGGGAAGATTTCAGTTTCGGCTACGTTTACAGTATTGTGGATGTGGATATAAGCAATGCCGTAGCTGTAAATATCAACAATGAATATCGGAAAGCTGACATTAAAAATAATGATGAGTAACCTCGACAATGTAGTATAATGGGGCGGGAGGTGATTTTTTGACCCACTTACTTGTAGTTGACGATGAAGTTTCTATCTTGGAATTGATTAAGAACAGTTTGGGGAAAGATGGATATTTGATAACAGTCTGTCAAAATGCGGATGATGTAGACATCAAAAAGCTGCATTTCTATGACCTCATTCTTTTGGATGTGATGATGCCTGGCACAGACGGGTTTGAGTTTTGCAAACAGATCAGGAATATGGTAGACTGCCCGATTCTCTTTCTGACCGCAAAGACATTAGAGGAAGATATATTGTTTGGATTGGGCATCGGTGCGGATGATTATATTACGAAACCTTTTCGTATTCAGGAGCTTCGCGCCCGTGTCGCGGCACATTTACGCAGAGAAAAAAGGGAGCATCACAGCACACTTTCATTTGAGCCTGATATAAGATTTGACCTTTCCGCAAAGGTACTGTATGTTTCAGAACAGCCGGTTCCCCTTACCAAAAGCGAGTATTCAATCTGTGAATACCTTGCGAAAAACCGGGGACAGGTTTTTACAAAAGAACAAATCTATGAAGCCGTTTTCGGGTTTGATGGAATAGGCGATAACTCTACGATCTCAACGCATATAAAAAATATTCGTGCGAAATTGGAGCATTTCAAAATAAGTCCGATCAGCACCGTATGGGGGATAGGATATAAATGGGAGTGAAAAAGAAACCTACATTGAAAATATTGTTTCGCCAGTTTGCTATCTCCCTCATTGTCATGCTGGTAGCGGCAATTATTGTCCCTTTTGGTTTGGAGGGACTTGCTGTAAATGCTGGATTAGCTACAAGAGCAAATCTAAGTGAATTGCAGGTAAAAGAGATCATTCCAACGCTGACGATTGCCCCGGATATTACAAAGGTTGTGATTCCACAGGGATGCGGCTACTTAATTCTGGACAAGAACTTTAATGAGCTTTACAGCAATATGGACGATGATGAAAAAGAAATTGCCCTGCTGTACGCAAAGGGAGAATATATTGAATATGCTACGGGGAGGCAGTTTGCACTTGTTGTCCGGGAAAACGAATTTTGCGTTTTAAGGTATTATATTGGTTCTCAATTTACAGTGTCATGGCTACCGGAATATTTTCCATCTCCTGACACGCTTGTGTTTATCCTGATGGCTGTAAATTCGCTGCTGGTCATTATCATACTGACCGCCAGATTTGCTAAGAACCTGCGTACACAACTGACCCCGCTTTTTGAAGCAACTGCGGAGGTTTCAAAGCAAAACCTTGATTTTGAAGTAGGACACGCCAAAATCAAAGAGTTTGAAGATGTCCTTGCATCTTTTTCAGATATGAAAGATAATCTGAAAATTTCGTTAGAACGGCAATGGAAAACCGAACAGACACAGAAAGAGCAAATCGCCGCGCTTGCCCATGATTTGAAAACGCCTCTGACGGTTATTCAAGGAAATGCTGATTTACTCACAGAAACAAATCTTGATGATGAGCAACGATTATACGCTGGTTACGTCGTGGAAAGCTCCGGCCAGATGCAGTCATATATTCAAACCCTGATTGATATATCACGGGCGGCGGTTGGTTATCAGCTCCATATTGAAAGTATAGACTTGCCAGCGTTCATGCAGCACTTGTTCGGTTATATGGAATCACTATGCCGGACAAAAGAAATCCGGCTGCAAATGAATACTGTTTCACTCCCTCAAATGCTGAAATTTGATAGGGAGCTGATAGAACGTGCTATTATGAATGTTATCAGTAATGGGCTGGACTACTCCCCGCAAGGCGGAACGCTTTATGTGGATGTTCAGAGTAACAACGGTTTCGTGGAAATTTCAGTCACAGACGAGGGAACGGGGTTTTCTAAAGAGGCATTATGCCACGCACAGGAACGGTTCTATATGGGCGATCAAAGCCGCAATTCAAAGTTACACTTTGGTATGGGTCTATATATTACAAATTCGATTATGGAACAACATAATGGTCAGCTTATTTTAGAAAATTCAAAAGAAACCGGCGGCGCAAAGGTTACTATGAAACTTCCTTGCTGATTTTCCGATAGTGTAATGGACGTCTTTTATGTCCGTCCATTTTTCAAATCTTTATGGAATCTTCAAAAATTCCTCTTATCATGTATCTAAAGAAAAAACATCTGCCCAGCGGCAGAAAAGAAAAAAACCGCTGCTGGGCAGACCCATTTTCACGCTTAATTTATATTCACTGGTGGCGGTTTTGAGAAATCAAGGCCGCTGCTTTCTTTCTGTCATTCCCAGCAGTTAAAGGCATGGCGGCCCACGGGAGGACGCCGCCATGCTGTTTTACTATCATTATAATCTAATCCACTTTCCTTGAATAATCCGGGGTGAAATCCATCACCTGTCCGGCGTATGGAAATCAATGTTC
>ENA-OPVG01001056-OPVG01001056.1-human-gut-metagenome-genome-assembly--contig:-NODE-1056-length-21813-cov-2.538147_pt1 | contig 21813 bp, 18 predicted proteins | sample MGYA00241093_ERZ501975 | MGnify/ENA primary metagenome ERZ501975 (study PRJEB25962, sample SAMEA2042993) | human gut metagenome | biome: human gut; feature: human-associated habitat; material: faeces... | reverse complement strand
ACAAAAACGAGAGTTAATTGCGGTGAGTGATATATATAACAGTCGAACGGGAACGACATCGGCTGTTGATAAACTAATTGCCGCCGCATTTAAAAACGGAAATATTCAAGAATGGTATGAATACGGCGGAAATCCGTATTGTTTTAAAATCAATATGGATAGCAGTTCGAGTAAATCCGAAATGAATGATTTTAACTATTTTTTTTCAATGTTGCGGAAGATAAAAAATGCACGTTCAAAATTAGAAGTAATAAATATCTCAAAAGATTTACCTACATCTAATTTACACAGTGCAGGTGTTGTTACATATATTTGCGATGATATTACTGTCAAAATTGATACTACATTTAAAAATGATACTGCATATTCAACGGCTAATATCGGCATATATATTTCAGATGTTGAGCAAGGACGAAAATATCCGGCACAAAGATACAATACATATGACGATGTTAAAAATCTTACATATGAACAGATAAAATCAAAAACATTTGTAGGGTTATTTATAGGGGAGGATTAATTAAAATGGCTAATATACCGACAGTAGATACTGTAAAATTGACTGCGAAAGGTTTGCAACTTTTAGCAAAGGTACAAGCAGGAGCAACAATGTATTTTGTAAGAGCGGTAATCGGTGACGGGTTTATACAGGAAGAACAAGATGTAGCAGATTTAATAGAAATGGTTCACGAAATACCGTCACATCAAACAGGAACAACCGCATCATCAGCCACAGTAGATTTGACGAAAGCAGTGGTTGAAAAGGACGGAACTGTTTCAGTGCGTGTGAAAATAAAAAATGGTGATACCGCATTTTATATGCGTGAACTTGGCATTATAGCCAAAGACCCGGACGAGGGAGAAATACTGTACGCATATATTAATTTTGGTGACGGTGCGAGTGCTATGCCGGCATTTGACGGAAGTACATATGTTGTGCGAAATATCCAAATGTCTTTTATTGTTTCAAATGCTGAAAAAGTAGAGGCGAACATTACATTAACGGCGGAAGTATCGTATGATGATTTTATGGAACATAAAAATGCGACTGTTTTAGACCACCCGGACGGTTGTGTTACTACAGAAAAGCTTGCTAACAGTTCAGTTACGGGTGTAAAAATTAAAGATAGTGCGGTAACATTGGCAAAACTAAATAATGATGTTCAAACCAAATTTGATGGATTGGAAAAGGCAATTCAGAAATTAAATTCAACAAAGAAAATCGATTTGGAATACACTATCAGCCAAGGTTCAAGCGGTTATAATATCGTGGTAAAACCTAAAGTGAATTATATTGCAAAAAAAGAAGTATCGGGTACTGCGACATATCCGACACAATCATACGATAAATGCTATATGTATATATGTTATAACTATGACAGTGACAATGTATCATTGATATGCGGCACAACAGTGTCAGGCAGAGGACCACAACCACCGGATAATTATATTTTTTCGGCTGAAATTTCATCAAGTTCGGATTGCGGCGATTTTGAATATTACAGATTAATCCAAAAAGGTGACGATGGCAATACCGAAATCGTACAATGAGGTGATTGAGTATGGCAATAATAACGGAAAAAGGATTTAAAAAAATTGAATATACAGACCCGGCAGATATTCCGGCGGTAGTCAACCATAATGTTGATAATGTCGAAGAAATTATCAATGATTTGGACAAACCAACATTTGAAACGGCTGCAAACCGCAGTAATATCGTATCGGGGGAAACAATCAGCACATTGTTTGGTAAAGTAAAGAAATTTTTTGCTGATTTAAAAACAGTTGCGTTCACTGGGTCATATACTGACCTATCCAACAAGCCTGCATCAATGCAAAATCCTAATTCATTGACACTGACAATGAATGGTTCATCATCAAGTTATAACGGCTCAGCAACTGCAAGTAAGTCGTGGTATGCACCAACGAGTGGGGGAACAGCAGGGTATAATCTGATTAGTAATGGTAGTGGTGCTCCTGTATGGCAACAACCCCCATACGCAGTGTGTAACACAGCTACAACAACAGCAGCAAAAACAGTTTCTATAACTAATTTTAAGTTGATTACAGGGGCAAGAGTGCTTGTGAAATTTACATATGCACATAAATCCTCAGGTTCTGCTACGTTGAATATAAGCAACACAGGGGCGAAAACAATTTGTATAGAAAAGCCAGACGCACCCTATGGTAATTCATCATTTTCGATTACATCTATTACATCACAAAATTCTTGGCAAGCTGGGGATATTTTAGACTTAGTATATAATGGTACATACTGGTGTGTTATAGGTTCTACTGGATTTTTACAATCAGGTAGATATTCGTCAAATGTAATAATAGGAACTGAGGAAAACAACCTTGGAGCGTATTGCGACTATATATGTGACGGGTCAAACGACCAGACAATTATACAACAGGCAATAAATGATTTGCCATCAACAGGCGGCAAAATCGTACTGTTAGAGGGTGCATATAATATATCCGAGGAATTAACCTTACCCTATCCTATAACATTTGAGGGAACAGTGAATACCAGCTTGTATGTTTTCTCACAAGGCTTACTTAGGCATGACACCAACAACATAAGTGTCTCAAATATAGCTACCTTTAAGGATATAAACATTAATTTTCTGAGTGAGACTAATGATACCGAGGGGTATATAGGTGCATTTGAGAATTTTGACCTTACTTTTGAAAATTGTACTATTACAAAACGCACAGCGTATCAGAGTATTTGGAGATTATTTTTTAATTGTAAGGTTAAAATGATTAATACAGATGTAGATATTACTATGCCAAATTCGGGGTTGGGTGCACCTTATGATTGTTTTTGGGTATTTGGTGAAAGTACAGTTGAACTGCTAAATACGCATATTTGGTTTACAGGTAATAATCCAGTAAATAATGGTGTGTTCTATGAAAGCGAAGGTACTATGACAGGAGGTTGGATAACTAACACTAAAAAAGACACAAGTAACTATGGTAGGTCTTACATACTGTATCATTCACCTATTGTATTTTTAGGTACACAGATACGTTGCCGAGAATTTGCACAGGATTGGAATGAAAGTACATCTAACGGTGTTAGACCAAGTCTTGACAGTTGTAAAATTGAAATATTAGACGGAGGAATTTTTGCTTGTTCTCACGCAAGCCATATTGACTTGGTTTTGAGTAGCAGTTCTAAGACATCAGTTATACCTGCTTGTGCTCTAATTTCTAATAGCAAGCTATTTCTTACCATTGATAACCAACTTGTACTAAAGGACTATGCCTTTTTAGAGGCCTGTTATGTAAATAGGTCTAATTATAAAGGTTCAGGTTCATCTTCTTCTGCTAAAACCACAGATACAAGTAGTGTAACATCTATAGCAAAACCTGCATTTATAGACACGGAGGGAACAAGCAATGAGTGATACAATTTATAAATATTTTAAGGTTGACGGGAATACGGTGAAATGTCAAGAATATTTAGTAGTTCTAAAGGTACTTAAATCAAGGGATTTTTTGAATAAACCTCTTTGTGATGACCCCGAAAACTATTTTATAGAAGAACATAGCTTCCAAAATGAAAAAGAGGTAGAATTGTTCAAGTCTAATTTTGTGGATAAGCATATGCTTATGTCCATACAAAGTATTGAAAAGTTAAACAACCCTTACACTTGGTTAGAGGGTGTAGAACTTAGAACTAAAGACCCTTGCACTGAATTAGCGGAAATAGTCAAGTATGGTAGCAAGGAAGCCTATGATGCTTCCTTGCCCGAATATACGGACGAGTTTATGCTGAATACTGATGTAAGGGTAGCAATGTTGGAAATGGGAATAACAGAATAGGAGGTATGGAATATGAATCACGGACGTTCATATGGATTGTGCAAAAAAATTGTAGCTGTTGGAAAGATGGGCAAAGAACAAATGCTTGAAAAATTTGATGTACTTGTTTTGTCGGGGGGATTAACCGATAATGACTACAAAGAATTGGTGGCAGAAATCAATAAGAATGAGGAGGGCTAAGTAAGTGGAAGTTGATGATAAGGAACTATGGGAGAGATTGACCGTAGTGGAGCAGTCCACCAAGTCGGCACACCACAGAATTGACGGTATCGAAAAACTGACAGAAAGTGTTCATATAATTGCTACTGAAACTAAAGCAATGAGAGAGGACGTAAACGATATTACATCACGGGTAGACGAAATAGAAAAACGTCCTACAAAGCGATACGAAACAGTAGTTACCGCCATTATTACGGCAATAGTAGGTGGATTGATAGGCTATTTTATAAAAATGATAGGAATGTGAGGAGGTATACATAATGAAAGAATGGATTAAATGTGCGGGTATTCGTGCTATTAAAACAGTAGCACAGACGGCAGTAGCTACAATCGGTACGGCTGTCGCAATGGGCGATGTCAATTGGGTAATGGTCGCAAGTGCAGCGGCATTGGCAGGTGTACTATCGTTGTTGACTTCGGTGGCAGGATTGCCGGAAGTAAACAATGAAAAGGAGTGATGATTTATGCGAATTGGTATAAACTGCGGACACACTGTAAGTGGCACTGTCGGTTGCGGTGCAGTCGGATACATAGATGAGAGCGTAGAGGCTCGAAAAGTTGGCTACGCTCTCGAAAATTTGTTAAAAGGTGCAGGTCATACGGTGTATGACTGCACCAATGACCATGCCGACAGTGTCAGTGAAAATTTAAACAATATTGTAAATATGGCAAATGCACAACAGCTTGATTTGTTCGTATCGATTCACTTTAATAGTGGTGGCGGAAACGGTACGGAAGTGTGGACATATGGCGGTAAAAAGTTCGATGAGGCAACAAACACTTGCGAGGCTATAAGCAAATTAGGCTTAAAAAACCGAGGCATTAAGGACGGGACAAAACTATATGTAGTCAGACATAGCAACGCAAAAGCGATGTTAGTCGAGTGTTGTTTTGTGGACACTGACGACACGGAAAAATATAAAAGTATCGGTGCGAATGAGTTCGCAAAGGCGATATTAAAAGGAATTACGGGGCAAACAGTAGAAAGCGAGGATTTAACTATGGAAAGATATAACGAATTAAAATCATTAATCGAAAAACAGGCGGCGGCTATATCGGCATTACAGGAAGAAAATAAACAGTTGAAAGCCGTTTTACAAAATACAATGGTGTATGATTATGTTGATAAGAATATGCCACCATGGGCAAGAAAAGCCGTACAAGCGGCAATGGATAACGGTGCAATTCAAGGTGATGAAAATGGTCGTCTTGGACTATCCTACAAGGATTTGAGAGCAATTTGCAGAGAGTATCGCTGCGGATTGTATAATAAGTAACTTTAAAGGTGGCAAATTGCCACCTTTATTTTTTGAAAAAAATTTGTTGAAAATTTGATGATTATAAATTATAATATTGTTAGGAGGGAATTTTATGAATAATAAAATTATTAGACGATTTGACATTAAAATATCAGTTCCCATTATAGGCGATTCATCAATATCAAAGCTTAAACCGCCTACCGGGTTTCAATATAAAAAAATCAAATTAGATGAATATGAATATAGGAATAAAATAACTGACGCAAATAACGAACCATTAGAAGAATATAAAAATGCTATAGTAGAAGAAGATAATGGAAAGTACCTAATGACGTTTGACTTAGACGAAACATTAGAATATGATTTATCAATTCCATGTAATAAATCAATAACGAGGGATTATATAACATTTGAAAAAGAATTTTTATTGTTTAAATATTTCTCTTTATTGCATCTAATTAAAGAAGGCGATATTTCATGGCATTATAAATTTTTTTCGATTGATTCTACAACTCCTGCAAGAAACAACTGCGAGCTGAAAGATAAAGGAAAAATTAATAGTTCACCAGCAGATATGACTACTTATTTTTCTGAACCTATGAAGATAACAGACGAAGACGTTATAGAATTTGATGAATTATTGTCTTATGATGACAGAGTATACCAGATGTTAAAAAATGTTGCTTTAGACGATTTTACTTTCAACTATTGCATATATGATAGCACTACTAATTATAAAAGCTTAATTACAATTTTGGAGGTGCTTTTTATAGAAAAATCTGAATGTAAATATAAAAAAAGGTTGTTATCTAAAAGAATATCTAATTTTATTGGAGTCAACGATAAAGAGATTGAAGAAATAAAGAATAATATAAGTAATTTATATGAACTAAGGAATGATGTGGTACATGACGGGGGAGAAGTGCCGAGAGAAAAATTAAATATGCTTAGGGATTATACAAGAAGATGTATAAAAAAATATATGAAATGCATTTCTAAAATATTAAAAGAACAGCCTGAGATGAAGTTTGATAATGTAAGAAAATATATAGTAAAACAAATATATAATATAATAAAAAACAGAGAGAATGAAAAAAATCTTAAAATGTTTTCTGTGATATTAGACGGTTGTAAAAATTTAGACGAGGCAAAAGAAAAAGTTAAACAGTTAATAGAAACGGAAAAAAAGAAAAGTCTGCTTGTTTAGCAGACTTAATCAAAACATCATGAAATGGTGGGATTTATCGACACGTCTTTTATTATAGCATATATATTCATACAACAATATTCAAATATTATTGTTGTATAGTAAATATTTGATATGCAATATTTTTGTACATATATAGTTGCAAAAATTCGGATATTAATAAATATGGCGTACCAAAACGGCGTGACGATTTTACTGTCAGTAAGCTCGTCACGCTTTCTTATGCGGTTTTTGAGGGTTTCGGATACCCTCTGAATAACTGGCGTTTCATTTACTGTCAGGGGTATTTGTACAGGACTCAAACTGTTGCGGACAATTTAATAGAAATATATAAAAGATGATTTCTGTGATGAGATTATCTGTTTTTTTGTATTTATAGTATGCACGTAAAGATTCTGAATATATTGACATTCAGTCGGTATTCCGATATAATGTTTGTAGATAGCAATAGTATTGAAAGGATGATTAGAAAATGACGCTGCAAAATTTACTTGACCTTGAAAATATCACAAAATATCAGCTCTCAAAAGCAAGTGGTATACCGAAGACTACTGTTATAGATATATGCTCAGGCAAGACAACCATTGAAAAATGTAATGCAAAGACAATACAGCAAATTGCCAGAGCTTTAAACCGTTCTATGGAGGAAATAATGAGGCTTGATAATAGCGAATATCATCCTGATACAGGCATGCCAATTAATGAGGCACATTATGAGTGCGGATTACCAAAAGATTTGAAGAATTCGATTAACAATATGAAGAAATCATAGGAAATTGTGGATAGCGGCAAAAACGATATTCACTGGGATTTATATTGGTGTGAACTTAATGCGGACATAAACTATGCGGAGGTTGAGAACCTTATATCAAGTGAGCAAGCATGGTATTTGCGCAGCAAATATTTAAGAATGAAAAAGGAGGATAATGTATGATTGATTTTACAAATTCAATAAAGAAAAATAAAGCTTATGCAGGGGCAAATGGCAGTAAAATTGCAGTTGTGTATAACGGAGAACAGTATATGCTCAAGTTTCCGCCATTTCCAACTATAAATAAAGGTATAAGTTATACAAACAGTTGTATCAGTGAATATATTGGTTGTAAGATTTTTGAGTCTGTCGGAATACCTGTTCAGGAAACGATACTTGGGACATATACAAGCAATGGAAAAACAAAAATCGTTGTTGCATGCAAGGATTTTACAAAACCCGGTATTACTATTCAGGATTTTGCTTCTTTGAAAAACAGGATTATAGATTCTGAAAGAAATGGCTATGGTACAGACCTTGCTGATATACTTTCAACAATTGAGGCGCAAACTTCAATTGACTCTGAATTGCTAAAAACAAGATTTTGGGATATGTTTATTGTTGATGCGCTTATTGGAATTTGGGACAGACATAATGGAAACTGGGGATTTTTGTACAATGCAAATACTGATGAGGTATCGCTTGCTCCGGTTTTTGACTGCGGCAGCAGTCTTTATCCACAGGCAGATGAGATTATTATGCAAGCGGTTTTAAATGATAAAAACGAATTAAATCATAGAGTTTTCGATATGCCGCTGTCTGCCATTACTTATAATGGCAAGAAAATAAACTACTTTAAATTCATATCTGCGGCAGAATTTGCTGAATGCAATGAGGCACTGAAAAGAATTACAAGCCGTATAGATATGGAGAAAATTTTTGAGATTATAGACAGCACTCCATCAATAACAGAACTCCAGAAGGATTTTTATAAAGTAATGTTATCTGAGAGAAAAGAACATATACTTGATTTTTCTCTCTTGAATTGTCAAGTCAAATGCAACGATATATCAAAATAAACTTCAAAAGGCGATTTCCAGTTCAAGCATTTGCGTGGACGCTGATTTAAAATAAGCGCTTTATCTCTAATTAATGATGGTTTAATTTCTGTTAAATCCTGTTTTTTAGGAAAATATTCGCGTAGAAGTCCATTAGTATTCTCATTAGTACCTCTTTGCCATGGTTGATGTGGTTCAGGAAAATAGAATTGCACATCATTTAGAGCTTTGCTTATTTCTTCATGTCGTGAAAATTCTTTACCCCTATCAGGTGTAATTGTTTTTGGTTGACTATCTTTTAACATATGAATTATCGCTTGTTTTACACTGATAGAATCTTTTTTTGCTACTTTTTCGCACAACAAATAACGACTCTTTCGGTCAACAAGCGTTACTAAACACGCTTTCCCTGTTACGCCTGCAACAGTATCAGCTTCCCAATCGCCTATTCGCTCTCGTTGATTTGCTTGTTCTGGTCGTTCTGAAATGTGATGACTAATTTTAATTTTGCCTCTCGTTTCAATACAACCATTTTTATGTCTGGTTTTTCCTCTATGTCTTAACTTTCTTGCAACTCCACGTTGACCGGGAGATAATTTCCCTTCTTCTAAAAATCCTCGATATATTCCACGATAAATTGTAGCATAACTAATTTGTATAGGATTTTTCTCATGTTTTAAACGAAATGAAATTTGCTCTGGAGACCATTGATATTGAAGAAACAAGAATTGAACAGTTTTATGAATATCTGCATTTAATAACAATGGTTTTCTACCACATTTGCGTCTGCGAATTTCATATTGCTTTTGTGCGTATGATGGCGAGTAAATGCCTTCAGTATTAGTATTACGCTTAATTTCACGAGATACCGATGATTTATCTCTCTGCAATTCTTTGGCTATAAAGCTAATTGTTTTTTCTTGTGCAAGAAAAAATAGTATCTTTTCTCGTTCTTTTGTGGTAAAATGTTTGTAGTGGCTCATGGGAATCATCCTTTCAATAATAGTCGTTGCAATTCTATTATACTGGATTTTTCCCTTTGAGTCATTATTTTTTTACTTGTTGCACTTATATTGTAAATTCAAGCATATTTTTTTACCATTTAAAACAACTGTTAGATTGACCAAATAATACTTTCGGATTATATATATTATAAATGGTTTAATGTAATTATATGTTTGGATAATTATTGAAGATGAAATAATAAAAAAGGAGTAAAACAAAATGAAAGAATTAAAATTCAAACCAACAAACAAAACAGTAGATTTTTTTAACGAATTTAGCGTGATTGATAACTTGTCTGTTGAGATAATGTTAAATCGGGTATTATGCTGCGCAATTAACAAAGTTCCTTTTGACGCGGCAATCATACTATTATGGTATGTAATAGTATGTATAGACAATTTAGATAACAGACAGCAAAACGAGCTTATTTTTTCTCTTATATCCCTGCTTATATGCTGTACAATAAACGATGAATTTAGTATAGATAATGCTTTTGAAACGCTTGAAATGACATATAATGACATCGTTAAAACAATTAACGTGAGCAGTGCCAAATCGGATAAAGATATGGAAATACCGCCTAAAATATGTTACGGGGAAAAAATCAAAGTAAAATTAGCGACCCTTGCTATGAAAATAAAAGAATATAGCAAATTGTAAGGTATAACAGTTGAGGAAGCAATAGAGAAAAAAATTGAGGAAATGAGCCCATATAATCCCAATAAGGCGGAGGAAATTGTACTTACTCGTTTTATATATATGGTATCAACACAAATTCCAATACAAGTTAGCAGTACATTTTTTTTATTTATCTCAAATTTAATCTTAAACAATGAAGATATAAACACGCATTTTGAACAGTATATAGAAGAACTTAAAAAGAATTGTATTGAGAGTATGGCGACAAGTTATAAACACCGCAGAATAGAGGAATTAAAAGAAAAAATTTATAAGTAATAATATAAATTAAAATATGTGAGGTGGTTGCTTATGAAAAGAAATTCAGTATTTGCGGTAATATTAGCTTGTGTCTTGTGTCTAATTACAGGCTGCACATCAACATCTAACGTTCCACCACCCACGATTGAGCCGACACCTGTTGTAACCGTACAGCCTACCGAAAGCCCTACCGAAACACCTGTATCAGAATTAACCGTACATTTTATAGATGTCGGGCAAGCGGACGCGGCAGTATTACAATGCGGTGATGATACAATGATGATTGACGGCGGAAATGTTGCAGACAGCAGCTTGATTGTCGCTTATCTTAAAAAGCTGAATATTGATAACATAGATTATATGGTATGCACTCACGCGCATGAAGATCACGTCGGCGGTTTGTCCGCTCCGCTTTCCGTAATGCCCGTTAGCGCAGTATATGCTCCTTCTGCGGAGGCGGACAGCAAGGCATATCAGAATTTCAAGCGAAAGGCGGCAGACCAAAATACAGAAATAATGCACCCTGAAAATTACGAGAGCTTTCCGTTTGGAAGCGCAAGGGTAGAAATTCTTGCTTGCCCTGATAATGCGGATAATCTCAATAACACATCAATTATTTTAAAGGTAACGCACAAAAATAAGTCTTTTCTATTTACGGGCGACGCGGAGCGTGAGGAAGAACAAACGCTGTTAGACAGAGGATTATTAAAATCTGATGTTCTCAAGGTCGGTCATCACGGCTCGGACACATCAACATCATATCCGTTTTTACGCGAGGTAATGCCTAAATATGCGGTTATATCCGTCGGGAAAGATAATTTCATACGGACACCCTACGGAAGTCGTTTTGAGCCGTTTAAGGGACGCAGATGTGCAGGTGTACAGAACAGACCTGCAAGGCGATATAATTATGATAAGCGACGGCGATAACATTACTGTTACCACCGTAAAGAATGAGGATATACAGACAAACGAAACGGCGGTAGAATATGAAGAGGGAAATTATATCGGCAATAAAAACTCAAAGAAATTTCACCGTCCCGATTGTCATACACTTCCGGCAGAGAAAAACCGTGTTTAATTTAAAAGCCGCGCGGACGCTGTAAATTCAGGATATTCTCCCTGTAAAAATTGTTGCTCTTGAACAAGGAGGATTTTAGTATGATATATTGGATTCTGTTAATTTTTGCACTCTCTATTGTAATAGCGATTGGAATTTATATATGGGTAATATTCAATAACAATAAATAGGTAGAAAAAGCTTAAAAATACAGATAGTATCCTTGCATTAGCGTAGTTTCACCCAAACGGTAGTTTGGATTTAAGAGAATAGATGCTATTGAAATTCAAAGTTGTTTATATTTTACTAAAAGCAGTATTATGTAATTACCCCCCCAAACACCATATTTTTATCACTTGTGTATTCTCTGTTAAAAAGTTATAATTAATATATAGATTTAAAGGTACAATTAGGGAATATGTACTAAAATAAATAGGGAGGACTATTAAAGATGAGTATGTCAACAAAAAGATTGATTGTGTTAACTATGTTAATATCAACGTCATTATTGATTTTTTCGCCTTTTCAAGCATTAGGGTATTCCGCCGATTCGAAATTAAACATTTCCCGGTGTGAAATAAAGGATCAGACTCTATTTTATGAAGGAAGTTTTTCTGATAAAAGACCGATTACGATTATGGCGAGAAACAAGGAAAATCCTTTAGACATAAGATATATGAGGATTATTACACCTGATGCAGAGGGTAGCTTCAGAAACAATATTAAATTCTATGATGAAGAAATTTCTGCCGATTTATTTGAAATGGAAGTTTTATTTCAGGCTGATGAAGATGTGCCAGTAGTTTCGTTTGAATTGCCGTATTTCAATAAGACAAAGAAAACTGAAAGTATAAATGAAATGATTAAAAGTAGTAAGGGAATTTTGGACTTTATGACATCTGATGAGGATTCAATAAAAATATATAATAATATGGGTGTGAAATTGGACTTATATAATAAACAGGATTTGACAACAAAGAATAAAATTAATATTTCTGCAAATAGTTATAAGTCTTCTGTAACGACAGAAAATGTGGTTGAAATTGCTAATGGTTCAATTTATACAGTTCTCGCAAATAGGGCAAATGCTATAGAATTAAAAGATTTGATATATGAGTTCGATATTAACTCAAAAGCTTTGTTTGTCAAAAAAAATGCGATAGCAAATACTGAACGATTTAGCAAACTAAGTGCTAAGGATCAGGAATGGATAGCTACAAATGTATATTCAAACATGCCTAAGGGAGGCTTTAATGACTATGGTGAATTCTATAAAGCAATCAGAAACAGTATGTTTTTAAGGTTTGCAAACACTACTCATTATATGGAATTAAACGAACTGATTTTATCAAATACAGATATTTTGGAAAATGAAATGAATCAACTTAAAAATGAAACCAATACTAATATTTTAGATGCAGCAATGGCCGACGTTAAAAGGCAGTCAGCCCAAACAAATTTTAGTGACATAAAAACATTTATTCAGGTTGTAAATGATGCTTTAATTAAAGCAAAAAGCGGAACTGGTATAGGAAATGGTTCTGGAGGAGGAAGTGGCTCAAGTGGAGGAAGTGGCTCAGGAACGGGATTTCAGATAACTATTCCTTCTGCAACTAACAACAGTTTAATTCAAGGAAACATTAAAGATAATAAAAGTGATACTTTTAATGATCTTGCAGGATATGATTGGGCTGCCGATGCAATTAAGGAGCTTAATGCAAAAGGAATAGTCAAAGGAATTTCTAATGAAAAATTTGAACCAGGCAGAAATATAACTCGAGAGGAATTTGTCACACTAATTTGCAGAGCCTTCAACCTTGGCACTAACCAAGCAAGTGTGTCATTTAATGATGTACATTCAGGAGATTGGTTTGCACCATATGTTTGCTGTGCAGTAGAAATGGGAATTATTTATGGGTTATCAGATGACGAGTTTGGAGCTGGAATTAATATAACAAGAGAAGATATGGCGGCAATAGTATATAGGACGATAGAAAAAATGGGCATTGAAATATCAGATGTTGGAGAGCTTTTTGCAGATGATAATGACATATCCGAATATGCAAAATATCCAATAAAAGTGCTTTCGGGAAACCACATTATAAGTGGTATTGGTGATAATATGTTTGCGCCTAAGAAAAATGCAAGACGTGCAGAAGCGGCAGTCATAATTCATAGGTGTATGGAAAAATTCGGTATATAATCAGGGAGGGAAAATAAATGAAATATAGATTACTATCATTTTGTACGGCAGTTTTGCTTCTAATCTCCATGATATCTGTCCCACGTATAGAAGCAGCAAATAGTACAGAAACTTTTAAAGACAGCGCAGACACAAAAATAGTTAAACTTTTAGAAGCACTTGGACTAATGGAGATTGATTCAGAAACCGGATTTTTTTGGGATGAAATGCCAGTTAAAAGGAGCGAGCTTGCAAAAATTATTTGTAAGATGTTTAATATTAGCGAAACAAAAGATGCTTCACCTCATTTTACAGATGTAAGTGATTATGACCGTGCATATATTGAGACAGCGATTCGTAACGGTTACATGTCAGGTTATGATAATGAGAAATTTGGACCTGATGATTATGTTACTAATATACAGCTTATTAAAACCTTTGTAACTGCTTTAGGCGGAGATGCTGCCGCACAATCTCAAGGTGGCTATCCGGGTGGATATATAACCATAGGCAATATGCTTGGTTTACTTAAAGGAAAGGCTGTTGCAAATGAAAATATTTCCTGTCGTATAGATGTGGCAAATATAATATATACAGCATTACATGCAGATGTTTTGGAAATAGCGGGATCCGTAGGAAATAATATAAATTATAAAACAGTTGAAGGATATACTTTTTTAACTGAAAAACGTAATATTTATCGAGTAAAAGGTATTATTAGTCAAAATGAAGCTACATCTCTTAATCGTGATAACGGTCTTGGAGAAGGAAATGTAAAGATTGGAACAGAAATACATTGTGATGATAAACATTTGACAGATGATTATTTGGGATGTAATGTGGAATGTTATGTTGAAATTCCAAAAGGAGACTCGGTAGGCAAAATATTATATATTCAAGAAACATCAAAAAATAAGATGATAACCGTTACTGATGAAGATATTATAGATGTTGATGAAATCAAAGTTAGATATTATGATCAAAATAATCGTAAGCGCAATATTAATATGGATGTAACCTATGATATGATTTATAATGGCAAAGCGGTTGACCATATAAGTGGCGAAAAGCTGGAGCGATTGCCGTATTTAGATATGGCTGATATAAAGTTTATTGATAATGATGACGATAATGTATATGAAGTTGTTGTTGTTACAGAGTATATCACTCGGGTTGCATATTCAGTAAATGAAGAAGAGGAGAAAATATCATTCCAATTCGATGAAAAGCAACTGAAATTGAGTGATAGCTTTTATCGTATTTACAATGACAGCGGCGAAGTAAAATTAAGCGATATAAATAAAGATGATGTGCTGTTGATAGCAATCTCTGAAAATGATGATAATGAAAAAGTAATAAAGTGTAGAATAAGTAATCAGAAAATACAAGGAACTATAAAATCAATACATAAAGATTCTAATGATAACAAATTTCGCGTGACTATTGGAGAAAAAGAATATATAACAAGCAGCTATTGCAAGAATCTGGAAAGTAAAAACAAAATTCCTAAGATAGAAGCAGGAATATCGGGAGTGTTTTACCTTGATTCAAGAGGGAATATTGCATATTTAGATAGCCGTAGCGGAGGAGAACAGGTTGCATTTCTTATAGATAGCTCAATATACACAGAGGATGATGGAAGTGATGCTATTTGGATTAAGTTGTTTGATGAACAAAGGAAATTTAAAAAGTTTGAGGTTAAGGATTCAATACGTATAAATTCTAAAAAGATAAAAATACAAAATATTAGCAATGAAATAAAAGAAAAATTAAATATGCAGGGGCTTATTAAGTATTCAGAAGTAGATGGTGAACTTAAAGAAATAATTTTACCGGAGCAGGGATATGATGCTCAAAAATTTTCGTTGGATGATGAACGTACTATGTTGTGTACTCATGATAAAGTTTTAGATGATAGATATTTTGTAGAGCCTGATGCAAAAATATTCTATATACCAAACATATCCAAAGAAGATGATAGTTATAAACAAATAATGAACAATAATGGACTATTATGGGTTTTACAATCGGATTTTGTCTCAAATAAAAATAATTATGAGGTATCGTTATATGATGTTGCAGAAAATGGCGGAGTCAAATATATTTTAATAAGATATGCCTATAGTACTGGTGGTAATCTTATTGGAGCAGGTCACGAAATGATAGCAGTTAACGAAGTAGATATGTTTTATGACGAGGAAGAAGGAGAAGAAAACTATCAGATACAGGGTTGGAATGAAAGAGGTGAGCTTAAATCTATTAAATTATCAGAAGCGTCAACAATAAACGCTAAAATAGCGATAGTGGATGAAGAAAAAGGAATAAAAAATTATGATTTGCAAAGTTTACGGAAGGTGAGACCTGGAGATATTGTTCAGGTGCATTGGGATAGCAAGGGACGATGTGATGATATGTGGATACAGCATTCTTTGGAAGATACAGATTATTATTCACCGGTTCTTATAGATTTTGATACAGCTAACAGTAGTCAGCGATGTATTTATGGACAGTCTGTATTTGTTTCAGAATCAAATGTTATTGTCAGCGGAAAGCCAGATGAATATTCGGGACCCACTTCAAAAGGAAGTAAATATATAGGAAATACATCGGAAGCTATATACAAATGGACAGGAAGACAGTATGAAAAAATTAATTTTAATGATATAGAAAGAGGTAATAGTGTTTTTGCAGCTGTGGGAGCAAACAATAACACAAGAATATTAGTTGTTTATGAGTGAGGTGAATGAATCTTGAAAGGATATTTATTAAGAAAGACAGTAACGATTATGGTGACTGTTGTCACTGCAGTGCAATGTATGGGTGGCATAGTGAGTGTATCAGCAGACGAAACATCAGTATCTGAGAAGAAAACAAGATACGAAATGACGGAATCAATAGGGAAATGTAATGGACAGCAGGGATATGACGGCTGGTATTATTATAGCAAAAATGGTGACAGCGGAGAACTTACAGAGCTTCCGTGGGATGAGAGCGTTGAACAGGCTAGTTTTGGGAAAGGAGGCACTCCTACTATTAGTTTTATTCAAATGACTCCTCAATATAATACTTCTGCAGTATTGGCATGGAAGGCACCTTACAGCGGAACGGTAACGCTTAAGATGACAGATGATATGTTTAGAGTTTCTTCCTATGATGGCGGAGATAATGTTGTTGCTTCAATAAAGCTAAATAATGAAAAAATAAAGAAAGATGATGGAACGGATGCGGAATGGGTATTTGATAAAACAAAAAATGAAAACAACAGTAAAACAAATTATACAATAGCGAATGTGCATGTAAACAAAGGCGATATATTGTATCACGAAGTAGATTGCGGGTTAAATCCCGGTGCTGCGACGATATGGTGGAGACCTGTTGTTGAATATACAGATTTTGATGCAGAAAAGCCTGACCCGACAGTGACACCAACGATAGAGCCAACAGCCACTCCAGAGGCTACCGCAACGCCGGAGCCTGATACTGAAAGAAAAACAGTATTTAAAAAAGTGGATGCATTTAATGAATGCGGCGGTAAACAAGGCAAAGACGGCTGGTATTTTATGTACAAGGACAGTAAGGGCGCATACATAGACATGACATGGACGGACAATCATTTTAAAGGTTTGGACGGAGGAAACATAAATGAACATTTTATAGTACCTGGTTATGATGCACCTGCTGTTATTGGCTGGGAAGCACCGTATACAGGAACTGTAACCTTAACTGCGCAGGATAATACTGTGTATCGTGACGGACCATATCCGACAGGAGAAGATGTAATTGCAACAATGAAGTTGAATAATGAGATTTTAACAGATGATAACGGTAAAGAAACACGGTGGGTATTTGATAACACATGTTATAATGGTTCTGGAAATCAGTCATATACTGTGACAAACCTTCACATTAATAAAGGAGATATGATATACCACGAGGTAGATTGCGGAACAAACAATACCGGCGCTGCAATTTACTGGAAACCTATTATAACGTATACGGCAAGAGAAACAATACCCGACAAAACACAGACAATTTATAAAAAGGCAGACGCATACATGGATGGTAATGGGGTACAAGGCTATAATGGGTGGTTCTATTTAAAAAGAAATAAAGAAAGTAATAAATATACATATCTTAAATGGGATGGAAATCAGTACAGCTTAGACGGGGCGTATGTGAACGAGCATTTTATAAGTCCGGGTTATGATACACCGGCAGTTCTTTGTTGGAAAGCGCCTTATTCGGGAAACATAAACTTGTCAGTGCAAGATGATGTGGTCTATCGAAACGGACCGAATCCTAACGGTAGTGATGTAACTGCAACATTAAGACTTAATGACGAAATATTAATAGACAATAATGGTCAAAAGATGCAGTGGGTATTTGATAACGCATGCTATAATGGATATGGCAATCAGACATACAAGGTAACAAATCTTCATGTAAACAAAGGTGATATGCTATATCATGAGGTAGATTGCGGAACAAACATGACCGGAGCCGGAGTATATTGGAAACCGATTGTGGAATATACCGAATTTGATTCTGATGAAGCAGAACAAAACACATATTTCATTAATACTATTACAGATTACAAGAATTATGCTGATATAGTGAACAGCACAAATCCTTCAGCCTGCGCAAAGCTTATGACTGATATTGAATTTAACAGAAACACACCACAGTTGATTAATTTTGAGGGGGTAATAGACGGAAATAACCATAAGATTACATTGCATGGTAATTCACTGATTGAATCGGCGAAAAATGGTGTCGTCATAAAAAATCTTACGCTTGATGGAACAGTGAGAGCAGAAAACAATGCGGCTGCATTTATTGGAAATATAGATGCTGCGGAGCAAGGTGTAATCATAAAGAACTGTGCAAATCTTGCAAATATTTATTCTTCATGTAATAGTGCGGCAGGCTTCGTTGGATATGTTGGCAGGAATAGTGTTTTAAAAATTAAAAGCAGCTATAATTATGGCTTAATCATCAGCATGGGCAATACGGCAAATGCGTTTGCAAATTCAGATGAAAGTGTATTTATTAATTGTGAAAATAGTTATTATCTATCGGATTGTACAAAGATAAATGAAACAACCGTTATAAATACACCGCGTGGAACACAAGCGTCAGCAAAACGATTTGCAAGCGGAGAAATAGCATACAACTTAAATAAGAGCGCTGGGGATATTGCTTTTGGACAGGATATAGGTAACAATTTATATCCTGTGGGAATATCGGATGCGAAAAAAGTTGTATATAAGTCAGACAATGAATACAAAAACGGAGAAGGATTATTTGCGGCATTAGGAGTTGATAGTGCGGCGTTCTGTGCAGATCAGAAAGCATTTATAGTGATAGCAGACTATGACTATGACAATGGCATGTTAGTATCAGTGCAATGTGCTGAGCTTGATGCAAATTCAATATACAGAACCAATTTGACTGAAAAAGCGGAAAATGTTGAGAGGAAAATGTTTGTTTGTAATAACAGCAATGAGATTATTCCACTTTGTGAGTCTATCGTTTATGAACCATTTATAGATGCTCCTGATAGTACAACAATAATGACGGTAAGTTTTGACGGTCAAAAAACGAAATGCCCTATTATGCTTGTTGACGAATATCCGAGCATTGCAATAGAAGACATTGCAAAAATAGCAGGCGGTGAGGCAAGAGGATATAGATTAAACATAGGTGACATTCAGCTTGAATACGAGGCAGATAATAGGTTGGCAAAATATGGTGATGGACATCTTATGCTTGAGAGACCACCAAAGCTTTCTGGCGGTAGGCTATATGTACCCGTCAGCTCGCTTATGCCAACAACAGGCTGGACTGTTGAGTACAAAAGATTTGAGGATTTAATACTAATAGAGACGGGTACAAATTATCCTGAGTCACAAATGACCGTTTATGTAAAAGATTATGAAACTGTAGTAAACGACAATGATGATAAGCGCGATGCAGTAGTGCGAGCATTTAAAGCGGCAGCGGCATTTGCGGAAGCTGGAATACCTACAACACTTGAATTTGAAACAGGGAAAATGTATAAGATAAGTGAAAAGCAAGATGCGTTTGCGTTGCTTGATTTGGATAATTTAAGTAACTTCACTATTGAAGGCAATGGTTGTACCATAGTATTTGAAAGACCTACAAACAGTTTTATAAATATTGAGGGCTGTACGAATATAAAGATTAATAACATATCAGTTGAGTATAATGAAAGAATTATTATCTACGGAAATGTTAAGTCAAAGAATATAGAAGAAAACTCCATAAACATAGAAATTCCTGATGACAGCCCCTTGCCGGCAGATGAAAGTTGGGCGCAGTTTTATTGTACAAATCCTATAGATGGACAATGGATTTTCGGGACTTTTATGAATTCAGAAAAAGCAATACCTGGATTTATGCCGTTTGATGCACTAATGATAAAAACAATTGAAAAAGTGCAGGATAGGGAATACAGAGTTACGTTTAAGGATTCAATCAGCAACTATGCTTCTTCTATAAACGTAGGTAGTCGGTTTGTGTTCAAGAGCCGATGGAATTCGTATGATTTTGGTGAGAATAATAAATACGGACGTCCAGATTTTTTGGTGGTAAGCCACAGTAAGGATATTACATTCGATGGAATAGAAACGAATGGTTCACTTCTGATGCTTGCTCCTGTATCTTACTGTGATGGAAGAATAACATTTAGAAATTGTAAAATGAAACCGACAAACGGTGATTTGATAACCTCAGCAGCGGATGGAATTCATTTGGGAACAAATAGATTTGGTGTTATAGTAGAAAATTGTGAATTGACAAATTCTCTGGATGATCTTATAAACACTCAAACATATTGCGGAAATGTTGAAAAGAAGATTGACGAATGTATTTTTGAAACCTCAAGAGATATGTTCTGTAGAATAGGTGATGAAATAAAATTCTTTGATACTGAAAATCACGAAGTAATAGGAAGCGCATTTCTAAAGACAATAGAACGAACTGATGATGGAAAATACAGATTAACTTTAGATAGAGCAGTTGATGGCATTGTTTCACTTGAAGAAGCAAATAGCCCAACCGTGGTATATAATATGAATGCCGCAAATAGTGGTAACATTATAAAAAATAACATATTTGCAAATTCAAGGAGGCATGCATATATAATTAGATCTGCAAACTCCATTATTGAGAATAACTATATGGAAAACAATGCCGGAGCGGCAACTGAAGCGGCAAATGAAATTCACGGCGGAGTTAACGAAGGACTGTTCCCGTCATCGCTTACGTTCAGGAATAATACCGTTAAAAGTGAGGGTATAAGTTCAAAATATATTCCGTTTAATATATATTCATGGAATGCGCGGCAAGGCGACCAAAAAGCCATAGACGGAGTGCTTATAGAAAATAATACAATAGATGTACCGAGTGTAAATGGTTCAATAAAAATAAATTCTGTAAATGATTTGTATATGCTTAACAATACTATAAAAAGCAATGCCGAGTTTGACAGAGAGGTATCGCCTATAACAATATTAAATTCAAACATAGCCCAAATAGATGGTGTAGATTTTTCATATAAACAAAATGTTTCTGCAGTTATAAATATTACAGGCTGTGAAGTAAACGAAAACGATATAACAAATATTAAACTAATAGGAGAGAATACGGCAATGCCATATTCAATAAAGTAGAATAATTATCAGAGAATAATTATATAAAATTTTATTACAAAAGGAGTGTTTTTTATGTCTATGTCAAATTCCCCTGCCGTCCGGTCCAAGGCCCGCAGCGCCTGGGACACCAAAACTCTGGTCAGTATGGCCATGCTCACCGGGATCGCCTATATCGTGATGCTGGTGTCCAAGCTGATGCCCAGCTCGGCGTACATGGAGCCATTGTTGCCCATCCAGGGCTTGTGGTCCCCGTAGAGGAGGAGGACCACCGGCTCGTCCAGGGTGTTCAGGTACTCGGAGAATGCCTTGACCCGCTCCGAGGTGTCCTGCACCAGGTGGAAGTAGTTGTTCAGGGCGTTGAGGGTCTCCTGGCTGTAGTCCCCGGTGCAATAGCTGTCCCCCCACCAGGTGAGGTCGGTGTCATAGGGGCCGTGGCCCTGGTAGGTGACGTTGAAGGAGAAGAGGGGGGCCTCGTTGGTGGCAAAGTACTCGGTGAGCCGCGCCTCCAGATCGGGGAAGAACACGTCATCGTAGGCCACATCCTCCCCCTCGGCGATGAACTGCTCGTAGTAGTTGTCGGTGAAGAGGTAGTCATCCAGGCCCAGGTTGGGGTTCACCGTCAG
>ENA-OPVG01001054-OPVG01001054.1-human-gut-metagenome-genome-assembly--contig:-NODE-1054-length-21832-cov-4.540938_pt1 | contig 21832 bp, 15 predicted proteins | sample MGYA00241093_ERZ501975 | MGnify/ENA primary metagenome ERZ501975 (study PRJEB25962, sample SAMEA2042993) | human gut metagenome | biome: human gut; feature: human-associated habitat; material: faeces... | reverse complement strand
ATTCTGATCCATTGCAACGGAATCCAACTCCGCAAATGCATCGGCTTGGTTTTGCAAAATAAACCTTGCTTGTAAAGACGGATATTGTTTCTTTAGTTCTTTCATTTGATCAGGAGTAAAAGGAATGTGGCGATAATCAATCAAGATAGAAACATTTTCTTCTGCAATTTGGCTTAGAGGAACATCAAAGGGATCAAGTCTCAAATGTGGAATGAGAATAGGAAATGCTTTATTATCATTGGCCTTAATAAAATCTTGGATGAAGCTATGAGGAACATTCTCGGTATTCGCTTTTCCTAATTCTGTGCTCGCGCTTACCATGAAAGAAATTAACTTAGGCGTAAAGTTAAATGCATTCTTGTAGATAAGAATATTTTCCCATATTGGCTTAAGCTTTTGATTCTCAAGAATGAAATCCCAAATTTGGCGAACTGAATCAGGCGATTCCTGCAACCGATCACTACAGCAAGATTCCAGCTTACTGATACACATATTTTCATGTTCAATTAACTTCTGACAGAGTGCAATGTCGGGAAAGATCCTGTCGATTAAATCAACGACAGCATTCTCATCCTCCAAATTGTTTTCCTCTCTAAGAATCACATTTTTCACATAGAAGGTACAATTCTCTTGGATATAAAGTAAAAGAGGATGATATCCCAGAGAACAGACTGTTGTGTAATTTTGAGTTTTTAGGTGGGCTACACGGTCAGCGTCAACAAACCGGACCACATTAGAAATCATTGCTACATTGATTTTATAATGATTATGCTCAAATGTGTACTCTAATACACTTCTGGATACATTTTCGGTTGCGAGGTCTTCAAAATGAACATCGAAAATACTGATAGCTTGGATTAACGTATCAGAATCCAATCCACTCAGTTTTTGAAGAATATTTTTATGTTTATTGAAAAATTCAGTTACTTCACTGTCTGAATTCATTAAAACAAGTTGGTCACTTGACAGACAAGAAAGCATCGTTGAAAGATACTCGATTTGTCGTTCGTATGTCAACACCGGATTTTCCGCGATAAATTTCCACATTTTAGGCCAGCTCGTGGATAGTAGCTGAATAAAAAGGTCTTTATATTTTGTCGTGTTAAAAAATGTGTCAATAAACTCCCAGCTTTGTTTTGTTTCATCGGAAAGTTGTTTAATAAAGATGTCACGTTTATCCGTATTCAAATCAGACGATAGCAGATATTCCAAAAGATTGTAATTATAAATTTCTTTCTGCTCAAACTCATATGGCTGCAATTTGTTGACAATGTTTGAGGTCTTTTCCAAATGATAACTTGGTTCTAAAAGTGTGTGGGTTTTGACAGCCAAAATAAAATTCATATCATCATTAGTGATACTACTTCCCTTAAAATAATTGATGTAATATATATACTTCTCATCAATATAGCCTCTCCGGAGCAGGAATACCAGCAACTTGTTCTTGCGGACATCTTCTGAAAGCACCGCAGATGCGCTGTATTTTTCAATCAATTCACACAAAGAAAGCTTCGAAATATCATGTATTTGCTTTTTGGCACTTTCGACATTAGCTTTTTGTTCAGATATCTCATTTTCTCCCGCATATTGAAGGTATTGCCAACGTTTGTAGTATGGTTGAAAAAAGCTAGAATCTTTCCATTCGTAACTAGAACCATATAACCTATTATAAAAATCGATCTCCTGTCGGTCTGCTTTTGTTAAAACCGAAAAATCAAAGTCATCTTGCATAAACAAATCATATGAATATTGCCCAACTTTCAAGATTTGTGCATTTCCAACAGCTGTATAAAGCATGACAACCTTTAACTCTTTAATATTTTGAAGATTATCTTGCTGGATTTTTTCTAAAATTTCACTTGAATTAGCAATTTCCTTATTCAGCGATGTCGTTTCGATGTTGACAAACCGTACCTTATCTCTAAATGCTTGCTTTACAATGCCTTGTTCTTTTTGAAGTTCAGCAAATTCTTTAGGGTACAGATTCTTGAACACCATCAACGCCATCATAGACTCATCGGTAAGTTCAAGATTTGGCTCCGCCTGCAATGTGTTTTTATAAATGATAAACTCATTATATATATTCTTCAAAATGCGCATGTCCGAAATGAAGGGGGACACATCGTCAATAAAGGACGAAGATATATTGTACAAGAATTCTTTCTTCTTAGATGCCTCCAAGCGTTTTGACAATTCTTCGCCAGAATTTGTTGAGTTAATAAATGGTACAATCGGAATGAGGAAGTCAAAAAATTTCGTTCGATCTTCATTTGAAAAGATATCGTCCCTCACTGCATAAATGAACACTACAGGATCTTTGATTTCATCATCATTATTCAGCAAAGTGTTCAATTCACGCAAACGGACAAAAATTGCAGCATCGTTTAGCCGATCCAAATCCTCGAAGAAAACATATCTATACCTAGTTTCTTCAAAGAAATATACGATTTCATCCATGTTTTTGTTGAAAATAGATTCCTTAGATTCTTCATCTCCTTCTACGTTTGCTTTTGCAGAGATGGAGATAGAGGAAATCTTCATTCGCGAAAACGCGGGATAGAAACACCACGCAATAGAACCCAGTACTCCTGTAAATAAAACAGCAAAAGCAACTATGGCAACTTTTGCGGGTAGCGTCGAAAAAGGCCATGTTTCATAAAGGATGTTGGTCACATTGATTACATGGTCAGGCGCAAAAATAAAACCCAATAGTAACAAAAAAAATGAAATCAGCACTAAATTACGCCATGCAATAAGTTTTCCACCTTTGTGTAGCTTACGATACCGGCTTTGTGGAATTTTTGTATGGGGAACTTTGTAGAAAAGTTGCTTCAAAATTCCTGTTTCAATTTCATCTGGCTTTAAAGCAAAACTGTGGGATGAGTCACTTCCCTCGGTTTTGCTCTCGATGAAAGTGGCCATGGAAATACGTAGGCTTTTCTGCTGAGCATCAGCATGACTTTTCAGATATGAATTAATAATGCTACTTTTACCTGCACCGTAAGGACCACAAAGAGCAACATTTCGAATCCGTCTATTTTTCAAAGCCCAATCCAAGGCGTTAAGATATTCACTCGTGTTATCGATGCTGTCAAGCGGAGCTAAATCAGAGAAGTCTGTCGGAATTACAGAATCGTCTTTTTTAGTGAAGACATTGCGAAGGCATAACAAGATCTTTTTTAACGGCTCCATCAATCAAAGCACTCCTTTCTTTTGTATGTACTGTTTTATTCTAAGTTATTCAAATGAAATATGAAGTGTCTTGCCCATGCAAGAAGCCATTTTTTGCAGAAAATCCAACGATGGATTTGCATTCCCGTTTTCAAAACGCGAAATGTTTGCCTGCGCAGTTCCCATTTTCTCGGCCAACTGTTTTTGAGTTAACCCGGCAGACTTCCGACTTGCGATTGCAGCGCGGATAGCTTCATACTGAGGACCAAGCTGATCGTACTCGGCTTTGACTGCGGGGTTTTCAGAAAAAGTTTTGTTTTTGATGCTATTATAGTTCATCGGAAAGACCTCATCATACTAAATCAATAAAACTGTCTGATAAAATTATATCGTATAAGATATATTTTGTCAAACAGTAAACAGAATGCATAGAAAGTTCAGCGGTCAGTGCTAATTTGTGCCCAACCCAAACAGCTGGTTCTTGTGCAGTTTCATGAATAGCTATCTACTGAAATTAATGGTATGATTTGTACCGAACCCGAAAATCACTACTTGAAAATAAAGGGGAGATGTTTATAAGAAAAGTACGGGAATTTTACAAAGCGGCAATAAAAAATCACTACCCAATGTAGAACTTGAGTAGTGATAATTGGCGCAGGCGGTGGGATTCTCCCGCGCCCTTGCAACAGTCCGCAGGACTGTTGCAGCCCGGCGGGACGCAAAGCGCCGGACACGGGCTGTTCGAATCTCACCTTGCAACCCTTGCATAGTTTGCCGCAAAAATAAAAAGCAGCGCCCCGCAGGGTGCTGCCTTTGGCGCAGACGGTGGGATTCGAACCCACGTGGCATTGCTGCCAAATTGATTTCGAGTCAATCTCGTTACGACCGCTTCGATACGTCTGCCTATTTAGTTTTTATCGCACCGCCTCGCACAGCGTTTGGAAAAATGCGAGATTTCGATGCAAGATAACGATGAAAGGTTGGGTACGCGACACCCGATAAAGCCCGCCGTTATGGGATTTCCTGCGGACAAGGTGACCTGCCGGATGCAAACTTTCGAGTGCGACCCCTTCGACCTCTTGGGTAATGCTCCCTATAGTAATCCCCCAAAATCTTCTCCGGAAAAAGGAGAGAAAAGTAGGAGAGAACAGCAAATATTTAATTGTAGAAAACCGTGGATTTTTGACGATGGGTCGTTAGAAAATCAGCGCCAACTTCCAAAATGCCTGCTTGATTTCGAGTCAAGTACATCAAGGTATTCGTCTTATATCTCTTTATTCCGCTTTGCGTTGAAACGTCTGTTTTCTGTTCTTACGCTTGTTTTTGATATTTTGACTTATTTCGTTTTATATGTTGCCTGTGGCTGTTTGGGCAACATTTAGGCAACAATCGTTTTTCGGGCAACACTTTTTGGCACAACACAGGGAAAATTAAAAATTTGTACAGAATTTGAAGATTTGGCTATATTTCAGTCCAAGTCTTTTTTCTTTTATGGAGGTTTCTACCGTGAAAAATACAAATTCTGCTGCCGAAAGTGGCGCTTTTATCCGCAAAACGCGAGGGTATTCTGTTGTGCAGAATGAGGCGCTGTTCAACGATAGCTTATCCATGAGCGCTAAGGGGCTGTATGCCTTGATTGCTGCCCGTATTGATTATACCGCAGTACCGCTGACAAAGCAATGGCTGATGAACCACTGCACCGAGGGCGAACGCGCCTTTAATCGTGCATGGGATATGTTGAAAAATAATGGCTATTTGGTTGCGCACGTTCGTCCGGCAAATCGTGGACGATTCTGCTATGAGTATGAACTGCGCGATTCCAATAACGGTTGGAACGGTGTGTATTTAATCTATTACGATGCACAGGGAAACATCAGCAATACCAATCTGACGAAAGCCAACCACACCCTACAAAATGTACCTACTGGTATGACCACTACCCACAAAACCGCACCAGTGGTAACCACACCTGTGGTAAGCGCAGTGGCGGTAATGTAGGCAGTATTATAATTACTATAATTAAATACTCTTAGTAATTACTATATCAAATACTATAAATAAGCCATCTGAAAAAGAAAAAGGACAGTGCAGAAAATTTGCCGCACAACAGTCTCTCTTTTTCAGAAGGCTTGCAGAATGAAAGGGTTACACAATGAAAATGGAATATGTGAATGTAAACGGCTATCTGATTCCAAAGTTGGAAAATGGTTCAATCACAGACAACACCATTGGAAAATACGGCATGATGCGAGCGCGATACCTTGATGAGCATCGACCAATGGAGCGCGACCAGATGTTGTTGGATGGAACGCTGGCACAGCACCTCACGAACATTGACTGCGAGGCACATCGTCAAGTTGAAAGTCTTACCAAAGTATTGGCAGCGGAAGCCAAAATCAATGAAGAAATGAAACGTTGTAACCCGCTGGAATGGGCAGCAGCTATGCAAGGCTTGCAAGCACAGGCCGAAGAAATTGTGTGTGCTGAACTGATTTACGCAGAGGAAAACACGAACGATTCACTCTCTTTACCGGGAAAGTGATAGCGTTCCCGGACAGTGCGGCAAGCACGTCATTATGCTGTCATGCCAGCATAACGACCGTTTGTTAGGGGCAAGCCCCTAAGACCCCAATAGGAGAAAGCAAATGTTAAAACGCCAAAAACAAGTAACGGTACGTTTTACCGAAGAAGAATACCATCAACTGAAAAATAAATGCGATGCAGCCGGTATGAAGATGGAGCCATTTCTCCGAGCGTTGGTTAGTGGCTGTACAATACGCAAACGCCCGCCGGATAGCTATAAAGCCTTGGCAGCACAGGTAGCCGCAGTCGGCAACAATTTGAACCAGCTTACCCGGCTGGCTAACAGTACAGGCAAGATTGAAAATGCTCAACTTGCCGAGGTGAGCCGCATCATGCAGCGCATCTGGCAGTTTATGCAGGAGAAAAGTTAATGGCTATTACAAAGATTTTGCCCGTTCGTGGGCAACTAAAAGGCTGCTTAGACTATGCTGCCAATCCGCAAAAGACAGAATATTTCAGTACGGCAGATATGCAGCGGTTAATCGGCTACACACAGAACAAGGATAAAACCGAACACCAGCTTTATGTTTCGGGCTTTAATTGTATGCCGCAAAATGCTTATTGCATTATGCAGGCAACGAAACAACGATGGGGCAAGCCTTTGAACGGTGGCAATGTGGGCTATCACATTATTCAAAGTTTTAAGCCCGGAGAAGCAACGCCGGATCAAGTGCATGAAATTGGCTGCGAATTCGCACGGCGATTCTTAGCAGATCGGTTTGAATGTACCGTCAGCACCCATTTAGACAAAGGCCACTTGCATAACCATATTGTTGTAAACTCGGTTTCGTTTATGGATGGTCGAATGTTTCGTAATGATTTTACTACTTACTACAAGGGTATTCGAGCTATTTCCGACGAACTGTGCCGCGAAAACCGCTTGTCGGTTGTAGAAACAGACGGACACGGGAAATCTTACGGCGAGTGGAAACATGAAAAAGAGGGCACACCTACGCTACGCGGTATGGTAAAAGCCGATCTGGAAATGGCGATGGCTTCCGCAGACAGCTTTGCCGGATTTATTGCCGAGTTGCAGCAAATGGGTTATAAGGTGAAATACGGACCGAAGGTTACACATATGGCTGTGCGCCACAAAGATGCACAGAGAAATATTCGACTGGATAAGATTAGTCCACGCTTCAGCGAGGACGCCTTGCGGAGTTACTTCCAAGAGTTGCGTAAACTTCCGCCCGCAATGCAGCAAGAATACAAGCAGCAAACAGTACCTCATCCACCACGCTGGCAGCCGAAAGAGCTGCCTATGCCTGTTCGCCGCCGCGCACGGTGTCGCAGCAAGCTGAGCCATAATTGCCGCAAAATCACCGGCTTTATGGCTTGCTATTATCGCTACTGTTCATTGCTGAGAAAAGCATATAAAGGTAAAGTCGGCAAGCGGTGCTATTACCTGCTGCGCGATGATTTCTTGAAGTATAATCGCTATCGGCGGCAATGCGACCTTTTGTGGGAACGGCAAATCACAACGCTTGACGAACTGCTGGCTTACAAAGAAAATCTGCGAACCGAATACGACAGCCTTACGGCGCAGCGTAGGGCGCTCTATCGCAGAAAGAGTAAAACTACCCCTGCCGATTATTCGGAGCAAATACAAGCGCTCACAGCCCGCATCAGAGAGCTGCGGCGGGAGATTGTCACTTGTGCCGACATTGAGATGGACTGCGGGATGGTGCAGGATAAGGTGCAAAGGGCGGCACCACTACGGCATGACAAGCGCCAAGAAAATATATATCACGACCGTCTCAGAACTTAAAAATCATGCCGCCACTGCATTTGCATTCACGCGCTCTATCGCCTTACGAATTCCTGCCCATACAGACAAATCGGTAAACACTTCCACAATGCTGCCGTGGTCGGTAAACGGAGCTTCCTGCAAGACGGACAAATCTTTCATCATACCGTTATGAACAATGTACTCTACAATCTGGTTCACAAAATAAATCTGTCTGCTGTCGAGACTGGTATCGTTCAAATACTGTGCAAAAGCCTCTTTTGCAGCGTTCATCTCAAGGCCGACAATCTCCCGCACAAACTCGCCCAAAGGCTTTTGACCGTACTCAGCTTCATAGTCCTGCTTTGTGCCGATCTCGTTCCACAGAATTTCTTCCAGCGCCTTTACATCCTCGCTATTCAGTGGAATATTACCTTTCAGTTTGGCAATAACGACGTTGTCCGTATGCTGCCGCACATAAAATTCCGCCTTGGCCTTATAATTCTTCAAGTCATCGTTTTCCAGTTCGGACTCGTTCCAATCCTCGGACAGAATTTCATCGTCTAAAATCGTATCATAGTGAATCTGCACAACGGGAATATACTTGATAAGGTCGCGCAGGTTTTTGCGGATATGCTCAAATTCGTTGATTCCGGCCGTTTCCAAATAATCCGTGTGCAAAATTTTGTTGAGCAAATCGGATTGCGCCATAATTTCCGGGATGTTTGCCACAGACGCGACCGCAGCAACCTTTTTCATCAAGTCGCTGCGCGCTTTACCGTACTTTTTCCCGGCAAGGTAGGCAAGCTCTATACCGTACATCAGGGCATCAAACCGCAGTGCCTTGGGGTCGTCCTCCTCGGGGGTAATCAGCGGCGCCAATTCCTGCCCCATCAGCAGGGTGTCCTCGTAGGTCAACGCCGCATAATTGTCTGCGTTTGCGTACAGCTCTACATATTTAAGATGTTGGCGCACAGCAAAGTTGTCCTTATTCAACTCCTGCACTTTGCGCACCATATCGTCCACAAGAGTCTTGCGGAACGCAATTAAATCGGTGGTCTGATATGCCAGATCCTGCAGCTTAAAAGCAATTTGCGCTTTCAAGTGGAAAATTGCCCCTTGCAGCGCGATCATGTTGGCGGTGGGTTTTCCCTTACTCATGCGGAAAAACTCAAAGTTTCCGCAGAAATCAAAGATGTAAAATTTATCTTTGTCCCTGCCATCCAGCAGGGCAGGGCAAAGGCGCGTGCCACGCCCAATCATCTGCCAGAATTTCGCTTTGCTCATAACCTTCTTGAAGAACACAAGGTTCAGCACTTCCGGCACATCAATGCCCGTGTCCAGCATATCTACCGAAATAGCAATCTGCGGCAGCTTTTGGGGGTCAGAAAATTCATCAATCGCGCTCTGGGCGTAGGTCATATAGTTGTCTATGACCTTGGCATAGCCCGGCAAATGGGGGTATTCTTTATGGAATACCTCCAATATTTTTTCGGCATGGGTGTGGTTCTTTGCAAAGATGATCGTCTTGCCCAGCTTGTTGCCGTAGTCGATTTTGATGCCCTTGGTCATCAGGGTGTCCAGCACTTTGCGGATGGTATCCTCGTTGAAAACCCATTCGTTCATGGCAGAAGATGCAATACGCTCCGCCAGGTCGCCGTTTTCATCCTCAAAGGTATCTTCGTAGATTTGCTTGTCCTCGTCTGACAGGTCATCGTACACGATGCCCTGCTCGATAAACTTCAACTTTGTTTCAACGGACAAAAAGTCTACGAGATATCCGTCCTTAACGGCTTGCGCCAGCTCGTAGCCGTAGGTGGGAACACCGTTTTCCAATTCAAAAATTTCATAGGTGTTCTTGTCGATTTCATCCTTGGGCGTTGCGGTCAAGCCGACCAACGGCGCGTCAAAGTAGTTGAAGATGTCCTTGTACTTGTTGTAAACCGAGCGATGTGCCTCATCGCAGATGACCAAGTCAAAGTGTCCGCAGGTAAACAGCTTGCCGTTCTCATCCTGTACGCTGTCAATGACATTGTACATGGTTTGATAGGTGGAAAACACACAATGCGCCGTGTAGTTGTCCTTTTCTTCGCAGAGGTTCGTAACGGATAAGTCCGGCAGCAGGTTCACAAAGCTGCGCTTTGCTTGCGTGACAAGGCTGTTGCGGTCCGCCAGAAACAGGATGTTTTTTACCCAGCCATGTTGCAGCAGCACATCGCACAGAGCGATCACCGTGCGTGTTTTGCCGGAGCCGGTAGCCATGACCAGCAGAGCCTTGCGGCGGTTGCGGGTAAAGGCATCACAGGTCGCTTTGATAGCGCCCTCTTGGTAATAACGTCCGGCAATACTGCGGTCTACCATCACATTCCGCAGGCTGGTACGCATGGATTGCAGGTTGAACAGCTTTTCCAAATCACGTTTGGAATAAATGGCAGCGCACTTGCGTTCGGGGTAAATCGTGTCGGTAATGCGCGTTTCAAAGCCGTTTGTCAAAAAGATGACCGGGCGGCGGTGATACTTCTTTTCCAGCAGATCCGCATACAATTTTGCCTGCTGGCGACCCTTTGCCACATCCACGCAGGTGCGCTTGGCTTCTACCACAGCCAAAGGGCGGCCATCATCGCCGTAAAGCACATAATCGGCATAGCCTACCTCGGATTTGTTGGGCATACCGGGCAGTTCCACCTCATTCTGCCAGTCTTTGCCCTCGGTCCAGCCTGCATCGGCGAGCATGGTATCAATGTACAGCTTGCGGGTCTTGTATTCGGACAGGTCAAGCGGTTTGGGCACATAGGTCTGCTGCTGCTCGGCGCGGCGGGCGGTGAGTTCCTCTTTCAGTGCGGCGTTTTCTGCAATAAGGGCAGCAAGGTCAATATCGTTTTCTGTGTCAGGCTGCACGGAGGAAACTTCGGCGGGCTGATTCAGCAGGGCGCGGTCAAAGTGTCCGGCAGTATAGTTTTCCCCATAGCAATACGCCACAAAATCAAGGAAAATGTACAGGTTTTCAAGGCATAGTTCGGCCTGTTCCTCGGTGACTTTTTTGCCGCTGTGGGCAGCGTTATTCCCCATACGGCGGATAAAATCCATGCGCCGCCAGATGTCCGTGCCGACAATATCCCGGAAGTCCTCGGCGTTCATCAAACTGACCAGCGTGTCCTGATAGGGCATGACCAACGCCTTATCCACCGAGTACATCCATTTTACGGCAAACTCCATCGCCCTGCGGCAGTTGAGGACGCAGGCAGACGGGTCGATATGCAGGATGCGCTCGGCGGAGATGGCAACCGAGGCAAAACTCTCAAATTGCGGGGTAGCGGTAAAAATATCGAAGTTGGTCATAAAACTTCCTCCACACGGTATTGCATAGAAAATTTTATTTTTCTTCAGAAGCAGCGGCTTCATTCAGATTTTTATAGTGCATTGTCTCGAGTTTTTCATTGTAAGCCGTTCTGTCAATAATTGCCTTGACAAGTGTATCTAGTTCACGCCCCTCCGAATAATCCGCTGCGGCAAAGTATTTGATACGTTTGTCGTGCATCATTTTATAGACTTTTTTCTTATCTTGTGTATCGGCGTTATAAACACCAATCGAATGTCCTCCATAGGAATTAACAAGTTTCATACAAGGAATATCCGTATCACTATCCCCAATGTAAATCATATTTCTGAACGGAATCCGCATATTATCTGGTGTAAAATAGTCATTTACGCCGGAATCATTTATATCTAAAACGCCTTTCTCAATTCTAAACAGAAACTGTGTTTTATTCGTGTAATTTATAACCTGTGCAGGCCATACTGCTACGCCGCGCTCATTATAGTAGAAAGAACTGGCGTATATTTTCTTGAACGCGCCATTTTTGGCAACCGATGTTCCTTCAATCATTTCCTTCAGACCGGAAGAAATAATGTAATGCTCAACTTCGACGCCTTTGGTTTTCCCATACTTCCGAATTCTTTCAAACCAAGTCTCTACACCGGGAAATAATTGCACCTGCGCACCGTATTCTTGCAGTTTCTGACGATTGAATACAAACTTGCCTTCCGACTCTGTCATCATGACATACATATAGGCAAGATTGTTGTCCATATCATTTCCGCGTGCCAATCCGTTTGATTTCTTCCAGAAATCGCCTACGTCAAACCCAACAGATTGGATATATCCCTGCGCCTGCATATCGTCAGGAGACAAAGTTTTGTCGAAATCATAGCAGATTGCAACAACGGGAATGGATGTTTTTTCTTCTCTTTTAAATTCAGAAGTACTCATGTTTTCACCTCATTGCTATTTAAATTGGTTTATAAATTATGCCTATAGGCACAACGACGAATATAATCCTTCGACAGCTTTTGATTTGTCGGTCTGTTCGACAAAGGCTGCAAATTGATTTTGAAGCTCAATTGGTGGCAAAGTTACTTTGTATTTTTCCAGAAATACCGCGGGAACTCTTCGCTGCCCAGCACTTCCTGTCATATTATCAGCAGCATCTTTTCTGAATGCATCGAACGACGTCAACGAATATAGCCAATACGGATTACTTTTGTTGTTAATAGGTCTAAGAATATGAAACTCTGTTGAACCAAACCCAATGTTGTTGCAAAGACCAACTGCAACAGCACCTTTTCCATTCTCCATACAAGGAGTGATTTTCGCAAATAGAACATCGTTTTCCGCAAAGTATGTAAAACCTGTTTTGACTTCATCGTATGCTTTTATTTGTGAAGCATCAATCTTTCCGCTTTCCGATACAGCAGGCATAGGAACAAAAGAAACACTAAGACCGGAGACCAAGCGTTTGTCGGTTCCCTTTTTGGGATTTAGCTCGCAACAAGTACCTAAATATTGCAGCCCCCAACCTTTTGTATCTGTTCCGGGCATACCAAACATTTCGACAAATCGAGCTTTGACGAGTTCATCCAACTTTTGGAGTTGTTGTTGGCGTGTCTTTATAATGTCATATACGTAATCAAGCTGTTTACATATTGATTGTTGTTCACTTATAGGCGCTTCAAGCACTTCATAACGCGAAATATAATCGTCTGTTTTCAGATTATGAAGCCCGGTTGTCTTACTTTCAAAAGGTCTTGTGCCGCCTTTTCGATAATTATGGAAAAGAGAATAAAATACATACCTTGGAAGCCAAACAGCTTGATTTTTGACCCGCAACAGACCTGTGAAATTATTGAACAAGTATGTGCTTTCTGGACCATCAAAATATATAACACGACCAACAGGCTGTTTATCACTTCCGCCAGATTTCTCGATTATAATATCGCCTTTCCGTAAATACTTGGCATCAATATTTTTCTTTTGAATTGTTCTGGTAACTACATTACTATAATCGACAATGCCTTCATTAGTAAAATTAGTTGTCCGAAGCACGGGGATACCATTCCCTGATTCATCATCCGTACCCCATTCTCCAGAAAGAACTTTTCCTGTTATCTCAATTAGTTTGGCCATCGGTTTACTCCCACAAATCCGAAGTTGTATCAGGCGATAAACTTCTGGTGGGAGGCTTTGACGTTGGTTTGGTTGACCATAGCATACTGCATAGTGGTATCAATTTGCGAATGACCGAGGATTTTTTGCACCTGTTCAATCGGCATACCTTTATCTATGGCGCGGGTTGCCATCGTGCGGCGGAATTTATGCGGGTGGATTTTTACCAAATTGACGCTGCGCCCCAGTTCCCGCAGACGAACCTCCACGCCGCTGATTTTCAAGCGGTCATGTGGTGCGTCCAAAGTGACAAACAGGGCGGGGTTGCGGTCTGTACGGTGCTTTAGATAATTTTGCAGGTGCAATTTTGCCTTTGCATCGAAATATACACGGCGTTCTTTATCGCCCTTGCCAAATACCACACACTCGCGGGCTTCAAAATTCACATCGTCAATGTTCAGATTTACCAATTCACCAACACGGATGCCTGTGGAATACAGCAGGTCGATCATTGCCAAATCACGCGCACAGGCGCAATGGTCGCGCAGCTGCTCAATGGCTTCGTCCGAGATCGTTTCTTTAACCTGTTGTTTTGTCTTGATTTTGTGGATTCGCCGCATAGGGCTTTTGAGGATATAATCCTCTTCTTCCAGCCATGAGAAAAAGCTGGAAATGTTACGGCGAATATTATCCACAGTCACCTTGCCACAGCCGTTGATTTGCTGATACCCCGAAAGATAACTGCGAATTTCTTCCGTGCATATTTTTCGGATGGGCGTGGTAATACTTTGCAGCATTCGCTCCACCGTAACACGGTAATATTGCAGCGTTCTTTCAGAGCAACCCTCAATTTTCTTGGCATCCAAAAACATTTGCAGATATTCTGCGTTGGAAATTTCCGCTTTTTGCGGTTCGTTTTCTGCCAGATTTTTCAGCAGCACTTCTTGCAGCTTTTTCATCTGGGCAATGCTCAAATATTCCGCCATTTCGTTGAGAATTGCGACAAGCTTTTCTTCCATGATGGTACACTCCTTTTCTGTGTACCATCGTCCTGCCCCGGCATAAGCCCGTATTTACTTATTTTAGCCGAAATATTGCTGCATCAAGCTGTCAAACAGAAGTTGTGCTTCGTCCAAGGACTTCTGTACGGCAACTTTTGATTTGTCGACTTGTTGAATGAAATCTGCTAGTTTTTCTTGTAATTCGATAGGTGGAACGGGAATCATGTGAACACGTAAATCAGATAGATTGATTTGCTGAAGAGTTGCACCTCTGGTATGTTCTTGAATGTACTGTTGACTTTCATCTGTATTAAGAAAAGCGTTAAGATATATAGGATTGATTTTTCTTCGATCATAACGAATAACCGCTATACCGCGAGTAACATTCATATTTTTAAATCTACTATCTGTCAGTGCTGTAACCCCGGTTGTTCCTCGGACCGTTATTAGCAATTCGTCACCGACCAGTTCAGTCTTTTTGAAACTAGCACCAATAGATCGGTCAATATATTTGATAGAATGTGTTGAAATTTCTCCATTTACCATATCAACAGGTCGCAATACACCCATATCACCAGTACCACTATCTCCTGGCTGCACAATTCCGTAGGATAGTCCCGCACCTTCTGTAATTAAGTTAATCAGAGGCATTTTGGAATATTTGTCATCCCCAAACATTTCGACAAATCGAGCTTTGACGAGTTCATCCAACTTTTGGAGTTGTTGTTGGCGTGTCTTTATAATGTCATATACGTAATCAAGCTGTTTACATATTGATTGTTGTTCACTTATAGGCGCTTCAAGCACTTCATAACGCGAAATATAATCGTCTGTTTTCAGATTATGAAGCCCGGTTGTCTTACTTTCAAAAGGTCTTGTGCCGCCTTTTCGATAATTATGGAAAAGAGAATAAAATACATACCTTGGAAGCCAAACAGCTTGATTTTTGACCCGCAACAGACCTGTGAAATTATTGAACAAGTATGTGCTTTCTGGACCATCAAAATATATAACACGACCAACAGGCTGTTTATCACTTCCGCCAGATTTCTCGATTATAATATCGCCTTTCCGTAAATACTTGGCATCAATATTTTTCTTTTGAATTGTTCTGGTAACTACATTACTATAATCGACAATGCCTTCATTAGTAAAATTAGTTGTCCGAAGCACGGGGATACCATTCCCTGATTCATCATCCGTACCCCATTCTCCAGAAAGAACTTTTCCTGTTATCTCAATTAGTTTGGCCATCGGTTTACTCCCACAAATCCGAAGTTGTATCAGGCGATAAACTTCTGGTGGGAGGCTTTGACGTTGGTTTGGTTGACCATAGCATACTGCATAGTGGTATCAATTTGCGAATGACCGAGGATTTTTTGCACCTGTTCAATCGGCATACCTTTATCTATGGCGCGGGTTGCCATCGTGCGGCGGAATTTATGCGGGTGGATTTTTACCAAATTGACGCTGCGCCCCAGTTCCCGCAGACGAACCTCCACGCCGCTGATTTTCAAGCGGTCATGTGGTGCGTCCAAAGTGACAAACAGGGCGGGGTTGCGGTCTGTACGGTGCTTTAGATAATTTTGCAGGTGCAATTTTGCCTTTGCATCGAAATATACACGGCGTTCTTTATCGCCCTTGCCAAATACCACACACTCGCGGGCTTCAAAATTCACATCGTCAATGTTCAGATTTACCAATTCACCAACACGGATGCCTGTGGAATACAGCAGGTCGATCATTGCCAAATCACGCGCACAGGCGCAATGGTCGCGCAGCTGCTCAATGGCTTCGTCCGAGATCGTTTCTTTAACCTGTTGTTTTGTCTTGATTTTGTGGATTCGCCGCATAGGGCTTTTGAGGATATAATCCTCTTCTTCCAGCCATGAGAAAAAGCTGGAAATGTTACGGCGAATATTATCCACAGTCACCTTGCCACAGCCGTTGATTTGCTGATACCCCGAAAGATAACTGCGAATTTCTTCCGTGCATATTTTTCGGATGGGCGTGGTAATACTTTGCAGCATTCGCTCCACCGTAACACGGTAATATTGCAGCGTTCTTTCAGAGCAACCCTCAATTTTCTTGGCATCCAAAAACATTTGCAGATATTCTGCGTTGGAAATTTCCGCTTTTTGCGGTTCGTTTTCTGCCAGATTTTTCAGCAGCACTTCTTGCAGCTTTTTCATCTGGGCAATGCTCAAATATTCCGCCATTTCGTTGAGAATTGCGACAAGCTTTTCTTCCATGATGGTACACTCCTTTTCTGTGTACCATCGTCCTGCCCCGGCATAAGCCCGTATTTACTTATTTTAGCCGAAATATTGCTGCATCAAGCTGTCAAACAGAAGTTGTGCTTCGTCCAAGGACTTCTGTACGGCAACTTTTGATTTGTCGACTTGTTCGACAAAGGCGGCAAATCTATTTTGTAAGTCTAATGGTGGAACTATAACCTTAACAGCATTCAACTTTGCAATCGTTAATCTCGTGATTGCTGCACCTCCCATGTTATTACGAATATCTGAATACATATCCGCATTGTTGAGGAGTGCGGCCAAAAAGTATCCATTTATTACATTTCGGTTTTGTTTAAGCAACGCCACACTTGAGAGTAACGTAAATTCTTCCTTCAATGTATTCACTATTGCAATTCCAGTAGTTGCGCCATCTTTAATATACAGCACATCTCCTTGTTCAGGATTGCATCTCTCAAATATTGGACGATGAACGGCTTCTGGAACATACGTTATATTAGAGAAATCAAAGCCGGATGCTTTAATGTTTTTAGCAGTAATATACTTATAGTCACCCATTGAAAAGCTCTCTGGGGAGAAATGTGTTCCATCATTTAATTTTGTGCAAACCTCTTTTAATGTTCTTTTGTTCCAATTCATTGGATTGGATATCGGGTCCCCAAACAATTCGACAAATCGAGCTTTGACGAGTTCGTCCAGCTTTTGGAGTTGTTGTTGGCGAACTAGAATTATTGTGGATATCTTATCAAGCAAATTTGCAATGTTTTCCTGTTCTTCTAAAGTAGGGAACGGAATCAATGTATTGTCAAAATCCTTTTTGACAATGTGCTTCATTGTTGCGCCATGCGTTTTTGACTCCATTTCTTTTAGCTTATAGCGAACAGCATAAACAAAATATTCTCTGTTCACCTCACATTTATCAAATACCACCTTAAAGATGTGCTGGTTGAGCAGCGCCTTTCCTTTATCCCAAACATACACGCCAAGGCTTGCAGACCATGAAATCAACACATCTCCGTCATTGATTTCAATGCGTTCAGGATAATTGCCAGCATAAAATCCTAAATCATAGGCATTGCCCGTCAGATCCTGGATGCGAATAATAGGTAATCCTACTGTACCTCTATCCTCTGGTTTGAACGCAAAACCATTTATGTATGTTGCAATATCCCCCAGTCTTTTTTGCTCTATCATATTTTCTCCCACAAATCCGAAGTTGTATCCGCCATCACAGCAGAGTTATTCCTTATCATCTTCATCTTTCACAACGCCCTCAATCATCCCGGCAACAGCCTGCCCCAGCAGCATTGTGCTTGCGTTTTCTGCCGTAACCACCGGGCGACCGGTCTGTGCTTCAATTTCTTTTCGGGCGTTGCCGGCTACCGTGCCGCCCTGCTTTGCCACAGTGCGGTTTTCTTCCAGCCCTTGCGGATTCTGAGCCTTGGTGAGTTCTGTTGTGGTGGCTTCCGCCAACATATTCAGCGCCAGCTCCAACGTACTCATATTGTCGCGCAGATTTTCCTTTTTCAACCCTTTCAGGTTCTTGTACTGCCGTGTATTCAGCCCGGACCACGCCTTTGTGACTTCATCCGTCAAAATGGCGTACTCCTGCCCCTTTTGCACCCCGTGTGCGCTCCACGCATCGGTCAACTCCTTGCGGGCGCGGATGGTTTGCAGGCGCTGGTTGATCCACTCCGGCGGGTAGCCTTTCTGTGCGTAGGTGTCCAGCGCACGTTCAATGGTAAGCTCCGGGTCGATGATTTCCTCAATGCGCTCACGCCCGACCATGGCCAGCCACATTTTGAACGGTTCGGCCTTTTTGGACGGGATGGACTGGATGATGCGCAGCAACTGCTCGGTATTCGCTACATCCGTAAGGCGGCGCTTGCCATCGGCGGCTTTCATTTTCAACTGGTGACAATTTGTCACCAGTTCATTTCCTTCTTCTTTCAAGCGCTGCTTCAGCTTGTTCCAGTATTTTCTGCCGGTCTTGTAGTCGGGGCTTTCTGTCAATGCAACCACGACATCCACCACCGAAAAATACCATTCTTCTTTTTCCTCATCCCAAGCGGTGCGGATGGTCTGATCTTCAAACATTTGCAGCTTGTCGTTTTCCGTCATGGTGCGCTCCTTATTTCAGCATCTGCTCCAGTTCGTCCATTGCCGTGTTGACCTCTTTCTCCAAGCGGCGCAGCTCTGCCATGATCTCACTTGTCGGCGGGTACTCCACAGGCTTGTACTCGGTCTTTTTGTATTTGTTGATAGACAGGTCGTAGCCGTTATCCACAATTTCCTGCTTGGGAACAAAGAACGATTTTTCCGTGCGGGCGCGGTCTTTCTCGGCGTCCGGATTTTTGAAGCGCGCAATAATGTCGGGAATGTCGTTCTCCTGCACGGGGCTGCGCTTGTCGTCCAGCGAAAGACCGTCGGCCTGCATATCGTAGAACCACACGTTATCCGTGCCGCCATGCCCGGTCTTGGTGAAAATCAAAATGGCGGTGGAAACACCGGCATAGGGCTTGAACACGCCGGACGGCATCGAGATAACTGCCTCCAGACGGTTGCCGTCCACCAGTTCTTTACGAATTGCCTTGTGCGCGGTGGACGAGCCGAACAGCACACCATCGGGAACAATGCAGGCGCAGCGCCCGCCGATTTTCAGCATACGCAGGAACAGCGCAAGGAAAAGCAGTTCGGTTTTCTTAGTCTTGCAGACCTTCAGCAGGTCGGCGGATACGGTGTCGGCGTCCAGGCTGCCCTTGAACGGCGGATTGGCAAGAATCAGCGAGTATTTTTCTTTGTCCGGGTTCTGGTCGCTCAGGCTGTCGCGGTACTCAATGTAGGGGTTATCGATGCCGTGGGTCATCATGTTCATGGCGCCGATGCGCAGCATCGTGCGGTCCATATCGTAGCCGAAGAACATATGGTTCATGTAGTGGTCTTTTTTCTGACGGTCAAAGAAGATTTCTTCTTTGCGGTGCTCTTTCAGGTACTCGCCCGCTGCGACGAGGAAGCCGGACGTGCCGCAGGCGGGGTCGCAGATGACTTCGTCCGCCTTGGGGTCCATCAGCTCGACCATCATACGGATGATATGGCGCGGCGTGCGGAACTGACCGTTCAAGCCGGACTGCGCGATTTTGGACAGCAGATATTCATAGGTGTCGCCGCGCACATCCACCGCCTGCGACTCATTCATCAGGCGGTAAATTTCGTCCAGCGCATCCACCACTTTGGAAAGCAGCAGCGGCGTGGGCAGCTTGAAAATGGCGTCGTCCATGTATTTGGAGTAGGCACTGTTCTTGTCACCGTGCAGATTTTTGATGAACGGGAACACCCATTCCTGCATGGTGGCGTACATTTTCTGCGCCGGAAAGTCGTGGAACACGCTCCACTTGAGCTGCTGACCGTCGATGGTGCGTTCGCCGAGCTGCACCTCGTCCGCGAAAATGCTCTGGTACGGCAACCCCAGCATGGCGGCTTCCTTGGCGCGCAAGTTGTCGGAATCGTCCAAGTCGTGAATAAACATTAAATAAGTGATTTGTTCAATGACATCCAGCGGGTTTACAAGACCGCCCGCCGCAAAAATATCCCAAAGGCTGTCGATTTTGTTTTTGAGTTCTCCGGTAATCATTGTTAATTCTCTCCATTCCAAATATAAGAAGTGTATCGACCGCCGCCGATTTTTGTGATTTGTCTGTTGTTTAGCAAGTCTGCCAGTGCCCGCTGGACAGTGATTTGGCTGATGTCCGGACACTGCTTTAGGATTTCGCTTTTGGTGATTTCGCCTTGGTGCAATTTAATGATTTCCCGCACGCGGTCAGGCTTTGACAGACCCTTGGCGGTTAGCTGTGTGGCAATCTCGTCAAAGCTTTTGTATGCCGTAACAAGAGTGTTCAGCAGGTAGGCGGTAAAAGGTGCGTAGTCATTTGTGCCGACAGCCCAGTTATGGGAACTGCGTTGCAGTGCTGCATCGTAGGATGCTTTTGTGTTAAGAAGAATCGCGTCTATGCTGCTGTATTGCTCTACTTCATAGCCGGAACGGTACAGGAGCAGTGTCAGCAGCAGGCGGCTCATTCGTTCTGTACCGTTATCGAAGGGGGCGATGTTCAGAAAATCCACCATGAACATCGGAATCAAAAGCAGCGGGTCAAGGACTGGGTCTTGCAGGGCTTGTTCAAAGGCATTGCATAGGGAAGCAAGGCTTTCGGCGCATGGTTCACCATCGGTATCTTTATAATTGCCGCCCACAGCTTTACCGCTGAATTTGTATAAATCTCGGTGTAACTGCAAAATAGTGGGTGGTACTGGTGGCAGGAAGTCATAATTGGCACTTATGGAGGTTAGCACATCCCGATAACCCGCCACTTTTTTCTCATCATCGGTTTGCGGATTGGTTTTATTCAGGATAAGCTTTTTCAGCCGATCCTCGGCAACGGTGATGCCTTCCATGGTATTCGATGCAGCGACATTTTGCAGGATGGCGGTTTCTTGGATTTCAGATAGTGCGGCAGCATCCGTTTCAAGGAGCCTGTTCAGTCGACCTTTGTATTCGTGGAGCTGCGTTAGACGGAACACAATCTCTGGTGTCAGCAGCTGAGAATATACTGCTTTGAAGTTAAACCATATAGGACTAAAAAAAACAAGCCCATTGAGGCAAAAAATATTTCTATAAACAAAGATAGTGTAAACAAATATTTTAACAATTTTATTTTAAAAGATATCCCGTGTTTTGAAAGTGTGCTTGATGGAGCATGGATTAAACTTTTGATCAAAAATAGAGAATCTTTATTCAGCAATATTGACACTGACTGTCTGTTCCGTAATAAATACTCTGTAAATAGCTTTCCATACAAATTACGATACGATCTTTCAAAAATTTGGAAACTAAAATAAAATGGGGAACATTATTTCTATCATCAGAGGAGAAGGTTCGCCTTACTATGGAGACTACAACGATATGGTATATCCCAATCTGGTAGGAAAGGATGTCGAGTATGAGTATGATCCGAACGGAAACTTGATCAAAAACTCGGACAACAGAATTTCCTTGACGACCTATAATCTGCTGAATCTCCCTCAAACCGTTGCCTTTTCTGACAAAAGCTTATCGGTTTTCTATTATATGGCCGACGGAAGAAAGATTCGGAACGCTACCGGGGCTTATTCGATAAGCACGGCCGTTCCTATCGACTCCGTGGTCAAGAATACCGACCCGTATATCTCCTATATGTCCGAATGGAACGACGTGTATTGGTATCAGAGGACGCAACAGAAGTATATAAATACGCCTGAAGGGAATATAGAGGTCAGCACAGGTAGGAAGATGTCTTTTTCTTATTGTTACACCAGTAAGGATCATCTCGGATCAATTTGGCACTACTGGAGCAGTTTGAACAACAGCAGAGCTAATATTTATTATCCTTCGGGGATTATGCGGGAAAAGAGAAGGTCGCCTTACAATTACGGACTGACAGGCAAGGAGATCGTTTATGATAACGGGCTGGACGAGTACTTCTTCGGGGCTCGTACTTTGTTCGCGCCGATAAACCGTTTCAACCAGCCCGATCCGCTTTGTGAAGAGTATTATCACATAAGCCCTTACGCCTATTGCGCTAATAATTTCATTAATGCGCTTGATCCCGACGGGAGA
>ENA-OPVG01001022-OPVG01001022.1-human-gut-metagenome-genome-assembly--contig:-NODE-1022-length-22410-cov-6.797227_pt1 | contig 22410 bp, 13 predicted proteins | sample MGYA00241093_ERZ501975 | MGnify/ENA primary metagenome ERZ501975 (study PRJEB25962, sample SAMEA2042993) | human gut metagenome | biome: human gut; feature: human-associated habitat; material: faeces... | reverse complement strand
AAGCCAATGTTGTGCAGCGGTAAGAAGGTTGTAAAGCTGCTGGATTATGCTTAGCAAAACAGAACTGTTCATTTAGAATATAAGCCGCTTGTTCTTTGCGGCATAATAAAAGGTACAAATTATATACCAGTAAGGAGGATCTGCATGAAAACTTCATCTATTCTTGACACCTATCAGACCTGGCTGACCCACCGGGAGTACAGCCCCGCCACCATCCAGAAGTACACCAAAGCCCTGGCCCGCTTTTTTGCCGATACCGGGGCAGGGGACATCCCGACCCGCGAGACCGTTGCAGCCTGGCGGGATAGCCTGACCGAAAAGGGCTATACCCCTGCCACCGTGAACGCGATGCTGGCTGCCGTCAATGATTGCCAAGAGAGCATCGACAACGTGGCTGGCAAAGCTAAGCCGCTCAAGCACCAGCGCAGGATCTTCGCCGACCCTGGCCGGGAACTGACCCGCGCCGAGTATTTCCGCCTGCTGAACGCCGCACGCGCCGCCGGCAACAAGCGCACCCAGCTGCTGCTGGAAGCGCTTTGCTCCACCGGCATCCGCGTCTCGGGACTGCAGTTTATCACGGCAGAAGCCGTCCGCCGGCATAAGGCATCCATTCGCTGCAAGGGCAAGTGCCGGGAAATTTTGCTGCCGGCCGAACTCTGCCACCGGTTGACCCGCTGGTGCCAGAAACACCGCATTCATGTCGGTCCGGTGTTTCTTTCCCGTGTTGGCAAGCCTCTGAGCCGCGTAACGGTCTGGAAACTGCTCAAAGCCCTGTGCGAGCGCGCCAATGTGGCCTGGAAGAAAGTTTTCCTCCACAACCTGCGGCACCTGTTTGCGCGGACATTTTACAACCTCGAAAAAAACATCTCGAAACTGGCGGACCTGCTCGGTCATTCCAGCATCGAGACGACAAGAATTTATATCATGGAATCCGGCGCAGAACATGAGCGTCTACTCAATAAAATGCACCTTCTATTGTGAATTTGACGAAAGCATAGTTCCGTTCCTGTCGTTAACAAAAGTTAACATTTAATAAACGTCCGTTCGCGTTTTAAATACCAAAAATGAAAAAGTAAGTAAGAAAAAGTTGTTGGGCAAGCGCTGAAATTCCGCGCCTAACAGTATTTCTATGTGCACTTTTTACAATTTCAACAAAATTGTGTACTTTCCCTTGCCTTTTTCACCTTTATGTGCTAAAATTAGCACTGGTTAATCTATTGTAACTTCTTTTTGCAATTTGTTTTGTTATATGTGGTTAACATGCAATTAACAGAATATGCTTCTGTTTTTCTTTGCTCGCTGCACGCTGAAATGACCGGAACACAAATATTGCAAGGACGATGCAACTTGACATCTGAAATTGTGGGTAATCGCTTGCACAAGTGTGGGCTATGTCTGCCTGGTGGCAGCCAACAGCGATTGTGGTTCGCACAACATTTTGGTTGGAAAGCTAATTGGGCAAGATGGCCGCTCCATTGTCGGCAATAAAAACTTCAAACCACTTTGTATGTGGTGCGTAGCCTAGAGGGTATCTGAAAAATCCCCAGCACTGTCTAATTCTACCGGGACATCCCCGCACAATTCTCGGCTTAAGCCTAAAGCATCGCTGCGACGGCCGCGGCACATGATCAGCGTTGAGAAAATGCTCGGCAATCCACCAAGGATTGCCTGTGCTTCTCTCTTAGCCGGTCACGCGTCTCGCTCGCCGCATTGGCATTTTGAATTGCTCGGTATTGCCCAAAAGCAGCGTCTGCTACGTTACTCAACCTTGCAATACACCAAGTATTGCGGCGGTCTCGCGCCTTGCATCCGTTATCTTTTAGCGAATTTTCCAGCATTTTGGTTTATCAGAGACACCCGAATAAATTTTGAATCTATCCGCTTATGAAGCTTCTGGCATCAGGTGTGCCGATCCAATGCCTCAAGCAAGGCGCGGTAGAGGCGGTCAAGTGGAACAATAGAACGATGTGTTGCTGATGGTAGCGATATCTACCCACTCTATTGTCTGTCCGTCTGCCTGCTAATTTGTTTGGGAATGAACGGGACGATACGTAAAAATGGCGTTGATTCTGTGCCAGGGCTTTATGTAGCCGTTATTGGGCCGGAAACAGGAGTGTTTGCCAGAAGCGGGTTTGGCCATACGCGCACATGCATAGCAGAAATGTATATCTGCTTGACAAATGAGCGCGGCAGACCACGTTTCCTGGTGGATATAAATCAATTTGAGCGGAGGTGGTGCTTAAGGGAAAGCCCAACCGGATCCCTGTGAAAGTATTTTGCTGTGCATTGAATGGAAACGCTTTGATGTGTAATCCCGGACTGTTCTGTTTGAATCAAGAGCGGCGTCATCATTGTAAGTTCCAAACCTCAAAGGGAACAACAGGGTGCTTTCGGCAAAATTACCCGGTTCGGCGCGATTGATTAGATGCATCTGAGAAAAGAGAAATGAAAGGATGTGCTTTACCAATGGAAAACAAGAAGTGGAAACGCTTCGGTTCATGTCTGATGGCACTGGCTATGGTACTGTCCGGTACCGCATTGCCCGCAAGTGCTGCGACCCCCGGCAAAGACGGGTCAGCGGAGATGAACGAAGCGTATGCCGCACACGAGTCCCTGATGCCGATCGGCCCCTCTTTCAGCGTGGCCACTCTTTTAGAGTGGACGCCGGAATCTGACCCGGACGCACGATACAGCAGGGCGAGCATTCCCATGGCAAACCGAGAGGGCGGTTTTGTCGTGAACCCAAAGGCAAATCCGGAAGCAAAGCTCATGCTCTGCTCCCTGGCTAACTCTTCCCACGACACCACCAGTTCACAAGGCACCGAGAACTTCATGAGCTGGTCCTTCAACTACTGGCAGTACACCGATTCTTTTGTGTACTGGTCCGGTTCTGAGGAGGGCCTGATCTGCTGCCCCACCGGCGAATTTACTGACGCTGCCCACACCAACGGTGTGCCGGTCGTTGCTACACTGGGCTTCCCTTGGGGATCTGGCTCGGGCTATGCGGAGGAAGTTGACGCTTTCTGCCAAAAGGCGGAAGATGGCAGTTTCCCCGTGGCAGATAAGCTACTGGAAGTGATGGATTACTATGGTTTTGATGGATACTTCTTCAACCAGGAATCCTTTGGCTGCAGTGCAGAGATTGCATCCAGGTTGGATGAGATGATCCGCTACATGCGCGCCAAGTGCCCCGACATCTTGATTAGCTGGTACGACTCGATGCTGCCTTCCGGCGGCGTATCTTACCAGAACGCGGTTAATAGCTCGAACCAGCGTTGGATGGAGCGTAGCGATGATGGCTCTGTGGGAATCAATGAGTTCTTTATGAACTACAACTGGTATACAGGGCAGATTTCTACTACAGTCAGCACGATGAACTCTATTAACCGCAGCCCCTTCGATGCTTATGCGGGCTTGGATGTACAGCAAAACGGCATGAACACGCCTTTCCGTGATGAACTGCTCGTGGACGAGGATGGCAAGCTAAAGCTATCCATCGCGCTGTATTGCCCCAACTCCACGTTAGGTAACTCTGCAAACGGAGCGCAGTTCCACGAGGTTGAACAAGACTTCTATGTCAATTCTGCTTCAGATCCGCGGGTAGAAGTGGCTAATGTTTCCTCACCCACTTGGCTGGGTATGTCCCGATTCTTCGCCGACAAGACGCCGATCCTCAGCACACCGTTCGTAACCAGTTTTAATTCCGGCCACGGTGTTGGTTATTATGTGAATGGTGAACTCTCCCGTGACAACGAGTGGAGTTACCAGTCCGTGCAGGACGTTATGCCCACCTGGACCTGGATCATCGATTCTGACGGCTCGAAGCTTGATGGCGGCTATGACTTCACTGACGCCTATAACGGCGGCACTTCCATTCAGTTCTATGGTGATCTGGATGCCAACAAGGCAAACGACATCATGCTGTACAGCACCGATGTCGCTGTGACCGAAGGCATGACACTGAGCCTGACGGCCAAGAACGATGATGGCAAGGCCAGGTTGGTTGCCTATTATGGCAATGACAGTACTGCCAGCTATGAGGAATGCGAAACAGTCGCTTACGATTTGACTGCCAGTAAGGCTGATACCTGGACCACCACGGTGGTAGATATTTCTGATCATGCCGGCAAGACTTTGTATGCCATTGGTTTAAAGGTGGAAAGCGATACTGCTGTGTCCGACTACCGCATCAACCTGGGCCAGCTTGCCATTTTGGATCAGGATCGCGCGGCGCTGTCCGGTCCTACTTCTGTGGCGCTGGACGAGATCCTGTATCACAACGCCTATGATGCGGAAGCACGTATTTACTGGGATGCTGTGGACGGCGCTGCTTCCTATGAGATCTACAAGGTCAACGCGAACGGGACTTCTAATCTGATCATGGAGACCCCCAACACGGCCTTCTACCTGCCTACCCTGGTTCGTGATTTTGACGAAGACGACGTGACGCTGAAAGTCGTCCCCGTTAATGCCAACGGTGTACGCGGTGAAGGCACCGAACTGATAATCGACTGGCTGTATAGCAATGAGGACTCCGAAGTCTACGAACCAAAAGAATTCGAAAACGTCTGCCTGGGGGCGACGGTAACCGGATATTCTGGCCAGAATGAGAGCGAGCCTGCCTCCAAGGCCATTGACGGGACCTCCCTGAATGGTTCCAAATGGTGTGTTACCAATGCGGAGATCGGACATATGGACATTGACATTGGTCGTGAGGTGACGGTCCGCCGCTGGCGCGTAGAACATGCCCAGTACGGTGGCGAGGATGTGTTGATGAACACCGTCGACTTTGCTCTGGAGTATAAGAATGCGTCTGGCTGGTGGGTAGAGGCAAAGCGCATCCAGCACAACACCGCCGCTGTAACGGATGTCTTGCTGGACAAACCGGTGACTGCACAGGAATGGAGACTGCGCATTTATGATGATGGAACTTCCCCCTGGGGCGGTATCCGCATTTATGAATGGCAGATGTTCGAGACCGCCGAGTTCCCCCAGACGGAGCCGGTGTCCATCCAGTTTGCCGCCGCAGAGAATGGCACGGGCGCCAATGATACCTTCACACTGAAGAACGTGCCTGCGGGCCAGACTGTCACGGTCTACACCAAATCCGGCAGCGAGTATAACAAGATCGGAGAGGCGGTTGCAGAAAGCGGCACTGTCACTATCACCGGCCTTAACTTTGGCACGCAAGAAGCCGGACGTATTTACTACACCACCACCGCCACAGGTTCCGCAGAAAGCATCAAGCTGAGCGCGAGCTTTGAGGCGGAAAATGCCGCAAAATCTGAGGCGGCAAAGGATGTTACAGCGAAAGCTTATTCACAGCCTGGCTCGCTTAGCTCTTCCAACGGTGGCGACATCTATATTTCTCTTACGGTGAATGGCCTGAGTGAAGGCGATGTGGTCTACGTTTACGAGAACAACTCTGGTGAATACACCAAAGCCTCTCTCCCGGTGGCTGCTGACGAAACCTCGGTAATTATCCGTGGCATTCGGGTCCCGCGTGCGGGCAGTGAACTCACCCTGCAAGTAAAACGCGTCAGTAAGCTGATCTCTGATAAGTATACTGTCGAAATCCCCGCATTCCCGGAACCGACCGCTTTCTTGAACTTGGTGGCGACCAATGCCAAGGGCGAGAAACTGACCGGCGTTACTTATGGCGTTTACAACAGCAACAACGAAAAGGTCTATACTGTGACTACCGGCGAACCTGCTGAGGTTGTATTGGGGACGTACACCATTAAGTGCGAAAATGTTCCTGAAGGCTACCTGATCAACGACACGGTTGTGAAGCGCCTGGTCGTGACCGAAGGCCAGACCTACGATGTGAATGTTACCCTGCAGAGCGATTCTGTTGGGCCAATCGTTACATCTGTTACGGTATCGCCCGCTACTGCATCTGTGGAGAAGGGCGCAACCAAGCAGTTTGCAGCTATGGTCAACGGCGAGAATATCACCGACCATTCTGTGACCTGGAGCGTGGACGGCGCGGTCTCTGAGGCGACTGAGATCGACGAGACCGGCCTGCTGACCGTTGCGGAGGACGAGACCGCAGAGCAGCTGACCGTTGTTGCGACCTCGGTTCAGAATCCGAATGTTTCCGGCAGCGCTGCCGTGACCGTCACCGAGCCTGTGGGCGAGCTGGAACTGGTGTCCCAGAATGCGACCATCGTTGGCTACAACGGCAAAAAACTGGGCACTGCCCAGGGCCCCGAAAAGCTGTTTGACGGCGACAAGGAAAACCCCGATACCGGCAAATGGTGCGAGGATGGCAGCAACCTGTGGGTCGCCTTTGACATTGGCGAAGAACGCAACGTCCGGCAGCTGGTCGTCTCCCACGTCGGCGTGGCGGAAAGGCCGACGGCCGGCAACGGCAGCATGAACACTGCCAATTACGAGTTCTATGTGCTGAACGAAGAAAAGGTCAACGTGGACGAACTGCTGGCCATGGAGGCCGAGGAACGGAACGCTGTGCTGGCAGACGCTGCGAACTGGACAGAGCGTGCCAAGACCACCGATAACGCGGCCGATGTTACCACCAATGATCTGGGCGATGCGACCGGACGGATCTTCAAGCTGAATGTCAGCCGTACCGATACCACCGGTTGGGCTGCCTGCGTCCGCATCTACGAGGCCGAACTGTACGCTACGGCCAAGCCCACCGAGCCTGTTGTGGACAAGACCATTCTGAATCAGCTGATCGAGCAGGCTTCCGCCCGGGTGGAAGACGATTACACGACCACCAGCTGGGCAGCGTTTGCAACTGCGCTGGCCGAAGCGCAGAGCATCTCTGCCGCTGAGGATGCAAACCAGGTGACTGTCAACCATGCAGCTGACGCTCTGCAGGACGCCATGGAAAGCCTTGTGAAGCGTGCTGACAACTCGAACCTGGTCGCGGCCATCGACAGCATCAAGGAACTGGATGAAAGCAGGTATCAGCCTGATTCTTGGGCTGCCCTTGCCCAGGCTTTGGCAGAAGCTGAGAAGGTCGCCGCCAACCGTGATGCAACCGCCGATGAGATCGAAGCTGCTTATACAAATCTGGAAGCTGCTTACAAGGCACTGGCGCTCCGAGCAGATATGACTGCAATTGATGATATGATCTCCAAGGTGGAGGCCATGGATGCGAACGCTCATACTGCAAAATCCTGGAAATTGGTTGCCGATGCATTGGAGGCCGCAAAGACGGTCGCCGCCAATGAAAACGCTACCCAGGAGGCTGTAGATGCAGCAGCACGGACGTTGCAGGCCGCAGCGGCGGCATTGGTAAAGGCTGGCGATGCCACCGAGTTGAATGCTTTGGTTGAAGAAACCAAGCAACTTGACCTGAGCAAGTATACTGTGGAGAGCGCGGACGCTATCCGCCAGGCAATTTCTGATGCGGAAGCTGCTATCGCAGGCCGCGCAAGTGCTGAAGACTTGAAAGCCGCCCTTGATGCAGTGCGGAATGCTGTAAATACTGCCCAGACCAAACCTGCGGCACCGGTACAGAAACCTGCTGATACTGTGAAGCCGGTACAGAAACCTGCTGATACTGTGAAGGATGAACATCCCGATATTGCGGGAGGAATTGCAAACGGCACTTGGGGTGCTGCGCCTACTGCAAAGCCGAATGACGGCAGTGCAGCGGCATCTGGCAGCGGAGCAACAAGCGCGATTCCTCAGACGAGCGATAACTTCCCTTATGAAGTGCTGTCGATTCTGGCTTGCTTGGCCGTGGGTGGCTTTATCGTTGCACTCTACCTGAAAAAACGCAGTGGCAATCGCTGATGTCTACGAGATGAACGTAAACTCCTAATTCTAAAACACATTATGCGCTTGATCGCAATCGACAGATTGACCAAAACTATAAGATTTAATCATATTACTGGCATATCTATCACTGTGTTTGGCAGTCAATCGGAAGGGGAATGAGACAAGTCCTCGGTGTTGGTTGATGATTAAGGTATAACTGCAAAAGTGCCTCTTGCGGGCTTCGAACCGCAAGGGGCACTTTTGTGTCTACAGGCATGGAGGAAGACCAACAACTCGGAATTCTTGTCAAACAAAATATTGTTGTAGACAGAGGAACGAATGGTGCGCTCAACGCGTTGGTGGACTATAATCCACAGTGCGAAATAATTTTAATCAACATATAGGACCAGAAAAAGCCAATGAAGCGGGGATTTTTTGCTTTTCCCGGCAGTTTTCATTTTGTTTTCAAGTTTCCCATTTTATACCTATTTACAATAAGGAGGATTTTCACTATGAGCATCATTATCGGCATCGACCACGGCTACTATGCTATCAAAACAGCCCACTGCTCGTTCCCGGCAGGGCTGACAAGCTACGGAGAACACGAACCCTACACCCGCCAAGGACTCTTAGAGTTTGGCGGGTGCTTTTTTGTTTGTGGCACCGGGCGGCAGCCTATCCAGCGGGACAAGACCGTAAACGACAACTACTACCTGCTGACGCTGGCAGCGATTGCAAAAGAAATCCGGCAGCGCGGCTTGCCGCCCGAATGTTCTGTGCGCATTGCGGCGGGTCTGCCGCTGACCAGTTTCGGACGCGACAAACCCAAGTTCAAAGATTATCTGCTGCGAAGCAACCAGCCTGTGAACTACAAGTTCGAGGGTGTGGAGTACAGCATCACTATCGAAGAAGTTGCCATCTTCCCCCAAGGCTACGCCGCCCTTATGACCGAAGTGGGGCTGTTGCAGGACGAACCGTCCATGCTCCTCATGGACTTGGGCGGCTGGACAGTGGACCTCATGCGCATCGACAACGCCATCCCTGCGGCTGACACTGCGCACAGTCTGGAACTCGGCATGATCCGCTGCGTGGATGAGATTCGGGAACAGGTGCGGCGCGAAACCGGGCTGTCCCTCACGGATGCCCAAATCGAAAATATGCTGGCAGGTCAGCCCTGCACGGTCAGCGATACGGTGCGCGACATTGTGAACAAACAAGGTCGCAAGTACACAGAGCATCTGCTGTCTGCCACTATGGAAGCCGGCTTCGACCTGCACGCCATCCCCGCCGTGCTATTGGGCGGCGGCGCATCGGTGGTGAGCCGCCACCTCAGCCCCAAAGATGCGCTTTGCAAGACAATTTTCCTGCTGGACGACAAGGTGAACGCGGTCGGATTCGAGCGCGCGTTGGCCGCCGTGTCGCGCCGTAAAAGCGAGGCATGAAACGACCACAATATGTTTTCCGCCCGAACCTTAACGAACCGCAACACCGCCGCGCGTGGGCGTTGTTGCAGCAGGTGCCGCCTGCCAAACGCAAAGAGTTTCTGGTGCAGAGTATCCTTGCGGCAGAACAGACGGATAGGCTGGAGAAAAGCATCCGCAAGGTGGTGCGGGAGGAGTTGCAGGCAGTCAACATAACCGGCGCTGTTCCAAGCCCACTGTCAGAGAATGCTATACCAGACTCTGCGCTCGATTTCCTGAATTCACTGTAGGGGGTGATTCCAATGTTTTAATAATAGGTAGAAAAGCAGAAGGAAAAAGGAGGTTGATACATATTGAACGGTAAAAAAATCTTGTTCGGTGCAGCCTGTGACGAGCTGCTTTTGTTTTTGATGAGGGGCGCCTATTAAGCACATTCGCAGATCCGGCAAACATCCCCATCGGGAGTTGTGCCCTTGATCAAGTTCGTGGATATGTTCTCCGGCATCGGCGGTTTCCGCGAAGGACTGACCCGTGCCGGAGGATTTGAATGCGTAGGGCACTGCGAAATCGACAAATACGCCAACCGCAGTTACAACGCCCTGTTTGACACGAAGGGAGAGTGGTTCATTGAAGATGCCCGAAAAGCCGACCCCAGCACCATGCCGGACTTCCAGCTGCTCTGCGGCGGATTTCCTTGCCAGACTTATCCCGAATAAAATAAGAATCCCGAAGCCCAGCCGGGAATCCTTGCAGCGCAAGGATTTCTGCATAAAAACTTCGGGATAATATTTTGAAGATGGCACCTGCTATAATGTTGTTACGGATTGTAATCCGAATCAACATTGTGAGGTGTATTAGTGTGAACAAAATTGAAATCACAGTCCTTTCTGCGCGTGTATTAGATGCCTTAAGCGGACGCGGCCTCAAGGCCAAAACGGTACATGAGTTTGAGAGGTATGGAACTCGACGGATTGTAAAGCATTGTTTGGGCAAAGGTCAGATATTGTATTCCAAAGAGACGGTTCAAAATTTTGTCTGGCAGGAACGTGCTAAACAGGAATCCGGAACATTGCCGCACTACCAGTGGGGCATAACTCGGCGTGCCGCAGTTTATCTCGACCAAATGGCGGAGTATGGAAAAATTCAGGATGAACCTATACGGCCTTGGGAGGCTGAACACAACCCATTGTTTCAAGCCATTTCCTGCAATCCGAGCAATTCCATGAAGGTAATAGACATTATCTGTAGAACCAGAGATGCCGTCATGCAGTTGGAACTATCCGATAAGACAAAGACCAATTATATCTATTGTGGATTTGGTGCTATCTTGAACTTCTTCATTTCTCGCGGTGAAGAGTCCTACTCTCCAGAAACGCTTGCCCTTTTCGTAAAAACGGTCCAAGAAAATTTTGTGAACGGAGCAATACAAAAGGCATCCTTTCAGACGATGCGCAAAGCTGCCCATTGGATCGAGGAATATCTCTCGACCGGACAGGTGTCTCAGCAGAAGTTGAGAAAATATAATTTTGCCTGCGCTCCGCCAGAGTTTGAAAATCTGCTCTCGCAATACCAACTGTACATGGACAATGAAAACTATTTGAAAGAAGGCTCCCGCCAGTTTTATCTTTCATCGGTTCGGACGTTTTTCCGTACCATAGCCACTTTGGGGATATACCGCTATGCTGAGATCACCTTGCCAGACGTCACCAGATGTCTGGCAAAGATTTCAGAAACATTTCCTCTCGGTATATTTAATTTAACCGGAAGTATGCGTTCCTTTGCGCGATTCATGGCCGAAAAACATCCTGAGCTACCCGATATCTCACCAGCGCTTGTATTTTCTGCTGCAAAACGTCGGCGTGTTTATGTAGGATACACTCACGAAGATGCCCAAAAGATTTTCTCTGCAATAAATCGCAGCAGCACAATGGGGATGCGAGATTATGCAATGATTATGCTTGCGTACACAACTGGCTTACGCGGCTGTGACATTGTAAACCTGAAGTTTGACAGTATTGACTGGGATGCCTGCGAACTGCGTCTGGTACAAGAGAAAACAAACATCCCTGTATCCTTACCGCTTGATACAAAAACCGGAAATGCGATTGCCGATTACATTCTCCATGCCCGGCCCAAGTGCAAATCTGAGTATATATTTTTGCGGGTACTGCGCCCCTATACAAAGATTGGAAGTATGTGGACGGTGATTGCAAAATATGCACACATTGCATTGGGAAAGGACCGGAAGATGAATGGGCCGCATGCTTTCCGGCGAGGAATGGGAAGACAATTGCTGGAAGCAAATATTCCTGCGCCACTAATCTGCGATATTCTAGGACACTCGTCGTCTGTGTCCTTGCGCCAATATACCGCGTCATCCCTAGAGAAATTAAAAGTGTGCGCAGGTACTATTTCTGCAATTCCCATTGCACAGGAGGCCTTGTTATGACAAGACCATCTTTGAAAAGCCGTTTTGGAGAACAGATTCGCGCCTTTGTAGGCTACAAGAACAGTCTTGGTTTTCCTTACAATGAGAGTATCCGTATTCTAGGGAGGTTTGACGATTTCTGTGTAGAAAGGTTCCCTGAAAAAGATTGTCTGGATTGTGAACTCGCACTTGCATGGCTGGAGAAACGAGATACGGAAAACACAGCAGGCCACCGAAATCGTATTATGGTCATACGGGAGTTTGCAAAGTATCTTCGGGCTGTTGGAACAGAAGCATATATGATTCCCATATCCATGACCAGCAAAGGCCCCAGGTATGTTCCACATATCTTCAATGAAGCGGAGATAAAAGCGTTCTTCCACGGTGCTGACAGCTTTCGGCCTCACGGGAAAGCTCCGGCCAGACATCTTGTTATCCCGGTATTTTACAGATTGCTGTATTGCTGCGGATTGCGGCCCGCAGAAGCGAGACTGCTCAAGAAGGAAAATGTGGACTTGGTTCGCGGTTCTGTCTACGTTGTGGAATCCAAAGGGCACAAGGACCGTGTCGTTGCGGTTGCAGATGATTTGCTTCAGATTATGAGAAGCTATTCCACCCTGATCTCAGAAATTTACCCGGACAGCGATTACTTTTTTCCGAGATACGATGGGGAGGGGCCGTATACGAAGCGTTGGACAGAAGAAATGTTTTGGAGATGCTTCAGTATGGCCGGAATTACTGCGTTTGAGGGACCTAAACCTAGGGTCTACGATTTCAGACATACTTTTGCAACGGAATGTATCTGTCGTTGGATGCGAGAAGGCCGTGATATTGATGCAATGCTGCCGTTTCTCTCCGCATACATGGGACACGCCCGTTATGAAGATACGCTTTACTATGTCCACATGGTTCCTGATTTTTATGAGCGTGTTGGAACAGTAGACCGTACTGCATGGGAAAAATTGCTTCCGGAGGTGCATGATGAAGGTTAAGGATGCTCAGTTTTTTACGGTTGTAAGTTCGTTTCTGAATGTTTATCTTGTGAAAAACCGAAGCTGCAGTTCTAATACGGTAAAATCCTATGAGGATGCTCTGAATCTGCTTTTTACGTTTTTGGAAGGCACAAAAGATATTCCCAGACAACGAGTAAACTGGAGCCATTTCACCCGCCAAAACATACAGGAATTCGTGGACTGGTTGGAGAAAGTCAGGAACTGCAGTAGACAAACACAGCTGCAAAGGCTTGCCGCAATACGCTCTTTTGTGCGGTATGGCGGCATTGTAGATCTGCGCGTAATTGCAATACAGGCCGACGTGGAGAGAATTCGATACCGAAAACCACCGCCTGCTTTGGTTGGCTATCTCACAAAAGAAGAACTTTCTATTTTCCTCGCGCAGCCGAACTGCAAAAAGCGTACAGGATTCCGGAATATGGTGTTTCTGGTTTTAATGTACGATACAGCTGCTCGGTGTCAGGAAATGTTGGATTTAAGGATACAGGATTTAGTGCTGCACAGAACCTCACCGTGTGTCTATTTCACAGGTAAGGGAAACAAGACACGGGTTGTTCCTATTTTGCCGAAAACAGCGGAGCACCTTCGCAGTTACCTGAAAAAATTCCATCCGGCAGAAAATAGAAAACGAGACGACTATGTGTTCTATGCTTATGGTGGCCCTCAAAGGCCGATGTCTCCTGATACGGTTGCGGCATTTGTAAAGAAATATGGAGAATCTGCACGGCACGTCTGCACATCCATTCCGGAACGGGTACATCCCCACATGCTGCGGCACACACGGGCAATGCACCTATACCAAGACGGTGTTCCATTGGCTATGGTATCCGAATTCCTCGGCCATGCGCAGATTGAAACAACAAAAATTTATGCCCATGCTGATACAGAAATGAAACGGAAAGCCATTCAGCAAGCAGCAAACAAGCTAAACGATACGATTCCGGACGCACTCTGGAATACAGATGACGAGGAGATGATGCTTAAATTAAGAGGCAAACAACAATACAAGTGAAAATATTATCCCGAAGTTTTTATGCAGAAATCCTTGCGCTGCAAGGATTCCCGGCTGGGCTTCGGGCTTCTTATTTTATTCGGGATAAGTCTGGTTATCCTGAATTTCGGAATAACCAAAGTTTCAGCATTGCAGGATCCCGAAAAGGATTCGGAGATCCGCGCGGCACTCTCTTCTTTGAACTGGCCCGCTTGGCTGAAGCCCGGAAGCCTCCGTATCTGCTGTTTGAAAATGTACCTTATGTGCAGAAGTGCATAAGGTACATTATGTACACAAATCAAATATGTATAGTACCTCCTAAAAACAGCGGAGAAAGGCTATTTGTGCTTTGCTCCACTGTGCATAATATGTTTCTTTTAGCCAAGGGATGAAAGCCATGCAATAAGATCAGCGTCCTGCTCCCAATTCGAAGCGCAAGGTAATTCCAAACATAGAGAGGCTTTTTCCAGTGCCGCACGTTTTGCTTCGTTGTCTGCACGGGCATATACCTCTGTTGTGGAAATATCTGCATGGCCGAGATAATCTTTAATATAAATAGTGTTTACATTTGCTTGAACTAAATGCATGGCTTTTGTGTGCCGGAACACATGTGGAGATATAGTGGCAGGAATATCAGTTGAGATTGCCTGTGCCGCAGCTGCATACTTCTGGACAATATATGTAATTCCAGAGCGCGTCAGCTTGCGGTAATTCCCACTCCAAAACAGTGGCATGTCCGGACTTTTTTGGGGCGTAATACCATTTTCCGTAAAGTAGCTTTGCAGCAATTCTACTGTTTGCTTCATCAGCGGAACAGTGCGAACCTTTCCTCCCTTGCCATGTAAGGTAATTGCTGCAGGCGAATCAAGTCTAACATCACGCATACGAATATCGGCTAATTCACTTACACGTGCTGCCGTGTCGTATAAAACCGTAAGAAGAACAAGGTGTCGGCGTCCCTTTGGCGTTGTAATGTCGGGGATAGCCAACAAACAGCGTAATGCATCGGGTGTAAGGTATTTTGCGGGAGGAGCGGACGAAACCATTCTGGGAATATTGTGTATCTGAATGCACTGTTCCATAAGCTGTGGCTCTTCGACCATAACATAGTCAAAGAATGCATGGATTGCGCAAAGCCGTTGGTTACATGTGGAAGGCGAAGATTTTCGGATGTTCCTAAGCCACAAAATAAAGTCCTCAATACATTTTCTATCTAGCTGAGTCATTGGTAATTTTGCAATATTGAACCCCTGTATATCTCGACAAAATATCAGCAGCAATTTAAATGTGTCTCGGTAGGAACAGATTGTGTTGCTGCTCAAGTTTCGCTGTGCAGGCAAATATTGTGTTAGATACTTCGACAAAAGTAGTGCGAAATCAAGCGACTTCATCTTGGTACCTCCATTGTTGGAATCAATTCACCGAATTGTTTTTCCAATTTTTGTGTAATATCCGGATACATTTGTGCAGTCAACTGGAGATATCGCTGCGTTCCGGATAGGTCGTTGTGTCCCAAATAAGTTGAAAGAACGGGAAGCCCTGCCGTCAAATCTTCGCCTGCAAGAACCCAGTTATTTAGGCAATGAACAGCAAATGTATGGCGCATATCATGTGGCCGAGGCCCTCTACCTGGCCCTCCGTAAGGAATCTCGGACATTCTTAAAAGTGTCCGGAATTGTGTGTGTATCCAAGAGGCTCCATACTGTTCTCCTTTACTGCGAGAACAGCAACTGGCAAAAAGGATTGCTTTATTTGAGGCAGGCGGAAACAATTCTAAATAGTTAGCCAGCGGAATTGCAACGGCATCCGTAAAAGGCACCAGACGGCTTTTGTGAAATTTTGTGTCACGAATTGCAAGAACTTTTTCGGTAAAGTCTACATCACAGACGCGCAGATTCAACAGTTCAGAGGTGCGCAGTCCGCAATTAAACAGCAGGCGGAACATTACTGGAATCTGGTACTTTTTTACCGGGTTTTGCATGCATACAGGAAAATGGTCTGCAGAATCCAACATCTTTTCAATTTCAGTGTCAGTAAATATATAGGCCCTGAAATTGCGCACTTCTTTGGGCATAGACTTGGGCGGAATTTTGTATGCGGTAAAACCTTTTCGAATTACAAAATTCAAGAATCCATTTATTGCGCTGACATCTCGGAGTACAGTGTTTGCCTTTTGGTTTAAGCCCGTTCCAATATGCTCAAGGACGTACTCCTTAGAGAAAACAATTTTTCCATCTTCTGGTTCCTTGTAATCACGCAGGAAACGCCGAATGCATCCTTCGTCGGTTTTTGACACAAACCCAAGCGCATGGCGCTCTGCCATATACTGTTCCAGTAGCATCTTAGCAGTCATGCAGAAGCCTCCCACTTTCCATAAGATAATGCGCATTTGCGCAGGGCGGGAAGATTTACTTTTGTGTAGCCTGTGGTTGTTTTGGGACTGGAATGGCCGAGAATATTAGAAATCGTCAACAGTGGTGTGCCGTCCATCAAGAGTGTACTTGCAAGGGTACGTCGCAGCGAATGGATCGCTTTTCGATTTTTTCTTGTCAGACCTGCGTATGTAATGTATTTCTTAAGCGCAGAAGATACGGCAGCGCTGGACTGGAATCCACCATAGGGATGAAGGTGCCGAATAAAGACATTGTCACAATTGGAATCAAGCCGACCGTTTCTTAAATAGTCAATAATTGCTTCTCCAATCACAGGCAGCAACGGCAAAGCACTGACTTTTCCGGATTTTTGCTGCGTGTAAGTAATCAGCTTTTGGTTCCAATCCAAGTTTTTGAATCTCAGGTTACAAATATCGCCCGCCCGCATCCCCAGCAGGATCGCAAGAAGAAACATAGCATAGTCTCTTTTTCCAATTGGATTACTCCTGTCAACAGCAGATAGCAGTTGCTTTACTTCTGCGGGAGTCCATGTTTCAGGAATGTCCTCATCTGTGTAAATCTTAGGTTTGGGAACATCTGCAGATAAATCCTTTGTGAACTGCTCTGACTCATAAAGATAGCGCAAAAAGTCTTTCAGCACACTGGCAGTCGTGTAAAGTGTTGGCCGACGACAACGGCAAAGAGTAGTCATAAAATTCGAGAGATCTGCAGATGTCAAACATGCAAGCTGAATGTTGCGGCCCTCTATATACTCAAAAAATTGGCATAGCTTCATCTGCTTTGTGCGTAGTGTTCCCTGTGAATTATGCTTCTTTCTGCACTTCATAAGATAGCTCTCCAGCAAAATGTCATACTCTGGATTGACTGTATAACTGCGGTGGCAATATCTAAGTGCGTATCCGAACTGGAAGATGTCGTCTAAAAGGCGAATCGCTCTGCGCGTGGCAGATTGCGACTTTGTTAGCTGGAGTCGTGGACTTGCAATATTTACGCCATAGATGGATTGAAAATATTCCCGTCCAGTCGTTGCAGTATAGTCCTGAATTTTCTCATTGCTGTAGTAATCTGAAAACTTTCTGAATTCAGCACAGTAAATTTGTAATGCACTACGCTTGAAATCTAGTCGCAATAATTCTGAATTTGCTGTAGTGATTAATTCTGAGATAGGGATACTCTTTTGACTTGGCATAGTTGGCCTCCTTTATATCTGTGATAACCAAAGTATAAAGGAAAATTATGCACAGCGAAACACAAATTTGAAACGTATCTACATCATTTACGAAAGGAGACTTTACATAATTGCTTACAACTCATAATGTACCCGGCCTGTTATCTCATGACGGAGGGCGGACATTTGCGACGATCCTCAACACGCTGGACCGACTGGGGTATGGTGTGGAATGGCAATGTCTTAACAGCAAAGATTTCGGCGTTCCCCAGTCAAGAAACCGCGTGTACATTATCGGATATCTTGATGAGCGATGTAGAGGAAAAGTATTTCCTTTCACCGAAACAGCAGGAAGTTCTCTTATTCAAACCCACGGTGGCCACCAAGGGGAGCGCGTCTACTCCCCCGAAGGATTAAGCTGTACGCTGGCTGCCAATCCGGGTGGCTTCGGTGGCAAAACCGGGCTGTATGAGGTGGGAGTGCCGATCCAGTGCGCCACAAAAACCGGCTACCAGATGGCACAGGTCGGTGACAGCATCGACCTGAGCTACGCCACAGTCAACAGTCGGCGCGGACGGGTTGGTAAAGAGATTGCGCATACACTTACAACGGGCTGCCAACAAGGCACTGTTGAAGTTCGCCCGGTCAAAAATCCCATCAAGTCAGACCTCGCCCGCAACACCGAACGCACCGGTAAGCCTGGCGCACCCATGCATACACTTACCACAAAAGACCGTCACGGTGTTCTGTACGAGGGGCGCATCCGCCGCCTGACGCCGCGCGAATGTCTGCGCCTGCAGGGCTGGGCAGATGACCGCATCGACACGGTGCTTGCCATTCAAAGCGATAATCAAGCCTACAAGCAGGCAGGCAACGGCGTGACGGTCAATGTGGTGGAAGCCATCGGGCGGCGCATTGCCAAGATGGACGCGGAACTGCGGGGTGAGGCGCTTGCCCCTTGATTTCCGTGACCAGTATTTTGGCTGTGAAATCGAACTGACCGGGATAAACCGTGCCACGGCAGCCCAAACGCTGGCAGACTTATTTGGCACCCGTGCCGAGCATTCCGGCGGTGGCTACGATGCCTACCGCGTCAAAGATTTGGACGGTAAAGAGTGGAAAATCGTCCGGGACGGCAGCATCCATCCCGAATGCCGTAGGCGGTCTGTTCTTATCGGGGAAACCTACAAGGTTGAACTGAACTCCCCCAAGCTTGAATACGGCGAGATGGAAAAGCTGCAGGAGGTTGTCCGTTCCTTACGCCGCGCAGGCGGCATCGTAAACGACAGCTGCGGAATGCACGTCCATGTGGATGCAAGCAAGCACACGCCGCAGAGCCTCAAAAATGTGCTGTCCATTATGTACTCAAAAGAGGATATTTTGTTTGCAGCTTTGAAAGTTAACCCTGCCCGCATTGATAGTTACTGTCAGGCGGTGGATGAGCCTATTCTGGAGGAAATCCGCAAGCTGCCCAGCGGCGCGAGTATGGATCAGCTGAAAGACCGCTGGTATCAAGGGAGGGATGGGAGTGATTATCACTACCATTCGTCACGGTACAGGGCTTGCAATATGCATTCTGTCTTTTATCATGGCACTGTGGAGTGGAGATTGTTCAATTCAACGCTGCACGCGGGTGAAGCAAAAGCCAACATTATTTTGGCAATGGCGATCTCGGCGCAGGGCATCAACCAAAAGTACACGCAGTTCCGGAAAACGCCCATCGGGGATAACCCGGCGTTCACCTTCCGCACCTTTCTGCTGCGGCTGGGGCTGATCGGTCCTGAGTACAAAAATGTGCGGATGCATCTGCTGAAGAACCTGCCCGGTGACAAGGCGTGGCGGCACGACAAATCGCTGTATCCCAGCAATCAACCACGGCTTCATACAGATGAGGTCAGATAAGGAGAAACCCAATGTCTCGAAAAGAATACTTTGCCTATGGTTCCAATCTGAATTTTGAACAGATGGCCTACCGCTGCCCCGAAGCAACGGTGGTAGGCACTGCCAAGCTGGATGGCTATGAGCTGGCTTTCCGGCGCGGCTACCTGACGATTTTGCCCAAAGAGGGCGCAAGCGTAGAAGGGCTGATCTGGTCTGTCACCGACCACGACGAATCCCAGCTTGACTGTTACGAGGGCTACCCGACATTCTATGACAAGGAAACCGTGACGGTAATGGATGCAGATGGTACGCCGCACGAAATTATGGTTTACACGATGAACGCACCGTACCGCGACCAGCTTCTCCCGGTCAGCAGCCGCTACCATGCGGTTGTCATGCAGGGGTGTCTGGATGCCGGTATCTCTCCGCAGCAGTTCTATGATGCTGACGAAAAATACCGCAAAGCCTACAAGGCCAGAGCCGCGCCTACCCCTAAGAAACACGCTCCCGAACGCTAACCAAGCCCGCTGTAACCCGCAGCGGGCTTTTTCTTTTGCAACAAAAGGAGAACCAGTATGAAAAACAAACACAGAATAAAGCAGGGCTTGTCGCTGCTGTTGGCGGGTGGAATTGCGCTCACAAATCTGGGCGCAGCGCTGCCCGCTTTTGCGGAGGATGCCGCAGCCACGCCGGAGACAGCCGAAGCGGTCACCCCCGAAACTGCCGAAGCGGACACCACGGCACCAAACCTTGTGCAGATTACCGAGAATCTTTACAACGATCTGCCGGACGCGCCTACCGGCAGTTACCTTGGCAGCATGGGTCTGCCCGTGGCAACCGGCGAAACAAAAATCGGTATCTCCGCGTGGGTTTCTGACCTGTATGACGGCGTAGATGCCCATATGGATGCCGATGCGCTGAACGCAGATGAGAACACGGTCACAATCGGCAAAACTCCCGGTACAGACTATGCCATTGTTCCGCTGTTGGCGCAGGTCGAATACCCGGCAGACGGTGCGGTATCTGAAATCATACTGCCGGACGGTGTAGAGCTTTTAAGCTACCGCTCCACCGATTATGAGCCTATCCCGGCAGACGAGCAGGAACAGGCTGAAATCCTGTACCAGACATACGCGGAGCAATCGGCGGCAGCCACCGGCCTGTATGTGAAAGCCTTTACCGATTTTACGGCGCAGCTGGTCTATACGGATTCGGACGGCAGTTCGCAGTCAAAAGCTATCCATGTACAGATCAGCGAGGATGCTACACCCACACAGATGTATGCCGACACCGGCGATGACGGCATTGCCGCCTATGCTGCAGGGCCGACCCCGCCGTATGCCACCGGCAAAATCACCAGTATTGCCAAGGAGGGCGGCACATGGCTGATTTGGTTCAACGGTCAGGAAGCCTACTGCTGCAGCCACGGCCTGAACGGCCAGCCCAAGGGCTGCCCCACCTACAGCTTCTCTCATGTGTCCCGCCTTGAACCCGGCCAGTATACCCCCGGCAACCACTATGCAAACCAGGTCAACATCTGGGGTGGTCTTGGCCAGCTGAGTCTGGATATGCTGGATGACCGTCCTGTTGTGGCAAGCCTTGAAGATGATCCTGAAGGCTGTGAAGAACAGCCGGACATCCTTGGCAGCCTTTACGATGAAACCCAGCAGTGGATCATGGAAAACTATCCCGACAGCTACGCGGCGCAGACCTATATTGCTGCTGCAGAAGAACTCATAAACGGTACAGATGCACAGTCCGGGGAAAACGGCTACTACACCTACATCTATAACCCGCCCGCAGGGTATGCGTGGCAGGTTGTGGCGCTGGTCGGTGAGGAAATTGCGGGCGGCACTGAGATTCCGGATGTGCCGAGTGTTCCGGAACCGAAGTATTATTCCGCTGCGTGGACAGCTCCCGCCCAGACTGCCGGCGGCAGCTTTGACTTGACGTTCACCGTCAATACCGACAAGGTTCAGCTGAACACGCTGGAAAAGGTGGACGGGGCGGTCATTACCGTCACGCCCAGCCGAACCGGCGGCAGCGTGGACGGCGGCAACTGGCAGATGAGTCCTGCTGCAGCGCAAACCATTACCACAAGCGGTCACACGCCGGATGACAACTTTCACCTCAACGGCGGTGACGGTTCTGCCACATGGACGGTTCACTACGAGGTGTCCAAGACCAGCACCAGTACGCTCAGCGGGCAGGAAGGACCGTTCACCAGCCAAGCAGAAGCAGACGCCGCTGCCGAAGCCGCCAAGAATGCGGCCATCGGGCAGCTGCAAAATGAAGCGCAGGGCATGGTGGACGCCGCTATTGCCGCGGCGCGGGCGCAGCTTGCCAATATTACATTCAGCTACGATGAAATCACCATTCCGCATGGCTTTGATTCCACGCCGGGCGCATTGGGCAGCCACCAGACCATTACGGTTCCTGCCAACAGCTCGAACGACTACCCGATGAAAAACGATGAATGGTCGGTAAAAGTCGGCATCGACAAAATCGACAGCGAAACCAAGCAGCGCATCAAGGGCGACGCCGAGTTTAAGATTTTTGCGTGGGACACCGTTCGGCAGTGCTATATCCCGACAGGCGGATATAACCAATACAAAGTTGAACGCCAGAGTGGCGGCACTTATAAGGTCATCAACCACAGTGACTATGCGGGAGGTTCGGATGATTTATTCTACACCCAGCGCAATGAGGGCAAGTTCGTCATTGTGGAAAGTCGTGCTCCCAGTTGGTACTATGGCGACTGGTCGGATGTAAACGCTCCCGGCACAGCCGGTTCTGTGCTGGGCAAGCGGGCGTATGCCTTTGAAATTACCAAATCATTGGACGCCCAGACGATTTGGCTGGGCAACGCCGATTATAACGCCGACATTACCACGGCCAACAGCGGCGGCACGCTCATCGACACCGGTGAGGGAATCGTTACTATCACCTTTGGTGACCGCAATGCAGATAAGACCTACGCCACAGATCCCACCGGAATTGCCAACAACGAAGATTCCTACACCATGCACGCCAATGCCGACAAGATGCAGAACAACCGCGTTCTCGGCAATATCATGCTGACAAAAGTGGATCTGGATGCCGCGCAGTATCTGGCTGCGGGCAGAAACGGAGATACTACGCTGGAAGGTGCTGTGTACGATCTGTACGCCGCCGAGAATATCACGCACCCGGACGGCGTGACCGGCATTGTGGACTACAGCAAAATCACGGATGTCAACGGTCAACCCATCTGGCATACCACTGTCCTCACCAACGGCAGCTGGGATACCGATTACCTGCCCATTTTGCAGAAAGACCGACTTGTGGCTTCCGCCCAAATCAAGGACGGCAAGCTGGCTTTTGCCAACTTGTACATGGGCC
>ENA-OPVG01001020-OPVG01001020.1-human-gut-metagenome-genome-assembly--contig:-NODE-1020-length-22415-cov-4.732558_pt1 | contig 22415 bp, 41 predicted proteins | sample MGYA00241093_ERZ501975 | MGnify/ENA primary metagenome ERZ501975 (study PRJEB25962, sample SAMEA2042993) | human gut metagenome | biome: human gut; feature: human-associated habitat; material: faeces... | reverse complement strand
CTTGTAAATGTAGTTCTCTTGCAGTTTTCGCGGAATCTCTGCAATGTATCGTCTGAATGTTTCAATGTCGTGGGCGCGTTTGTAATGGTTGCACATACGGCAGGACGGCATAAGGTTTTCAATGTCGTCCGTGCCGGAATCCTCTGGGTTCCACGCCCTCTGCGGCTTGAAGTGGTCTACCTGCATATTATTGTAGGCAATGTGGCGGCCACAGTAAGCGCAATGACCGTCAAATTTCTTGTACACCGCAACGCGGGTCTTTTTACTGATTGCCATTTATTCATCCTCGCTGTATGTCGTGATTTTATTGTGGATTGCTTCTTGAAGTTGTGTCATTCTGATATCTCCTCTACAAATGCCATGCTCTGGCGCAGATTGAGGGATTCGGGATTGAGAATGCATGCCGGGGCGACAGCGCCGTTGAGACACGCACCAACACAGCCAAACCGACCACCAATATCCGCAGAGCGAACCATAGCCGCGCCGCATCCCGTGTCGGAATCCTCGTAACCGCAAAACCATGGTGTTGCAGTCCACACCCAACTGTCGTAGCGCCCGATGAACTCACGGTACTTTCTGTACTCGTCACAAGTCAGGATAAAAATAAAGTCCTGTACAGTGCCATAATTTCTGTCGCCGTTGTCTGCAACAAGGTCAACGGTATGTGCCAGTAGACATGTTCCACCAAAAACAGCATTATTCATATCAGATAGAACCCCACGCACATTACTGGTGCGGTAGTTGTTCCAGTTGCCCTTCAAGTCGGCAAATTTATCACTTGGGCAGAATTTTACATCTTTTGCCCACGGTTTTGCCATAATGGCCAGCAAGCCGCCGTCAGGGTGGTTCGGATCAAGGCATACCCACTCAAAATTCTTGAACATGAAGTGTTCGCCGGGGCGCAGGGTTGTGATGTTAGTCATTGTTGGTAACCTCCGTGAGCCAGTAGTCTTTGCGACACTCCAAACACCCATGTCTATGGCAATGTACGCTATTTATATTTTCTGGGTCAAATTTGCGTGGGCAAAAAATAAGAATCCCGCTTTCATCCGTTTCCGCATCGGGAAACAACTTCAAAAACTCGCTCTGGCGAGTCTTGATTGGGTTGTCTTTCGCCCATTGCTCGACTTTTGAAACTGTTTCATCGATGCTTTTAATTGAATCGTCGTCGGCCCTAACCATGCAGCCCATGTCGTCATTTTTATGGATGGGGCATTCCTTGCAGCATCTTTGATTTTTGCGCAATCTGTTTACCGTCTTGAAAAATTCAACTACGTCCATAGTCTCACTCCTTACCAATCTGCGTTTATAACCACAAAATCGCCGTTTTCTATGGCGCAATCGACCAGCATCTTAATGCTTACCCAACCGAATACATCGTGTTCTCTTGCAAAAGTTACAAGGTCTTTTGCCTGTTCGGATGTGAGCGTCATATCTTTTCCATAAAAATCGCGTTCTGGCTCTTTCTCGCGGATTTCATATGGCACATAATAGCCTATTTTTTCGAGATACTCTTTCCAGACACGCCCGCAGGAAGACTCATAGTCTTGCATTGTGCCTTTGATTGGCTTTCCGCAGTGCGGACATTTGCCCACATCGTAGCGGCTGACTGTAATATCAAATACCATAATATCAAATACCATTGCGATTACTCCTTATCCAACCCGCGGGTTACATACTGCCCATAGGTCAAGCCAAGGGCGGCGGCTTCGCGGGTACATTGTTCTATCGGCTTTATTCTCTTGATTTCTTTTGACACCACGATTTTCTTTGGCTTTTCAGCATTTTTAGCAATGCGCCTTTCCCTGCGCCGCTTTAAAACTTTCTCGCGGTTTTTGTGATATGCGGCACGGGCGGCGTTACCTTTTATGCGCTTGCACTCTTCGCAAAATCGCGTCTGCCGGTTTACGTTTACCATAATGCTGTCGCAGCACTGGCATGGCTTTGTTACAAAAATCATTTGCTTTTCTCCTTTGCCGCCCAGACTTGCACGCCGTGGTCGGTCAAATAGGCTTTTACCCACAAATCGGCGTCCGCGACATTCTGCACATTGTCAAGCTGCTTTTTGTTTTCCGGAGTGTAGATACCATCGAGCTTAGGCAATACAGCTTCGGCGAGGGCTTTCTGAACGTGGGCAATAGTTCTGGGGGACAGGTTGGCTTGCAGCATGGCGCACCAGACCTCGTTATAACAGCGTGCCGCGATGCGGTCTGACTGCTCCTCTAGCAGCTGCTTTGTGACGAGCTGTGCAGCGTTCATGGCGTCGGAGGCCAGCGCGTGGCGTTTGGCATAGCATTTCATGGGTTACACTTCCAATTCTTCGATAAAAATTTCTGTGCGAGGGTTTTCTTTGTCGTACATTACGCGGGAGCCGTCCGTTGCTGCTACAATGCTACTGTTGTCGTCCTTCAAAATCCTGGCATCAACCAGAATATCCATGATGGCGCTTTCGAGGTTTGTTTTATCAACCTTGCGGCGTGTAGGCATGTAGTACAAGCACTTGACGTTGTAGCGGCCGTCCAGCGGATTTTTTGGCGCCGGGTTTAAATACATCTTTGCAGCTCTTGCGTACTTCAAGTAGGCTGCGCTTGGCAGAACTTTTGCGTACTTGCCCTTATGGCATACCGGGCAGTGAGCGCCTACGTATCCGATGCGGGGGCTGTTCTTTTTTGTGATGGGGGGAAGACTAATGGTGTACTTGCATCTCATAAACTTCCCCACTGTTCTGCCATTGCGGCGGCGATGCCGGGGAATGTTTTGCTCCTCACTTTTGCCGAACGGCTGAAAGTGTCTTCCCATGTTCTTGCTTTTCCGCTCGGCGTCACACCAAACATTGCGGCGTTGTCTGGCTTTGGCAGACCCGTTCCGTGCAGCAGAGGAAGGTTGACAAGCCATAACGACGTTGCTTTTGTGACGTAATTTTCCGTATCATCTGTGGAATTTGCGAACATATACGGCGAAACAGTTTGGTCTGGCTTGCGATATGCTGTATTCATAAATCCGACGGGGTTTTCGATTGCAATTCGTTCTGCGTTTGCTGTTAGGAATTGCATAAAAAACACAGCGCCTTTTGCCCTATCTTCCCAACGTGCAACCACTTTTTCTGGAGGGGTACACCGTAGAGAAAAGCTGCGCGTTGCAACATTGCTAAGATAGGTGCAAGGCGGGTGTGCAATCAGCAAATCCCACTTGCCTACATCATGAGCCTTGCCGTCCATCGTTACGATTTGTCCCCCTGCGATTGCTTTCAGGGCATCGCCTAAAATATGCCATTCCGGGTGTCCTCCCGACGGTTCCTGGATGTCACAGCTGTACGCTTCATGTCCGCGTTCTCGGAACGCCTTGCAGACTGTCTGCGATTCTTCACAGGCAACCAATACTTTCACGGTGCTATCTCCTTTACTTTGCTGTAATACTTCTCGCTGTACCAGATATCCGGCAGGCGGGGACTTTGGGTGTAGCCTGCGGTGCGCAGGGCGGCTTCGGCTTCCAACGTGTGGAATACAGGCGCTTGGAGTGGGTTATGTCGCCGGTAGAGCGAGAGTAAGTGATGATTTCATACTTCATCTTTTTTCAGCGCTTCTTTCAAGTGCTTCACTGCGCTTTCGGACAGGTCTGCCGCTTTTTCAAGCGTCTTTTCACAATCCTGGCGCAGCTTGAGGGCATAGGCCATTTCCGCGAAAGCAATGCGGAAGAGAAAATCCTTATCAGACATTTTTTGTCACCTCACAAAACAGATGGAATGGCTTGGCCCATGCGTAGTCGATTTGACCGCAAGCGCCGTGCCGGTTCTTGACGACCTCGAGCACAACGTCGCTTTCGCCGGGCGGGTCGAGTTCATACTTTTCGCGCTCTTTGGTATACTGACCGGGGTTGATGGCAAGAATCATATCGGCATCATGTTCGATGGTGGCAGAGCCGAACATATCGGACATTTTTATCATGCCTGTATCGGCGGCTCTCGCGGCCTGTACGAGCTCGATAATGCAGATATGATATTTCATGGCAAGCTGTTTTAAACCGCGTGTGAGGGCTGCCAGCTCGTCGTTACGCTTTTCTTTTGCGTTTGGCGGTGCAACAAGCCCCAGATGGTCGATGACAACGACTTCCGGCTTGCGGTCTTTGATGGTCTGTTCGACATCGGTCAGCCCGGCAAGGCTGGAATCGTCCAAAATGAGCTTGTATCGCTTTTTGAGAAGTTCGGCATCTTCGGCAATGTGCTGTGTCTCTTCCGGCGTGAGCTTGTGGTTGGCAATGCGGGTGGAATCAATTTGCTCCCACCGGGAGAATATGACGGTGTAAAGCTGTTCGCGGGACATTTCCAACGACTGATAGAGCGTGAGCGCGTTTTGGGATATCTGGCACGCAATTTGCAGTGCCAGGGTGGATTTGCCCTTGCCGGGGCGGGCCGAAATAACCGTAACGCCGCTGCGGGCCAGCCCGCCGGTGAGGGCATCCAGCTTACTGAAGCCGGTCTGGATGCTGTCGCTTGGCTTTTGCAGCCAGGTGAGGAAATCGTTGATGCCGTCTGCAAAGTCTTTGGCGCTCTGTTCCTTCTGGTGGGCCATGATGTACTGCTGACGTTCCACAATGCGGAACAGTTCGGCGCTGGTCGCGTCGGCGTCCTGGTCTTGCGCGAGAATCTTTTGCAGCGCGGCGGTGAGTTCCCGCTTGCGCCAGCCATCCATCACGCAGTTGATGTAGGTGCGAAATCCGGTTACGGAGGGGACAGTCTCAACGCACTGCACGGCAAGCGATTTCATGGCGGGGCCGCATTTGGCGATCACCGAGACGGTGTCGGCACGCTGGCCTTTTTCGGCAAGGTCTTTACAGAGCAGGAAGATGTTGCCCAGGTCTTGCAGTTCGAACATCTTGTAGGTGAGGGATGCAAACGCCTCGTCCTGCAAATCCGGCTGGATGAGCATAATACCGATGACGGCTTTTTCGGCCAGAACTGTATTCATTCAACATCCTCCCAACCGATTACTTTAGGGACAACGCCGTTAATGCGTTCTTCGCGGGTATATTCCCGGTCGAATATCGGGCGGCGGGGTTTATCCGGTGCTGCGGGTTTTGGCGGCCTGGATGCTTCATCCTGCCAGCGCTTTTGATTCAACCAGGTTGCTGGGTTAGGGATATACTGACCGCCATCCTTCGTCCACTGCGGGGTGGTTTTCAGATAGGCAAGGCTGGACAGGATAGCGGACAGGGTGATGTCGTCAGGGACAACGGCGGCAAACTTTTTGCGGGCATCGGCTTTGCCGACTTTTTTTGGGTAAGCGGCCCAAAACTTGGTGAAAGCAGAGGAATCCGCGTCAGCCCCTTGGGGGGTATAGGGGGTATTCTTAACTTCTTTATTCTTCTTTATATTAGGGTCTGTGTTAGCACTGTGTTGGTTCTGTGTTACCTGTTTGTTAGTTTCTGTGTTAGCGCATTGGTAGTCACTGTAATTATTTACCGTAAATACGCTAAATTTCCCATGTTCGCACTGTGTTATTTCTTGTGTTGATTTTAGATGGTTTATGGCAGTGCGAACGGATTGAACACTTATTCCGGTATCTGTTGAAATTTGACGGATAGAGGAAACGGCCTGACCGGGTTCTAGTTGGACGCCTTTGTAGTAGCAAGGTTCATAGCAAGCCAGAAGCAGCAAGTGCAGAAACACGCATTTTGTGGGGGTATCGGTATACCAGCCCCACTTCATCATGCGGCGGTACAGCTTTATGTAACCCTCGTTTGCCATTTTTCAACACTCCATGTAATATTCAGCGACGCGGCACAGTCTGCCGTAACGGTTGCGGCGTTGCACCATGCGGGATGCCACCGGGACGCCCCGGCGCTTTAGGTCTGTAATGCGGGAGGCAAGGCGACTGCATCCGAAGTCCTCGAGTGCATCCAGTGCGGTCAATGTGCCGCCGGATTCCAGCACGGCTAAAATCCGGTCTATCTGGGAGGGGATGCGTTCTTTATCGCCATTCATGGCAGCACCTCAGAACGGCAGATCGCCGTCATCCTCAATGAGGGCGTAGTCTGCATCGGGCTCGCCCTGCGTGCGCTGTGAGGGGTCTGCGGGGCGCTGCGCGGCGTTCTGCGTGGCAGGGCTGGTACTTTCCTTACTGCCGCAGAAACTCACGTTCTGGGCCACGATTTCAACGGCTGTGCGGTTCTGGCAGTTCTTGTCCTGATACTGGCGCGTCTGCAAGCGGCCATCAATGGCAATGAGGGAGCCTTTGGGGAAGTATTTGCAGACAAATTCTGCTGTCTTGCCCCAGGCGGTGACATCGATCCAATTCGTCTGACTCTGGCCGCTGGCATCCTTATAGCCGGAATCGTTGGCGATGCGGAACGAACAGACGGACTTGCCGCTGTTTGTGGTTTTGAGTTCCGGGTCTTTGACCATACGGCCAATAATAGCAACAACATTCAACATAAGTTAGTCCTCCGTAATATCGAGATAGTTCTTGTAAAAGCGGCGGCGGAAGTCAGACACCGTCCAGTGGTAGTAGGCCATTGCATGGCGTTGGCCATCTTGTTCAAGCCGCAGCCGCGTTGCAGCACAGTTATGTACAGCGTCAGGCGCGTTTCTATGGCAATCTGCACACAGAGGAACCCAAAGCCCGTATTGCTTGCTTTTATCGCGGCTGCCATTGTATTTGCTACCACTACCAAAAAAGATTTCATGGCGCTCAGTCGGTTTCCATTCCTGGCATTTGTAGCATTTAAACCCATCGATCGGCATAATAGATGGCGCGTAACCGTTTCGGTCAAGCTGAACGCCGTATTCATTGCGCGTTGGTTTCCGCATCGTCCGTCAGTCCTTTCAGTTTTGCAATTTCCTCCGGGGTCATTGTGGGGATGCCCTGCTGCTGACATTCCTGCACGATCAGTTCAATGAGGCGGTGCATCTGGGAACTGTCGAACTGGGAAGAGCCGTACCAGCATTGCAGGTTGTAGAAAGTTCCCTGCGGGGTGGTCATTTCATCGAGCTTATGGACCTGCCAGCCCTCGCCCTTGCTCTCCCAGCCGTTTTTGAATGCCTTTGCAGCATCTGCGCGGAGGGTGACAAGGGCAGAGCTACCGCCGATGTCGCGTATCAAATCACGGTAGATGTCCAGTACAGGGCGGTTGATTTTGGCGGCAAGCTGGTTCATGAGCGCCCATGCGTAAGCGTTGGCCGAGAGGCTGCGCTTTTGCGTAGCCGTGCCGATGACGGCGGCAAGGGGCTTGCCCTCGTCAATGACGGCGCGGGCTTTATCGCAGTCTGTGGGGGAACATTCCAGCGTAATTGTGTTGCCGATAACAACTGCTGCCTTGATGGCAATTTGCTGCTTCATTTCCTGTGTTCAAACTCCTTTGCAACGCTGCGCCAATCATCATCGGTGAAGTCCTTAAACAACTTGCCAATAAAGGTCTTTGCTTCTGTTTGGACTGTCTTTTTGTCCTTACCGGTTCGCTGTGCATATCCTGCCAGCGCAGTTGTTGCCATGTCCTTTACGACCTGTGCGGTAACTTCTGGCGATGCTGTGACCGGCTGGGACTCTTCTTCATAGCGCTCTTTAAATTCATCTGCTTCACTGTCGGAATAGATGCCGTCAAACGCAAGTTTGCAGATTTTTAAAACAACACGGTCAAACAAGCGTTTGTATGCCATCGCATAAGGGTAAGCATTCTTACAGTTCTGCGCGGATGCTTCGCCAACTTCGTAAAGCCCCTGCTGCTTGTTGGTGTAAGTGAACACAAGAGAGTTCCCGTATCCAGTTTTATCAACGGATACGCAATCCGGGTTGAACTTGTCTTTTTCCGGCATGTTATCATTGATTTTCAGGCATGCGTTGTGACTGATGATAAGGCCGGTATACATCATTTTCCCGGTTTTGGTTTCGTTCATGAGAATCCAGAAGTCTGCCTCGTTGAGGTAGGGCCGTTCCTGAATGGCCTTTATGGCTTTGGCACGGCTGGCAAGGTATTTTGCACTCTGGATAACGGGGATATCTTGACGGGATTTAAGAGAATACTCTGTCTTTTTTTCGTTAAACATCAGATTGCTTCTCCTTCCGGGTCGGGGGTGGTGAGGTGGATGCGATAGCAGCTGGGAGGCGGCGGGGTGGTGCAGGGCTTTCGGGTTTTTAGATCATAGAAGTAGACCGGAATGCCGTCTGCCAAAAAATAAGTGCTGTTCAGGCCGTATTCATGTTTTGCGAAAAGCGGTACAAATGCGCCGATGCTCTCGGAATAGATGCGGCGGGCAGCCTGCACGGCGTTGAAATAACAAGCGCTGATGCCCTTCCCAGTGGGGATGAACTCGGCAAGATGCCGACCCTTTAAAAGTGCGTGCGCCTGTTTCAGGGCGCTGATGTCGTCAATGGTCATTTTAGTAATCCTCCAAACAGCGGGAATCTTCCCACGGGTTGTCCTCTTGGACATCCTCACCGGGGAAGTCGCCGGGGTTATAACACATATCACAGCCGATGATTTCCGTTCCAATCAGGTAAATTGCTTCGCATTCCTCGCCGCATACAGGGCAGCGGGGGCGGCGGGGTTCGTCAGGCGGGAAGGGGTTATCTTGATGGCCCCAAAAGCTAGTCATTTGTCGGCCTCCTGATTTTCTTCCTCATCAGAAAAATGCAGCTCCATCAAGTCGGCAATCGCAAGGTACTCTTTGGCGTATTTGCTGTCGCCGTGAGTTTTCTTGACGATCTCACGGAACTTCGCCAAATCACCATAAAAGCAACCACACTGTACGCGGAGAATTTTATCCTTGCATCGGAAAAATGTGGTCGCGCGGAAACATCGACCAAAGCCTGTAACGACGGAAAAGTCTGCATCGCCGGAGACCAGCGCATCGCCGGAGACCCGCGCATTGCCGGAGACCCAGGCATTGCCATTGTTGGAGAGGTTTTCTTCTTTTTCAACAAAACCTCCCAGTTCGCCAGCGCTTACGTCGCCAAAAGAGACGAGAGCCTTAATACGGAACAGCTTCTTCCCGAAAACGTTCGTTACAAATTCGGAAATAAGTTCAAATTTCTTCATGGCGGGATGCCTCCTTAAAATACAGTCCGCACAGCAGATTCAGCGCCAGCAGGGCGGCGATGGTGGTGGGGATGTTGAGAGAACCGAGCGCAGCCAGCAGCAGCACCAAATCTGCGGTGATTGCCAGCTTGACGGCGGCACGGGGAAGTGATAGAATACAGTTAGAGCTTTTTGCGATGCTCTGTTTTTTTGCCGTTTCGGTGGTGGTGCACCGGGGCGGCGTTTTTGTTTTGGTCATCATTCTTTGATTTCCTCCCATTCAAAGCGGCCCTTGCCGCTGTTTCTCCACTGCCCAAGACCGCGCTTTGCGCCGTAGTCGAGGCACTCACGAACCATGTCTTCAAGCTTAGGGTCGAGACATTCGATTTCAAATTCTGCTGTTGCACCTGCGGGAACGCTCTCCGACTTTGCGATGCTGACGCGTTCGCCCATCGGAGTTTGCGCCCGCAGGGGGCGCTCGCAAAAATCAACCTTCATGCCGTGCAGGTCGTAGGGAATCTCGCGCGGGGTTACGAAGATGAGTCCATCAATAGCCTGCTTGTACGCCTTGATGGATGCGCAAGCCTTGCCGCCTGCATAGCCAGCCTTGCCAGATTTGGCAAGCATTTTGCAGCTGTCCTTGAACATGCCTTTTACCTGATAGTCGTACAGGAACGGTGTGCCGTCAGCGGTTTTGGGGAATACCGTAATGCGGTCTTCGGCGTTCTGGGCCTTGATATTGTCCACTTCTTCGGTGGTGAGGTCGCTGGTAGGTGCCTTACTGGCAATGTAAGTTGCGAGAAGTTCTTCATTACTTGGGGAAGAACCGAGAACTTCTTCCAAAAGGGTGATTTTTACTTTCATGGTGGTTGTCTCCTTTTTAAATAAAATCGGTTGCTTTTCGGCGCCTTTGCGTCGCAATGCAATGCTATGCCTATGCCAAGCAACGTCGTGCCATTCCATGCCGTCGCGTCGCAATGCAATGCCTTCGCGTCGCATTGCAGCACCCTGCCTCTGCCTTGCGCAGCTATTCCGAGCTATGCCTTTGCTGTGCTATGTACTTCCATTGCAATGCATAGCAATTCCTTATCATTGCCTTGCACATCTATGCCGATGCGACGGTTTGCGTAACGCCGCGCCGCGGGGAGGCGCATAGCCTCTGCGAAACGACGCGCAGCTGCGCTTGGCCCCTGCTTATCGTTGCCATGCCGCTGCCACGCAACGCCGAGCAAATCCATAGCTAAACAAGGATTGCACGGAGTTCTGCAAGCACGTTGTCGATGTGCTCTTCACGGGTAGGCATAGCGGCAGAAGATTTGCGCACATCCGCCACCGGGTAATACGTTGCAAATTCGTCAAGCGTGATGCCCAGTGCGGCGCATGCTTTTCCAACCTCTGGCCAGCGCCAATCATTGGCGCCGTTAATGCGGTTTGACATCTGCGTTTTAGACAAGCCGCAGACATCTGCAAGGCGTTGTTTGTTGTAGCCCTTGCTTTTGATAAGAGCCGTAAAAGCAAGGTTTGTCATGGTGGTTACTCCTTTCTTTCTGCAATTAGTTCACTTACAGCCGCTTCCATCTTCTTCTGAATGTCAGGCGGTTTGCGCTTGCTGTTCAGAATCAAACAGATATAAGGCTTGCCGTAACCGAGCTTTTTTGCTACATCTTCATAAGAAATGTCGTTGTTGTGCATTTTCCCAATCAAACGGCCAGTCCACGCTTCGGGCATTTTTTCACCTCCCTTAGTAAAAATTAGAAGTAAACAAAATTGACTGCCGCGACACAATATGCTATAATCTGAACTGCCAGAGTAAGGCAGAAAGGAAGGTGGTCGTCCCTTGACCAAACTTTTGAGTATGCCAGTTCCAGACTAAAGAGATTGCGTAACGCGCTATGGCTTAAACGGCTGCCCCAAAGCTGCCAAAGGTTACGGCAAGTCCACAGAATTGCAAGTTCGTTTTGCAAGCAGCGGATGCGCATTGCACAAAGGACCGTGTACTTGCCCGCTCACATTGAGCGGTTCCGTTGCTGCAAACTTGTTCTGGTAAAAAACTTTGGGGAAAATCCGTCTGCTAACGAACAGCAGGCGGATTTTTTTGCTGTCGCGGCAGTAATTATGGTTGCAAAAGTTTACAAAGTATGCTATATTGTAGTTGTCAGATACATAAAAGCATTAGGCGCGGGCAAGAGGTTGCCGGGGCTTTGTTTGTTGCAAACTTTTTAAACCATGATTATAGTATACAGCAAACTTTTTAAACCGTCAACCCTCCTGTGCGAACTTTTTGAACTTTAGCATTTTGCACAAATTGGAGGTATTGTTTTAGTGTTTTACGACAAGTTTGTAAACCTTTGTGCTTCCATTGGGAAAAAGCCTACACCGGTAGCTCAAGAATTAGGGATTAGCAAAGGTACAGTTGCGAGTTGGAAAAGGAGAGGAAATGACCCAACTGACGCATATTTGGCAAAGATTGCAAATTACTTTGGTGTATCTGTTGACGAATTGCGCGGGGATACCGAAAACGAAAAAAAGCCCACCGCACAAGGCGATGGGCTAATATCTGGTTTGCCGCAAGATGTACAAAAAATTATTTTTCTTTGCCAAGAGAACCCTCAGCTTGCAAGCGCTCTATTAAATCTTGCGCAGCAGTTACAAAATCGGTCATCTGGTCAGGCGTAAAGGTTGAAACGATTTCAATAAGCTTTTCTGTGTCCGTCATTGCTGATTCCTCCCAAAAAATGTAAAGGTGGTTCTATTATGTCTAAAAAGCAAATCGTACGATGGGTAATTGCTGTTTTGTGCATTTTGTTTGTTCCTGTATGCGGCAGCCCAATTTCCGTTGTTTTACTTCTTGGCGCGGCAATCACCGTCGCGCCTGTCGAAGCAATTCAGCAGCACTTAAAAAAGCCATTAAACATTATTATCCCTGTAGTTTTCTTTGTAGCCGCTGTAATGGCCGCACCCAATACAACAAGCCAAAAAACTGAAGAGCCTGCGCCAACAGCAACGCCAGAAGCAACCGCTACCCCAGAGCCTACGCCGGAAATCACCGCAACGCCAGAGCCTACCGAAGAGCCATTACAGGAAAGCAGCGATAGCACCGATAACAGCGACATGAAGTTTTTTGCCGCAATTGTTGAGTATGCTGCTTCTCAGTCTTACGCAGAGGATAAATACAAAGTTGAATATGATGATAGCGGCATAACCCTTTCTGTGTGGGGTGACAACCTTGCAATGGGGGCAGCGCTTGCGTCCTCTGGTGATGAAAACGCAAAGCAAGAATGGGAATCCAACGTTGTTGACCCCTTTGTTGAATTAAACAAACAGCTTGTAGAACAGGCAAAACAAAATGGGTTAGACGATGCCGTTATTATGACCAATGTTCTTAATGATGCAAATTTGGACAACACATTACTTAGTGTTCTTAACGGAGCCGTTATTTATGACTGTGTAAGCGATTCGTAAACCGCTGATTGTATTTTACACAACTTGCAGTTGTATTTCAGCAGTTTCACAAAAATACTTGTTTGTCAAGTCTTTATAATCCGCTTTTTCGGTCTTCTGCGCCCGTGTCTTGGTGGAGCATCCAAATCAGGCAGTTTCTTCATGGTCTGCTTCCCTCCTTGCACGGTCTTGCAGCACAGCACGGTACAGGGCTTCAATGGTTGCCGCATTACGGTTTTGGTAATTCTTTAAACGTTCCACGTTATTCATTGTTGATTCCTCCTGTGTTTTCTGACTACAGTAAGAATCTTAACATGTTTTTTATACCATAGCTTCCATTTATTCCCATGACATTTTTTGAAGAAATATTTCTTTATATTTTCTTGATTGCTACGGTAGAAAAATTTTACCGCATTTGAAGTGCAAAACATGTAAAAATTTGAGGGTGATGAAATGGAAAGTAGAGCTGATTTCCGAGAACGTGAAGGACTTATTCTTTCGCAGTGCCGGTTGGAATCCGGGCTTTCGCAAGAATATGTAGCCAGGCAGATGGATGTGAACATCCGCACGGTGCGCAACTGGGAAGATGGGCTTTCCCCTATTCGAAACGATGATTTGTTGATGTGGTTCACCGTCTGCAAACAATCCCCCTGGCGCTGGCTGCAGCGAATCTGGATGCCGTCTGCATTCAGCGATACTGATACGCCAAACTGGACGGACGAGCAGGTAGACAAGGCACTTTCTGATTATATCGCCCAGATGCCGAGCCTGTACAAGCGCCGCCTGCTGTATATCCTTTGTGGGGCGCACGGGAGCGATTGGGCAGGCCAAATAGATTTGCTGTGTGCTAACGCGCATACATCCATGCAAAGCCGTGTACGCGTCTGCCAGGCCGTAATACAGAACTACCGAATAGATACCGTAACTGGGGATGACCCATGCCCGGAAAGCATCAAGCCGGACTTTGACCGCCTGCAAATATGCCTGCAAGCCGGAGAAGCTGCCGTTCTGGCAGGTGACGGCGAATATAACGCAAGGGAAAAATAGAAAATCCCCTGCCGGTGGTGCCACACCAGCAAGGGATAAAGAGCCGTCAACACAAAAAAGTTGACGGCATTATTATAGCACATACAAAAAGGAGCCGCAATATGAAAAGGACAAATACCGCAAAATGGATTGAAAGCGCCGGGCGTTGGCAAATCAATGTGCAGAAGAACGGCGTGCGCAAGACGTTTACCAGCGCCAAGCCGGGCCGCACAGGCCAGAGGGAAGCTAACAAAAAAGCAGATGAATGGCTTGACATAGGCGTAAAGACGGAACGCATTAAGGTTTCTGACGCATGGGAACAGCTGCTACAGCAGAAAAAACTTGTGTCTGATGCAGAATACAAAAACATGGCATCGTTCGGTCGCTCTCATTTGCTGCCAGCCATCGGGATCAAGTCGATAAAAACCGTTACGGAACAGGATTTCCAAAAAATTATAGATTATGCGTTTCGCCATCCACAGGGGAACAGCAAAGAGCCCTTATCCAAAAAGACGTTACAGAACTATGCCAGCTACTGCAAGCAGTTTGTGAATTTTTGCCGAAAATCAAAATGGACAACGCTTGAGCTTGAGGAGTTACAGATTCCGGCAGCATCCAGAAAAAAAGGAAAGAACGTGCTGACAGTTGAAGCGCTGAACACGCTGTTAAAAGTAGATACGACCATCATGCGCGGAAAATCTGTGCATGATGAATACATTAATTATTATAGGTTCCAAGTGCTAACAGGCATGCGCCCCGGTGAAATGCGGGGGCTGCGATGGGAAGACGTTGACGGGAATCTGTGCAGACTGAAGCAGGCAATCAATGCGCACGGTCAAATCACGCAGGGAAAAAACGAAAACGCATTGCGCACGGTAGTGCTATCCAGACGCGCAGTGGACGTGCTAGAAGCTCAGAAAGCCGTGACTGGAAAGCAGGAGTACATCTTCCCCATGGCATCCATGCACACCTACTACCACCGCTGGCAGCGCTATCAGCGCTCTAATCACATGCCGGAGCTGAGCCTTTACGAACTGCGCCACACGTTTGTGAGTATCGCAAAGGAGTTGCCGACTGGCGAATTAAAGCAGCTAGTCGGGCATAGCGAGGATATGGACACATACGGCACATACTCTCACTACATCGCTGGAGATGACGAACGGACAGCACAAAACCTACAAGAAATCTTTGATAGATTGGTGGACTAAAAAGTACACACTAAAAGTACACACTTTTTTTCTTAAATGTATGAAATAATAGAAAAAGTATGTGATAGAGCAAAAAATATAGCAATATACCGCTATATTTTTAATCACTAAAAGCATTGTGTATAGTTCGAGTCCTGTCACCTCGACCACAACAAATGCCGTAGATTCGTTTAAATCTACGGCATTTTCTTTTTCAAGTACACGTTTTAGTACACACTTACCTATTTTCTCTGCAAACTGTGTACCAAATCATTATACACATCCGGACGTGCTTCTTTCAGCGCATCCATAAACTCATCCAGCACACGCCACACTCGCCCGGTATCGGCCTTTTTTACAATCTCCAAAAATTCACTCATCCTGTAAACGCTCCAATTTCCGCATTACGCCATTATAAACTTTAGGGTTCGCCACATATAAAGCCGACATAAGCTCATCCAGCACGCTCATCGCATCCGTAAGGTTTACATTTGACACAGCCCGTAAAAAGTCACTGCTGCCAATAGCAGCCCTTGTAGGCGGCTCTGCCGCTTCGTAGTAGTGCACAGGCTCTTGCAGTTCTGCTTTCTGCGGAGAATGGGACGCATCTGCAAGACGCTGATTTTTCACAACATACAGCGCTGCCAAATTTTTAACTCTGGTCATGGTGAGTTCGCTGTTTTCGATTTCGGCTATAGCGCCGTCAATCTCTCGCACGTCAACCATAGCCCTTACACCTCACTTTAACCGTTTCGCATCGTGTCAATGCAGCGCTGGATGACTTCCCTGTCTTTGCTGTCAGCCCCGCGCATAATATCTTCCATGCGGGAAATCAGAGAATCGCGCCCATCGTCCATGCTGTAATGGCCACGCACATAATGGGAACCGCGCCGCGCATAGCTGCTGCCGCGTCCATAATTGCCGCGCATGTTGGCGCTCCAATCACCATCCCGGCTGTAATCTTCATCGCGGCTGTAGCCACCTTCTTCCAGCATGGTAATTTTGTCGATGTTCTTGATGGTGTCGGTCAGCTTGTGCACAGTTTCCAAGTCACCAGCAGACATTTCGCCTTTTTTGCCGATTTCGTCAAGCTCATCGCACAGCATATCCTTCAGATCATACAGGGTTTTCATACTCATTTTCATTCTCCTTTCAGCCGACGCGCTCGGCAATGAGATTCGAGTTTGCAAAAAGCACCGCCTGTGCACTCGTGTTCTTTGCGGCAACCGTCACGCAGCAACCGCGCGGGACGTCCACAAACGCCGCCACAAACACGTTAAAGTAATTTTCCACTGCTGCAGGCGTAACCGTTGCAGTGGCGCTGGAAAGCGGTTCTCCGTTGATTGTAAGCGCGGAAGTAATTGCACCGACTGTTCCGCCTGTGGGAATCGCAATGTTCGCGCCAAAACTCACCTTATAACGCGCCTTGCACTGGTTCGTGATGCCGCGCAGTGTAACGATGCCAGCGCCATCACGATGCACAATGCAGCTTTTTCCGCAAACTGCCGTTTCGGTAAGCGGCACATTCTGCCCTGCGGCAACGTTCACGATACTGGAATTCGTAAATTCAGCCATAAAATCATTCCTTTCAAAAAAAGATAGTGGCGGGACGATTGCCCCGCCACATTTTGCACTATCGGCACGGGGCCGAACATGTCAGATGTTCCGACAAGTTGCCGTATTCATTTTTAGCATCCGCAGCCGTTGCAGCCGCCGCAATTCCCGTACTGATACGGTGCGGGAACAGGGAAAGCCGGAACAGGGCGGGGGTTGTAGTAAGCAAGCTGCCCGCTCATATAGGCTTTCAGCGTTTCATTCTGCGCAGCCTGACTTGCGGCAAGCTGTGCGGCAAAAAGCTGCTGGTTCTGCTCGGCAATCTTGGCATCTTTAGCCTCAATGCGCTGCGCCGTCAGTGCGTCAAGCACAGCGCGGGCGTTCGCGTTCTGGTTTTCGATGATGTCCCGCGTGCCGTTCTGAATGGTCTGGCGCGTGTCGCAAGCCTGCGTAGCAAGGTTGTAGTTTACGCCCTGGATAGCCTCGCGGGTCTCGCAGCAGCAATTGGCCTGCTGCATCTGCATGGCAAAAAGCTGCTGCATAAATGCGGCCTGCTGGTTTGCGCGGCTGATTTCGGCGCTCATAAAGCCCTGCTGCATAGCGTTCTGCACACCGTTGACAAGCTGTGCCTGAGCATAGAATCCGTCACACAGGCCGTTGTTCACGACATCGATTTTGCGTTCGATGTTGGCAAAGTCGCTGGTGAGGATGTAACCATCGACAGCGCCAGCACCATTACCGCTGCCAAATCCGTTGTTGCCCCAGTTACCGCCCCAGCCGCAGAAAACGAAGAGGAAGAGAATAATAATATACAGCAAACCATCGCCGCCAAAGCCCCAGCCGTTGTTATTGCTCGTATTCGCGGGCTGAACAGGCATTGTCATAACAGTGCCGTCCGAAGAAAGACTCATGTTTAACTCCTTTCAAAAGTTGAATGTATTGTTCACCGTGCGCACGGTTTGAACCTATTGTAAAAAGCTCTGAAACTGCTGCGCCATCGCTTGCAGCTGGTTTAGCTGCTGCTGGCTCATCTTGCCGGATTGCAGCAGCTTTTCCACCTCTTGTTTGGGGTCGCCCTGAAAGTTATTGCGGAACTGCTGAAACTGCTGCATCATTTGCTGGAATTGTCCCATTGCGCCCGGCATTTTGCCGCCGCCAAGAGCGTTAAACAGAGGGTTGCTCATTGTCTGCCTCCTTTTTCTTGCGCGTTAAAGGTTTATCTGCCGCCAGCGCGTCAAAGCGGGCTGTCAACGCGTTGAACTCTTGCCGTGTGACATATTCCTCTTTAGGTTTTTGCGCGGTCTGTGCGGGCTGTTTCTGGCTTGCCGTGCGTTCCGAGTAGTCAAAAACGCGCAATGGCTGCGGCATACCGCTGGCATCGGTGGACTTAATGTAAAATGTACTGTTTTCGCTGTCCATCAGCAGCACACTATTCCCCGCCGCCACCATATACGCTTTGGCGCCCTCTTCGCCCTGCACCCAGATAATAGGCGAACTTTGCTGCGCGGGCTGTTGCTGCGGATACGCTGCCTGTCGGAGCTGTGCGAGTTGATCGGGCATGGCAGACGGCATCTGCTGCCCCATTGGATAATAGTTCGGCATATAGCCGGGCTGATACGGTACGCCAAACGCCATAGTCAATCATCCTTTCTGCCAGTAGTACAGCGGCACTTCATCGCCGCTGTCCCATGTATCCAGCCAGTCCCCATTTTGCACGCACACAACATGCGTAGCCATTGCCAAAATATATGTGCCGTCCGAGTGGTCTTTTGCAAACTGCGCCACTGTGTAACAATCCGGGCAGCTGTTTGGCAACGTGTAGCGCTTCCAACCACATCGTCGCAGATAACTGCCCCAGACATAGTTTGCAGACGGCATATCATGCAGTTCAAATCCTGCCAGAACCAGCGCCGCATATACAGCCGCCCACGATTGATGCGTTGCGGCTGCAATGGCTCTGACGGTACAATCGCCGACGCGCTTTTGTTCCGGGTTTAGGTTGATTTGCTTGTATGCCATCCGAACCGCTCCTTTTATCTTAATTGTACACAAAAAAACGGCACACTGTGGGCCACCGAAGTGCCAACATTGTGCCGTCTTTGGGACAAAATAAAAAAGGCGCGGCCACAAAAGCAGCCGCGCCCTTTAAATTAGCCTATTTTGTTTTTGATGCTGCGAACGCGCCGTTTTACCGTGCGCTCGCTACAATTCAGTTCTGCCGCAATATCAGCATTGCGCCAGCCGCGCCGCCGAAGCTGCAAAACATCCGTTTCTTCATCGGTCAGCAAACCACCGACAAAATCAAACTTTGGCATGATTACTCATCCTTCTTGTTCTTGCTTTCTGTCTGCGTGCCAAAATAAAAGGCCACAACCATCGTCACAATGGTCATGACCGTGTCAGGCTGTAATTTCTCCCGCAGCGCCAATGCCGCAAACACTGCAACGACAACCAGCGTCACAATGGTCTTGACCTTGAAAAGCGCTGCAATGTTCTTGATAAAATCACCCATAGAGCTGTACCTCACTTTCCGTCCAAATCGTGCAAACGCTGCTCATGCCGTTGCAGCGTTTCATCTTGTTCTTCGTTGTGCTCCCACAACCGTTTATGGCTCGCACTGTTGCTCTTGTCGTTTTCCTGCACTTGCTTGGCCACGCTGTCAAGCAGCGCTTTCAGCTGCGTGATACTTGTATTCAACTTCAACAGCGGCGTCGTGACCGTTATAATCAGTCCAGCAAGTACAACAATGTCCTTGACGATATCCCAATCTGTCATCCTTCACTTCCATTCCGGGCGTCAGGCCCATTCGCTTTTATACAGTCCGGCATCCGTCAGGCCGCGTTCCTTGCACAGCAGGTAAATTGCATCCGCATCTCCCTGGCTCACCGGCCCGATGGTAATCACTTGTAGCTTCCTTTCAGGCTTGTCCACCGCAGGCAGGGCCTTGACCAGATGATTCAAATCAACCACGGCAGTGATGCCCGGCACGTCGCCCTTTGCGGTCTGGCTGTACTGGTGGATGTATCGCGGCAGCGTCTTGTCGTAGTTCGTGCGCGTGTCGGCCAGCCATCCGATGTAATCTTCACACAGGTAGGCGTAGTCGATGTTTGCGCCTGCGAACGCCGTGAAGGTGTAAATTCCTGCCGCGAATCCGTGCGCTTTGGCCTTTTCGCAAAATGCCATTGCGATTGCCGTGCGCTGGTCTTTCGTCAGGTTGTCGGCGCGGCCATCGTGAACGCCGGTCTTGGTTGTGTGTCCCCATTCGCTGTCGAAGAACAAGGGATAGCCTGTCGGGGCAAGGCTTGCGCAGAAGTCTGCCTCCTCGCGGGCTTCGTCCACCGTGATGGCCTGCGAGAAGAAATAAAAGCCGAACAGCTTTCCACTTGCTTTAGCCCCGGCAAGGTTGGCATCGTACTGCTCGTCTTTCATCAACTTCCCGCTGCCGTAGCCGCGATATCCGATGCGAATAATGGCGCGGTAGGGAACCTTTGCCCAGTCGATAGTGCCCTGATGGTGGGACACATCAATCAGCACTTCCTCGCCGCTTGTCTGCACAGGCTGGCCACCGTATGTGCCCGCCTTGTTGGGTATGCCTGCATACGCAGTCGGGTCAAGGCCCTTGCTCGTGGCAGTTGCTCGCACTTCAAAGTGGCAGTGCGTCCATGTGCCTGCGGCGTTGCCGGTCTGCCCGACAACCGCCAGCACATCGCCGGTCTTTACTTTCTGCCCTACGCTTGCAAGCAACTTGGAGCAGTGGCAAAAATACAGGTAGTTCACTGCATCCGGGGTCTGGTTTGCGTCCAGCTTCACGCAGATATAATAGCCCCATTCCCATGTCTTGTTGCTCTTGTTCGTCACGATGCGGGCTGTAACGACGGTTCCTGCAATGCTCTTGCCGTTGTAGCCGGGCATACGGATTTTGTCGTCATCCATACCGCAAACATCAATGCCGCCGTGCCAGGTCTTTCCGCCGCCGCGCGTGTAACCGTAGCAGCTGTACGGGTACTTCACGAGATTTCTCCCACTGAAAATCATGGTATCACTTCCTATCATTCGTCGGTGGTATTTTTAGCGCCGTCAACCTCCGGCACATCCGGCGTCTCCGTAACCTCGTCTGCGCGCTCTCTCTCATCCACCGCATCATAATACGCCTGCGCAAGCGTCTCCACCTCGGCAATGTCCTCTTCGGTCAGCAGGCCGTTGTCGTAGTGCGTGTAGGCTTTATCAAGCCAAAATGCAACATCGCGTCCTGCTGCAATCTCTCGCTTAATACTGCGCAATGTTAAATCGTGCCGTGCTTTACTCTTGATAGCCATAGTGATTTCTCCTTTCATGTTTGAGATGCAGTTGCATCTTCCAAATCGGTAATCCGTTTAATGGGGTCAGCGCGTCCCGTCACAGTCGCTCTGTCGGCGTCGGTCAGCACGGTGTTCGCTCCTGCAAGCGCAGGGATGGGCTGTGCGCCTGTGGCTGTGAAGGAAACAGGCTCTGCCAGCTTGTAGCAAATTTGCACAGGGGTTCCCGCCGCGTACTGCGCGGCAATGTAGGTGTTTAAGGCATTAACATCTGGAAAATAACGGCTCATAATATCCGCTCTTGTGAAAATATAATTTCCTGTCTGATTCCCACCAAAAGTATTAGCAGGAAAATGACTACACATTGTAGCATAGCCATTTACTACACAAGGTGCTGTATTGGATTGCATCCTCCAAAATCTATCACTCTGTGTAAACTTGTTGGTTGTCCCGTCCAGCGTCAGCATTTTCCATGTCTCTTGTCCCTCACCGTTTACCGCGTCCACCTCACCTTCATACACGGTTTCCGGCAGGGTCAGGGTGTTGGTTTGACCGATATATGATGTGTAGGTGGTGGGAGCGGTGGAGCCAGAGACAATCGCAACTGCGAATTTTGTTGTGAGCGTAAAAGGCTTATTAACATGCAGATACGCATTAATTTTGCTCGTATTCTTTACAGTGAGAATTGCTTGTCGTCGTTTAGGTCCCATCAGCGCTTGTACGTCGCCATAAATCCACAAAACGCCGTTGTCCTGCATACTGTCTCCACCGAACAAATACGCACAATATGTACCAGGCCGCAAGACGTAACCTATTGCAAGCCACAGGTTGCCACCTTGTAATTCACCATCAACTTGCAACCAACCATTGTCGTTTTTTATTGTTGGTCTACCAACAATTTCGTTTACCAGTTTTATATTCAGCAGATTCTCCCCGCACCTTTCTACCGTCACGCTGTCCCTGCCCTTGATGGGACGGATGTTTGCGTAGGGTGCATAGGCTGTTGCAGTGGAGCCCTTTTCGAGCTGCACATTATCCACATCCGTCTCTTTGTAACAGCTTGCCCGCAAATATGCTGCATTAGCCGGAGCCTTCAATGTAAATGCGCGCTGATATGTGTTGGCCACTCTCGTAAGAATTGTATCCGATGCATCAAAGTACGCAAGCACACCGATGTTTCCAGGCGCAGGGGCAAAAGAAGTCGCACATGAAAGTGTGTAATCATCACCTTCAGAGCATGGGATTTTTCCAGTCGTCTTTGCACCGGAATATCCAGAAGAAAACCCCTGTTGTGATACAAAAGTGTTTTGAATCAGGTCACCCCAGAGGTTCTTCCCGCCACCTGCCGGATACGGCGTTCCGCTGCCTTCCTGCACGGGTTCCCAGCTGGCCTTTACGCCCAGCGCGTATCCCGCCACAGGGTAGCACACAACAGGGTTGCCGCTTTCTTCCAGCGGCGGGCAAAGCATGTCAATGATGTGCTTGCTGCTCCACGGCGTGTCCTCGCTCACCGCCGCATCATCAATCTGTACGCCGTCCTTTCCGGCAGGCCCCTCCGGGCCAATCTCTCCCTGCGGCCCCTGCTCACCGCGCTCACCCTGCGGGCCAGTATCACCCTTGGGGCCAACCGGGCCAGTTTCGCCAACAGGCCCCTGCGTGCCGGTATCGCCCTTCTCGCCTTGTACACCCTGAACGCCCTGCTCACCTTGGGGGCCGCGCTCTCCGGTGTCGCCCTTCTCGCCCTGGATACCCTGCGCGCCTTGCGGCCCAACAGGCCCCTGCGGGCCGACTGGGCCGATAAACTTCCCGTTGTCGGCGTCCTCCCTCACGCTGTTGGCGACGTTCTCCGCGTTCGTGGCGCGCTGATCGGCGTCCTTTGCCGCGTCCCGGGCATCCTGCACCG
>ENA-OPVG01000998-OPVG01000998.1-human-gut-metagenome-genome-assembly--contig:-NODE-998-length-22681-cov-3.158402_pt1 | contig 22681 bp, 36 predicted proteins | sample MGYA00241093_ERZ501975 | MGnify/ENA primary metagenome ERZ501975 (study PRJEB25962, sample SAMEA2042993) | human gut metagenome | biome: human gut; feature: human-associated habitat; material: faeces... | reverse complement strand
TTCATAACAACCGTAGGTGAAAATACCAAACAGATTGTTCAGGAATATATCAAACATCAGGGCGGACGTTAACCGCATTCATCCACGCTCATGCGTCTGCTAAGTACTCATAGAAACTGTTTCTCCGGTCGAAATTGGCAACACAGATAGCAGCTCGATCTTCCCTCTACAGTGCTTCGACAATCTCAGTTATTCCGTATTCTACTGTAGCTGTTTCTGGAAATGTACGAACCTCAATCTTTGCCTTGTATGACTTGCCTACTTTCGCTACATTGCAAATACTGCTTTCCGTCGACTTCAGTTTTAAATTATTGTAATCGAAAGTTGCTGATTGAGAGCCGGAATAATGAGGAGTCATGATAAGTGGAACAATTATAATAGGTCTCATAATAAAGTGTGAGCCATCCTCACTTTCTATGCATTTTACAGTTTCAATCAGATAACTTTTCTGACATTCAGGGTCAGAAATAATTACGCTTACAATATAAATTATGAATAAAATCACCATAAAAATAGCAATTACACTCATTAGAATCAATAAAATTGTCATAATGATAGTCATAAGGCCATATTCCCCCATACTATTTCCCCAAATAAAATCCATTAATTTACTCATTTTAACCTCGTATCCTTTCAAAACTATCCTTTAACTAATCCAATCTCTATAGGATCTCCTTATCTTTACATAAGAGCCTCAAAATATTGGGAATCTCATACCCATACATGACCTCATTCCGATCCCCCAATGCAACCGCGCCTACCGAATCCATACGGTTATTATTTTTTAATGCTTTTAGACTATATTCGTGCCACATTTGTCTTTGTTTATCGCAATATTCCAAAGCTTTTTCTAATGGAATTACCTTGTTATTATGACTGTTCGGAATCTCTGAAAGACCGGAAAGGTAATCCAGGGAAACATGTAGGACATTAGCCAATGTAATTGCATCGGTCAGTTTTGGGATGCGTTCCCCCTTCAGATATCGTGATATGGTCGCTTCCGTTAGGCCGGACATTTTTGCCAGATCTCTTTGAGAAATCGTTCCCATAGCCATTTGCAATCGTTCCTTGAAAATATCCGCACATTTTTTCTTCATAGCCACTCTCTTTCTTTTGCCAATTTGCCACAATCTCTACTATCGTCCAAGTTTTCTTCCGCATTCCGGACAGAATTTGATTGGAATGTAGATAGTACCAACGCCATCCTCTTCGGATCCGAAGCAGCTCTTATCCTTTATAATCAATACCGGAGAAGCTGTTTGATAATCATGAATCACACCAACTGTATCATCCGTATGAATCATATTCCCGGATATGTTCCTTGTGATGTCCTGGTTGTGGTGCCACGGAAGTTCCGGCTGATCCCAGCCTAATTTCACATCTGTTCTTCGTTCGCAATATTTACACATGTTCCTTTCCTCCTAGCTGAATTGATATATTTACTGCAACATGCTTACTCCGCATATGTAATCTTGTAATATTCCATGAATTCTTTTGCATCTTCTGTATGAAAGTTTCCGTTTATGCAATCCAATCTTCCATTAGGGAAAATGGTACTTTCTGCTCTTAAAGCAAAACGAATTAATTCGAACTTATTTAATTTCATGTTTTTTTTAATCTTTTTCATCTGCACATTTTCATACTCTTTGCACATCTCTGTAAAGAGTTTTGTTGCATTTTCGATTTCCTTAACAGTAATTACACTCGTTTCACTGCTGAATGAATACATTTGCGCACGTATTTCAAATTCAACATTATTGATTGAGTGCTCTTTTGGTACATCCGTGATTTCTTCTTTTTTCGCATATTCACACTGTTTCAGTATATCTTCTTCTTGAAAATCCAGATCTTCTGCGGTATCGCAGCAGATTGTTCCTCTGTGACTTTGCTGCCCGTCCATACTGGCTACGCATGTTTTCCAAAATCCCCAAGGGCTATTACACATCACCATATTTTTTTCCTCCTTGCTGAATATTCTTATTTTCTTTATGAGTGGATTCAAAGCAGCAAAAAGGCTTATGGTGAAATGCATCTACGGCCTGTTGTGATACTTTCGTTTCCATTACGCTATATGTTCGTGTCTGATCCACTTTCTGTTCTTTTCTGGTTCTTCCGTGTTTTCCCATTATATTGATTCTCTTTTCTATTACCTGGTTCCGTTTAAGTAGAACTCTCCAAGTCCTTTGGCTACACTGTGCAAATTCTTATCAAGCCTCTCATAGGTCATATCCCATTCCATTTTCTTCCTATATGCCTTGTACAATTTTTCAGATGTATTTTTCAGAAGATCCTCTAACTCAGCATAATCTTTGTTCCAGATACAGACCAAGAATGGTGCTTGGAATCCATTATAGTATTCTGCGTAGAACCGAGCATCGCTGTACTTATACGGAGGCTCAGTGATCTCGATTCTCTCCCAGTCTTCTCCAGCTACACCAAATGATGCTTCTCCATTTCCAGACGTTTCAACGGCATCTTCGAATGCCGAAACAGCTTCAGTTAGTTCCGAATTATTGCTATAATAATTTTCAGCCATAAACATGGCAAGCTTTGTAAATTTTCTGTTTTCATCATACATTGATATCACCACACATTGTTCACAATTCACTTTTCTTATATCACTCGGAAATTCTTTCTTCTTACAAAGATCGGAGCTTCTTTATCATGATAAAATGCCTCTATGTTGCAAGTCATAGTGTCAAGATTGATCCAGTTAATACGAATTACTTTTAACCCGATAGTTCTTCCATTTTCTTCTATATTAATTATTGCGCCAGGTTTGATCACTGGTGTTTCGGCATCAGCTAAAATAGTAAAAGAAAAATTAGTCCGGAGCATTTTCCCTCTAGGCTCTTCCAGATAATAGAGGCAGTTATTTTTATTTTCTATACATTTGCCGTTTTGAGAATAATGATGCTGACATTCGCTACAATCCATGAATTTCACCTCTGTTTTTCTAAATCCTCGATTGCTTCAAACGGCACATATACCGTATGGCGCAGGACAAAATGTCCATAATCATTCCTGTGACTTTCAAATTTCCAGATCCGGAATCCTGGAAGATATTTTTCATAAAGATTTTCCAAGTTTTTTCTGTTTTGATCAGTATCGAGTAATTCGTCATGGAATTGATCTTCAAAAATGTCCCAGTCTTCTCTTTTGTTGATTGGAACAATCCCCCATTCGTCCATATATTTTCTGAATTCTTTTGGGACACAGCTGCAGGAAGGTTCTTTTCCAAGTTCCTGTGTGACCGTGTACAGAAACATTCTCTGTGTGATCTTTTCCTGGGATGCGTAACGGAATCCTAATGAGGAATACCAGACACGGAACAAGTCATCCAAGTGATTTAATTTTTCTATCAGCAGATCTGTGGAAATTGTTTTGCTTTGCTCTGCCAGACTTTCCCGTAGCTGTTCCCGCAATGTTCGGATTTCTGTATAGCGGCTTCTCCGCTCCTCAGCAATTGCCGAATCATATCCCAGCATATCTGACAGTTCTGTGAAATATGACTCATATAATCCCATATGAGTCCTTACATTTTCCTCTGACAATTTGTCATCGTTAACTAACTGATAAAAGAATTCCAATGACTGATATAATTTTGTCATACAATTCAATGTTCTTTTCTTTTGTTCTGGTTGTAAATCTACCATTTCTATTTTTTCTCTCATTTTTCTTCTTTTTTAAAAACAAACTCCTTACCATTTTCCTGTATACAGGGTCTTTCCATCTTCTGAAAATATGATTCCCAAATTACGTATCCTCGTCCCTTTTGTATTCGTACCTCGTCGGTATTGAATACATTTCTGCTCTAAGAGATATTTGATCACTTTCTTATTTCCTTTTTCCGGAAAGGAAACATCTACGATTGGATTCGCACCGTGAAGTGTCATCGTTCCATGGTTTACATGAGCTTCCGGAATGAATTCCTTAATATATTCCTCGGCCTTTGCATACAAATAATCCCAGTCAAAATCATCTATTTTCTGCATCTTATTTCTCCTTCCAGACAATCCCCTTTTTCTTCGCAACGGCTCCTTTTTCTGTGATGATACTTTCTTCCTGCATCTTTGTAAGGATATCCAGTGCCATATTTGCAGGAATATGGAACCGGTTGATCAGCTTTCCTGCATTGACCACGCCGCATTCCTCTGCCATTTCCACAGCTGCCCGATACTGCGCCTGTGTGTACTTCTTTTTCCTGGAAGTCTTTTTGACTGGAATATCGGTCTGTAGTAATGCAGACTTCTTGTTCCTTTTTCTTGCGTTTTTAATGAATGATTTTTGATAACATACTTTTATCAGTGAAAAAATGACATTTCTTCCGAATATCTTTTTCTACATTTTTCTGCCAATCTTTGAATGTCTGGCTTTTGTAAAATTCCATGTAATCTATGATCGAACCCTGCTTTGGGTAATTTGGCAGATGTTCCTCTTCTTTGTAAGTACCTTTTAATCCATTGATCATTGTTTCAGGAGATGGTAAGTCGATACCGGACAAATCTTTTGTGTACATAATATGCTTCGTATCAAATAACTGAACCTGAAACCCATGATTTATTGGAATGTAATCCGGGGCAAGTGCTTTTTCCCATGTTTCCAATCTATAATTCCATTCTTTCTCAGAAATATTCTCTGGGCGCTCTGTGCTATTCTGGTAAAAGAATTTCTTCAAATATTTTGTACTTTCTAACATATATCTGACCTTATCATTTCCAAAATACATCGCCAAAATCCCCGCCTCAGTTGGAAAAAATACCAGTTCACACCGATAATCAAATTCGGCATCCATAATATCTGGAAATCTGTTGAATTCATCAATTTCATGTGCCAGATAAAGATGTGTCTGAAAATAAAGTCCTGACCAATCTTCTTCCAATGTGTATTCCCATAGTTTTTTTAACGGATCATTTATATCTTTCGCTTTTTCTATTAATTCTTTGATCCTTACATCACTATGTATTTCCCTAAAATGGTAAAAATAAAGAAATTGATATACCGTCTGCTCAAGAATTGCTTTTTCACAATAATTTACTGCAATTTTTCGGAATTCCTTCATAATATGATTCAATTCCATGAGACTATAATTTTTATCAAGAATATATCCATCATATCTAATACTCATATCCGATCTCCCTTCCTCCATATATCATTTTATTTGAGGGTTTCTTCCTCTTCTCCATATATTCTTGATCCATCTGCGGTAAAATAGATATTGGCATAAACCAAACGTACTCCATTCACAGTAGTTCCGCGAATACAGCGAAAACAAGCTTTCTTTTGCAATAGATCCAATTCCTGTTTATGCCCTTTTGCCGGAAAATGCACGGTTACTGCAGGTCTGCCATCGAACAGTGATCGCATGCTGGTATGAATCATTGTTTCTGGGATATATTGGCGCATAAATTTGTCTGCTTGTCTGTATAAATCTGGCCAATTGTAATCATCCATTTTTTTCTTTGCTATCATAAAATCCCTCCATATTTTGAAATTTCTTCTAATTACCATGGGATTACCCATTTGTCTACTGGTGTGCCTTTTTTACAATCTATATAATGATTATCTTTGGCTGCAACAACTCTTTCATAAATTCCTGAATGCATCAGAACATCAAAGAATCCTGTATCATACATACTACCAAAGGACGTTTCGATTTTTGATATGGCGACGTCTTCTATCTCAACATCACCAGTTACATTAATGATATATGTACCCTCTTTGAGTTTTTCCTGCTCGGTTGGATTATGATCGATTCCATAAATCTTGATATAAAATTCATTTGCTTTTGTAAACATTGTATGGTAAGAATAAATTTTACCAGGATAATCAGTTAAAGCCATCTTATATCTGTCACTGTTTGGTTTAAATTTTACGCAGAGATCAATACGATTCGTATATTCATCTTTGTAAAGTTTGTCAAATTTTACTTTTACTTTGATATTTCCATTCTTATCTAGCTTATAGCTGCAGTATTTATCCCGATCCTTGTTTTTGAACATCAGTTTTTCTTTATTTTCCAAATACTTTACTGCTAAATATTCTTTTGCTCCATCCTTGAAGTCTTCTCTTGAAAATAAAATTACACCTGAAAGACTTACTATAGGCAGCAATATCATAATCATAAAAACTGTCAACTTGTGTTTCCCGCCTTCCTGTTTTTGTTCCGTTTTTTCTTCATTTGCTATCATAAAAACCTCCACACATTTTTTACTTACACTAATAGTATGTTCGAATTTTTTTACAACAGATTTTTCTGGACAAAAAAAGCCGGAATGATTCCGGCTTAAAATTTACTCTTTATAAGTAGCAGTATAAAAAGAAGCTTCTTCTATTTCTTTTTTGTCTTGCATAAAAAAATTGTCACGAATAACATAAGGAATTTCGGAATTCAGAAAGACCGTATTCGTATGGTCATATTTACGTAAAAGCTCTTTATTAAATTCAATTTGGCTTTTTGTTTTTGCATCTTTTAAATCATCCGGAAGATCGTACAACGCCTCTGGCTTATCTTCATCATATTCATCTTCATCTAAAAATATAGGCATTGTATTACAAATCCAAGTTAGACTATCACCATAATATTCATAAAGCATTTTCATCAACGCAGTAAAGCATCCTTTATTGCGGCAGTCTTCATATACATAAATATTTTCAAAAATAAGAATATATTTTTCGTATAATGGAAAAGTGAAATTATCTGCTTTCCCTTCTTTTTCCATAGAACTTAATATTTTTTCTGCCTCTTCAAAAGGATACAGTTCTACATTTCTATGTGCGAATCCATTTCCCAAAGTATTCAAAACAAATACATTAATAATATCCTGTATATGTATTGCCATGTTTCCTAAATCACCGGATTCACTATCCAAACGGCCAACCAATTCGTTATCGCCAAATGGCAAAAACCATGCTACAGGAACCGCATAATAGGTAACACGTCCAACTAACTCTATGCAAATATCATTGCGTTGGTATACATAAATAAATTTTCGTGCTTCAATATCTTCATCCAAGCTTACAAATGCAAAATAGTAATTATCCATTGCAAGAATATTAAGTCCATAACCTAAAACCTCTGTATTTTCTTGAAAATTAAATTCAGGGATTTTTTGAAGTTTATTATAGACATCAATTCTTATTTCATTTGCAATATCCAGTACCGTGTTTTTTTCGTTCATAAGAAACCTCCTGTTATAATTAGGTTTTGGAAAGGTAATCCCATATAGCTTACAGAGTTCGTTTACAAAAGACGGCATCTGTACTTTTCCGGACTCATACCGGCTTAGTTTTTCGGGCTCTTTCTGTATCCCATATTTTATTTCCAAAAGCTCACAAACTTTTTTCTGACTTAATCCTAAGAGTTTACGCTGCTCAATACAGATCTGTCTAAGATTGTTTATATATTCATCAAAAGTTTTGTTCTCATCAGCCATATTGAAATACCTCCTAAATAAATTATCTTTAAAAATCTTATTATCATCAATGGCGTTCATCGACATCTACAAAACCTGCTGCCGGCAACTTACAAATGCCTGACAATATAAAAAAGGAAGTCACTGTGTAGACTCCCTTAAAATGTATGACTGTAATATTCTCAGTGTGGACAATTACATCATATTTTGCTCTAAGAAAGAAAAATAGCCAGAACCAATGATAATGTGGTCACAAAAGATGATTCCCATCATTTCCGATATCTTTTTAATATTCTCTGTTACCTTTTCGTCTTCCGGAGATGGAGATACATTACCACTCGGATGGTTGTGTGCAATAATAAAATGTGTTGCCCCGCACAATAATAAACGTGTAAAAATCCCGGCTGTATTTACAAGGGAATTATTGATTGTACCAACATTTACCTTGAAGATTCCAATGACCTTTTTACTTCTCATTGCTATTAGGCAAAAATGCTCTTCCATTTTCCGATCAAGCTGCAAAGCCTGGTTGAGTACAGCTACTGCTTCCCCTGGATCCGTAATAGAATAGCCTGTCTCGGCAGCAGATTTAGAAATTCTTTTACTTTCATAACGGTCTCTTTTCATAATAATTTTTTGAAGTTCCATTTACAGAGCAGCAGGAACAAGGATACATTCCAATCAGCTGCACATGTTTGCAGCCTTTACATTGTTCCGGTGCATAATAGTCAGAAACATAGTTCCAGATTTTTTTTCCACTTATATCCGGATGTTTCTGTATGAATTGCCTAATATCTGAATCCGTACAGCCGGATTTTAATAAACCGGAAAGTTCTTCTTTCCAATTTTTCATAATATCACCCTAATCCATTTCTTTTATCACAAAATCAGCAATTTCTTTTCCATACTTATCACAGAGAAAAGCTTTTGCAAGATCCCATTCCTGTGGATTTTGCGATTTTGTAAAAAGCTTATCAGCATCTTTGCGGCATCGTTCCTCTGTCAGATCACCATTCTGTAATTTACAGAACCTCTGGTCAATTTCGTCTACACGCCTCATGAGCTGTCTGCGCTGCGCATCAAGCTCTTCTGCATAAGTAGCTGTTTCTAACATTTCGTTGATTACAGGCATACCGAACTGTCTGTAAATGGATGATATTTGGTCTTTGCCTGATACTTCACTGATAGACGGGTGCCAAATATAGACGGTCTCAATCACGTTATAATCTTCATTTGATACAGTTTCGCCAACGATTTTTTCAAATTCTTCTTTCATCATAATGCAATATCCTCCATATTATTCGATTACAAATACATAATCCCCGTCCCGTAATGCATCAATAAAGTCTCCAAATTCTTTCTGGGTCATGAGAAAAATATTATGGTCATCCGGATCAGATTTTCCATTTCTCTGATATGGGTTAATACATGAGAGAAATTTTTTATATGCATTACGATATTCATGATCGTCTTTATTTAAAAGATTTCCTTTATCATCCATAAGCCAGTCATTTTCTACTTTGTTATAGTCTTTACAACTTGTGATTGCATCGTATATATCATCACTGGCAATCAAAAGATCCCTTTCAATCTTAGAATTTGATTTTGCCCACTGAATGGAATAACGTTCGGCATTTTCCATCCACCCAAGAAAATAGAACTCACCATCCTGGATACGGATGGCAATTACATCGTCAAGACTGTATGTTCTGTTTTCGCCTGTTACAAATAATTCATCACTGATTCTTTTCATTATTTTCATTCTCCTTTGTTGTAAATTGAAGTAAATTCGAACATTACAGTATTGGTTTACACTCCTCTCTTCTGCAGATTTATGTTCTATTGATAGAATGAATTTTTCGTTCAAAAATAAAAGAAAGCCTCTTATCGAGACTTTCTTTCGTACCATAATGTTCAACTATCTATCTTTGGTATCTATTAATAGTTTTTTCATGGACTGCATCGTTTTGGTGCATTTTTCTGGTGACTCAATCACAAATTCGCTCATCTCTTCTATCATTTGAAGCAGCTTTCCTTTTAATGACGGGCTGATCAAATCACGCGTCTCTACTGATTCTTTTACTGCATATTCATCGCTGGAATACTCATGAAATACAGTACCAATGATCTCATATTTTCCATCGTAATCGCCATAATACTCAATCAAACCATCAACATTGATGCCTTCTTTTTTACAGCTTTCACAGAGATTTTCAAGAGAATCTGTAAGATCCCCATAGACTTCTGATAAGTCGATATCTACTGTTTCATTCTCTTCTGTAATCTCTACATCTTTCGGGCTTTCTATTATATTCTGGTCGATTAACAGTTTGAGAAACTGTTCCGTATATCCTTTTTCAATAGTAAGTGTTCCATCATTTATTAATGTCATATGATTTTCCTCCGTTGTTTTTTTGATATTCTGATATTTCTTCTGCAATCCTGTCAATATCTACAGAACCATGGGAAATTTGTATCCCTTTCCTGCTGTCAATCAGCTGATAAAACAGCCCTTCGATATCAGTTTCTTCAAAGAAATCTTCTGCTGTATTGCCAACGAGTGTTTTTACATAAGTTCCTTTCCATGGCCGAGCTGCAAAATAGTTTAATGATTTTTTTGGATATTTAGCCGTTTTCTTTGTGATAATCATCATGTATGCTGGAGATTGATCTTCTTGAGCTTTTTGAATGGCTTCCTTAATTTCGAAGGCCTTATCTTCCAACATTTCGTTCCTAGCCGATTTATCATCAAAAATGTGTTTGCATTTTTCCCTCATCAGTTTCATCGTCTTTTCTGTGACCGGGACTTCGTGGTACAATAATGCATTTTCCAGATCCGAGTCATACCAACGTTCTTCATACCAGCAACTGTCAGAATTTTTATCATTTTCATCTGCATTAGCATCAAATTCAACAATCTGGTAAAAAGCAAAAAGTTTTCCATCAATTAAGAAATCCAACCTGCCTTTTGCATTTATCATTTCGATACTATTAGCCGGTACATTTTTGGTTATTTCAAACAATATACTTAAAATAGCATTATATGCTTCTTTTTTTGATTCATAGCTTGCCATCATAGAGGTGTTATTTTTGATAATTTTATACATGTTTTTCTCCTTCGTAATTCTAATGTTCTTATGCTGCTTCTGCTTTGTCATGAAGTTCCTCAGTAATTCCATATTCTGAAGCAATTTCTTCAATTAAGTCATCGCCCCATTTATCGCTGAAATACCCCCAGCAGCTATCCTGTTCTTCCCAGGTGCCGGTATCTGTATCAAATTCTTCTGTGATGATCCCGTAAACCTGTCCAGTTAGATACTGGTCGTATATAGAGACTTCGCTCTCCATGTCATGATAAGCAACTTTTTTCCAGTTACGTTCTGTTGTTTTAACAAATCGTCCGTCAACATTGTTGCCAACGTAATATCCGCCCACATTCTGCATAATCGTTTTTTTGTCTGTGTAGATGTATCCTACTTGTCCGGAATCCCAAGGGTCATTAAATCCATCAACATTCATTGTAATTCCACTGTGATCGTATAAAAATAACGGCAGATATACAATTCCAGCATGGCGTTCCAAGAGCCTCCATTTATCGGCCTGTAGCAATGCATCAATGACAGCATCTACTAACCATTCTTTTTTCTCGTTCTCCTCGATTACCCGGAAATTAGGAATTTCATGTCTCAATTCCTGTCCAAGCACCCATACTTTTCTATGTCTGTCGTAATCAAGCGTCAGAAAATTAGTGGCACGGTGATTTTTTACAAAATTTAAAATGGTGGATTCACTCACCCTTGCTCTTAGCAGATTATTTAAGAAATCAAGGTTATCAGAATAACTATTTTCTTTATAATCGCCGAGCTGATAATTTCTGTGCCAGCACATCATATGCCCGATGTTTCCGTCCCAGTCATATCTAGGATTATCTGGTGTTGTATCCTGTTCAATATGTACTCTCACAAGTTCACCCGTAACTTCTTTATAATATTTGTATTCCATTCAGCTTATCCTCCTAAGAAATAATTGAACATTACAGTATTTATTTACACTCCTTTCTTCTGTTGATTCTGTTCTGTATATAGAGTGATTGTTTCCCTGTAAAATAAAAGGAAGCCCACACATTCGGGACTCCCTTATACCTATAATGTTCTATGTTATTCGATTACTTCATGACAAATGCCCATATCATGTTTGATATTTTTCCATTGTTCTTCTGTGTAACATGCGGAACAATTGATCGTATATGGCAAACGTCCTGGATATTTTTTGTCGAATTTATTACAGGCAACATTTATAGATTCTGCCTTTACAATCAAATATCCTTTATAGAAAGGAAATTTCGGATCGCTTCCAAATGTGAAATAATAATTGTGTAAAACCATTTTTTCACGGATTGATTTTAAGACATCCAATTTTTCGTTATAATCTCCCATGCCTTTTTGATCTGAGAGGTCATCATTGCCAACGAGATCATCCAAATATTCGCATAGAATTTCCGTTTCCTTCGCAGTAAGTTCAATTTTCATAGCTGGTCTCCTTTATAGTTATCTTGTAGTGTGAATAACATCAATTTCTTCATCACCGGCTCCTACCCATGTGGCAGCAACCCAAATCACTTTTCGTAACTTTTTGCCTTGCCCATAAAGATAGGTATGCCAATGGGCTGCACGCAAATGCTTTCTTGGTGAATGATGTGTTCTTTTTTGATAAACATGAATCTCTTCCTGCGTAGGAACAAATCCCAGTGTTTTCCGATATAGCTTTACATATCTGTATCCAACATCCCAGTGTCTGGTCACAGATGGCATAGGCCGGTTGTTTTTCGCATGGATGATAATTGTCTGATTCCCTTTATCAATGATATCTGGTTCATCACTGGAAAGGTAAGAAACGAGCGAAAAAATCAAATGATAAAATGACTTTTCATTGTTAAGTCCACCTGCCATATCTGTAAAAGAGTCCTGGATAATTTTTCCATCTGAATAATCCATACTGGCTTTCATAAATACGACCTGTACTGGATTCACACGTACCAGTGCGATCAAAGCAATTACCTGATCTTTCGGATTATTATGGATGTAAACCCCGACAATTTCTTTGCCGTCTACCATCATATGACTTTCCTCAATATCCATGTAGAATGTATCATAGGGCAAATGCAGATCCTGCATCCGAAAATCCAGTTCAGTAGCAGCGTTCAGCTCAGAAGCAAGTACGGGATGAAAACGGTATGCCTGTCTGGTCTTTAAGTATTCTGTAAAAACAGCAACACCGAGAATTAATTCATTTAGGTCTTCTTCGGTGCGATAAGCGTCTCGTTTTGTAAAATACGGACGGATTTCATCATAGCGGATCTGTTTCGGACATTTTACATCTTCCAATGCTTCTCTTGCCAGCCTGGATGCCATATATTCCTCTTTATTTTTTTTCATCAGGTTATCCTCCAAATATATTCGAACATTACAGTATTTATATCGTCTCCTCCATTCTTCTGTAGATTATGTTCTATAGATAGTGTGATTTATTGCAGGTAAAATAAAAGAAAGTCCCTATAAAGAGACTTTCCTAAAATAATATTACTGTAATCTTCTCAAATCAGTTCCAAATACCCTTCTGTAATATAAACCTGGTTCCCTTCGTGTTTCAGCACCAGGCAGTACATGTAATTTTCGCTTGGACGTTCAATACTACAGCGAAAGTTAACCTGATGAAAACTTCCATCAACTGCTTTGATTTCACAAGGAAGATTACTGTACCAGAGCTTTTTACATCTCTTCTTTTCATAAAAGAAATCTGCAAGATCTTGTTCAAATGTTTTGATTGGAAATACTTTGCCAATCAGTTCCGATAAAATTTTCTTCTCTTTGTCCATGATGATTCTCCTTTTTATTTACTATTTGATTTGCCATCGAATTTACAATATTCCGTCTCTAATGTTGATGCAGGGCATGCAGTGTAATCGATATGATAATCACTGTATGTGGCATAAGCCTCTATACGCGTGATTGTTCCTTCTGTTTTTTCTTGATCAGGAGCATATGCTACATAAATTTCATCGATACTTTCTGTTCCGTAATCATAACCGTCCTCATTATTCTCTTTATCTGAAAGAAGCCGCTTACAAAGATACGTCTTAATATCGTCTGCTGTACCGATAACCTGTCGAAGTTCTACTCCATCAGATTCGCTGTTACATATACCAACAATCCATAAATTATTTTCCATTTCTGTTCTCCTCTTCTCCTCTTCTAAGCCACACACCATTTTCCATAATCCACATGTGTTACAGATCCTCCTTTTGCAAGTCTCTGCAGAGTCTGTCTGACTTTCTCTTTCCAGTGCGGATTATTCTGTGCTTTCGAATGCGGTTCGATTTCTTTATAGATCTGCTGCAACGAAGATGAATGACCAAGTTGCTGCAATACAGCATATACCACATCTTTCCATGTAGCACATTTGCTGTCACGGATATCCATAACATAATGCTGAGGCACTACAAATGCAATTTCGTACCCGGATGGCTTTTTCGTAATTACAACATATTCATGCTCAATAAAAAAGAACTTATGATTGGCATAGCACTTTCGTCCGGATGATGTATTATGCTGTTTCTTTATCAGAATCTGCACCTGTTCCCCAGGTAATGTTAAATTCGTCAGCATAGACCGGAAGATTCCTTTCTGTCTGATATCGCCTACTACGACTGCCTGATATGCTCCTTTTGGCATCGCTGCATATCCACGCATCATGGCCTGGTTTACGGCATGCATGCCTTTTTCCCATGGCATTTCCTGAATATCCGCAGATATGCTTCTACTGTCCCCTTTCCACATATGATTGGAATAATGAATATCATTAATCCCAGGATATGGAGGATGCAGAATCTGCAGATCGGATTGATAGAATCCGTCCGGCAAGTCTTTTGTATAATCCAGAATATCCATAACCGAAATATCCGGTCTTACTGGATTAGGATTAAGATCAATCCCGCAGTAAGGAATCTCCAGATCCCGGCAGACATCCGATGTTGTGCCGCCACCTGCGAATATCTCTGATACGGATTTGCATCCATAACGTACAATAATCGATGCAGGAATCCATCCGGAAAAATTACCACGGTAACTGGATGATCCCCATGACGATCCTCTGTCTGGGAAAGACAGAATTGTGTTGGTAGCATGTTCTTTGACATATTTGATAATTTCTTCTTTTTTCATATGTTTCCTCCGAAATTATGATTCGAACATTACAGTATTATTTCTTCACTCCATTCTTCTGCATTATTATGTTCTAATGTTAGAATGATATTTTCCAGACAAAATAAAAGAAAGCCCCGTAACCGGAGCTTTCTGCAGCTGTAATGTTCTATAATATGTGTTTTCTAAGAAAATACCTGATTGACTTCCGCAAGAAAAGCATGCATTGTTGTATAATCCGGATATGCTTTTTCCCAGCCAATGTCAATAAGACCGCATCCGTCATCATATCCAAGGAAATCACAATGATATTTTTCTGTAATTTCTAACAACTGTTCATTATGAACATCATATTCATCTGCGGTTGCAGGAATGCTAATCCGGAAATATTCATCATCTGAATCTTTAATGGAATTTGAACGGAATCTTCCGTTACAGTTATGGCAATAGAAATTATAGTTTCTTGCGTTATTTGTACGTAGCAACTCCCCACACTTCGGGCAGATTGCGCTTGATTGATATGTTTTCATAAGCTTCCTCCTAATTCTGTATCTCAGCTGCCGTGATAGGTTCTCCTATAGAAAAGTCTGAAATATCTTTATACAGGTGATAAGTAATCTTTGCGTTTTTAAAAAATTTGCCTTTGATGTTATTTTCAATAGGTCTCATAAAGAGCTCTTCTGCTGTGCAGTTTGGAACATCCGGATAATAATAGTTCGCAACATGAAAACCGTCCGTGACTTCCATCATGGCTTTATATCCTTTTTTAAGTGCCTTTTTGAATTTTTTTTCTGCCTGGACAAGCCAAACAAGTTTGCACATGAATGACTCATCTATGATTCCAAGTTCAGCATCTTCTTGAGTAACATAAGGTCTCATGACTTCTACAAGTTTTTTCTTAGAAAAACCATTCATCATGTCGAACCAATCTGGTCCTCCGTTTCCATCCTGTGACCAAAATGCTACTTTTTTACTGCCAATATAAACGTTTCCCTGATATGCAGATCCTTCTGTTCCTATAAAATGTTTGACTGCTTTAATACTGATACCTCTGATATTTGCCATGTATTTGTCCTCCCAAAAATATATTTGAACATTACAGTATTTGTATTACCCTCCATTCTTCTGTAAAATTATGTTCTAATAATAGATTGCTATTTTCCAGATGAAATAAAAAGGAAGCCTCTAAACTGAGACTTCCATGATATACTGTAATGCTTTTTCATTAACAATGATACTTTATTTTAGCCAACCAGAATTCCTGTCTATATTTCTTTATAAATGTTTATAAAATCTGTGTTGCAAAAAGCTGTTGGTAAATCATTATCTAATGCAATTTTCATAACCTAGTTCACTTACATCATAAGCAATTACTGTATTTGAATAATTACATCCTTTATCATTTCCCCATACGTCAAAGTTATGATAAAGATTTGTTAGTTTTTCTATATCTTTTTCGCTCATTCCCGATTCTTTCCATTTTTGTTTCTTTTTCTGGAATTTAATAGTATCTGTATAGTCTCTATCATCATTCGGTTTGATATAAGGTTTCATATGTTATCCTCCATTCAAAGATTGGTGGTTTCTAGTATCAATATCAGCTATTGGGAAATATCTTGATTTAACTGAATCCCCTCCAATTTTCTAAAGAAATGCGAATTTCTTAGTTACCTAATTCATTTTTATATTTTTCTTTTGCTTCCTTTATGGTTCTTCTAAGTTCTTCTATACCTTCAATATTACATGAACACATAATATAAGCATTTTCCTTGGTTATTCGATTTCTTCGTGTATCATAAGAGAATATCCATCCCATAATTCTACATCAATAACCTTTGACAATTCTTTATACAATTCTGGATGATTTATCTCAATATTTTGAATAGCTGCTATAACTGGTTCGTTTCTATCACCCTTAATTGCAATTTTATTTATTGCATTTACCTTACTTGTCTTCATATTGTTTACCTCTCTTCCCAGTAAATCTACGTTTCATTCTAATTTTCAATAACTATTTCTTTTCCACAATAAGGGCAATATTTCAACTTATCCATGTTCTCAGGTATTCTCCAGTATGGATTATCTGCATCATGTTCTTTCGGACAAATCGTTCTGTAATCATATTTTATCCATTTGCAAGTTTCCACCTCTTCATATCTTCGAAGCACAATGTTTTGTCCGTAAATAAGTATTTCCATTGGTTCACCAGTTACATCCGTTTTACCAAATACAATTCTCCTTATTTCCTTTGGAATGACGATTCTCCCAAAATCATCTATTCTTCTTACAATTCCTGTCTTTATCATAATATTATTACGTCCTTTCACAACAAATCATCGTTTCATCAAATTTTATACTTTGCAACCGCAACTTCCCAATTGGCAATGATACAGATTTTGTCAATTTCTTCGGCAATTTGCTCTATTTGTTTTACCGTATTAAACGTATCTTTAAGACCTCGACCGAAAGCTAGTTGTATATCGTCCAAAGTCTTTTCCTTTTTTAATTTTAGATTGTATCGTCTGAGAAGATCTGGCAATTTTTCTTTATGGATAACTCCATAATGATTATCCCATTGCGACCATAAGGCTTCTGCAAATAATTCTTGTGGTAATCGCATATTATTTTCCTCCATTTTCGCCAATGAATCACCAATATTTTCACCATCATTGAGTTCCAAGAGAATATCTGCTTTCGTTGGAAGAGTCGTTTGACATGCAGTATCTATTCCAGCACCCAAAATTTCTTTTCTTTTTGCTGAACATTCTTTCAGAAAATCATTCACATGCTCATGTCCGATCTCGGTCAGCGTGTACTTCAATGAAAGCTGTTTTGTATGTGAGCGAAGTTCTTCTTCTGCTTTTTTTATTGTGTTTTTATAGTTTTTCAAAGCAAGATCAATTTCTTTCTGCTTTGCGCGACCTTCTTCTAACGGAAGGATCTGCAGCGGAAGAAAAGAGCATCCAGTAAATCCTTTGACACATACACGACCATTAGATTTGATTTCTGTCACCTCTCCCCCAAGTACATATGGAGGAATGTCATGTTTCCAAAATGCGTAAAGTTTGTGTTTCATATATTTTTCTCTCTTTCATATTTTTTGAACATTACAGTATAAATTTTATTTCTCCTTTCATCTGCTGATTATGTTCTAAAAATAGAGTGTGTGTTTCATAAGAGAATAAAAAAGAAAAGCCTCCGTATAGAAGACTTTCCTGTGTTCTTTATGAAATTCTAAGTTATTTCTCCAGATTTTGAATATCCTCATATATCTGATTGATATTTGACTCGATATTGATCGTGTGCAGATATCCAAATTTCAGGCCATATTCCCGTACAAACTTAATATATCTGCAATAGGACCCGTGTGACATGATATCTGTAAAGAAATAAATATAATCTGCCGTTTGAAGAGACTTTTCATCAATGGTCCTTGTTACTTCCGGCCGGTAAAATTTCCAATTTTTAAATTTATTTTTCAGTTTGTAGGTCCAGTTATCATGTCCGCCTATGATTGCGATCTTATAGCAGCTCAACACCTTCTCTTTTTCTTCCATACTGGTATTAGCAACGGACTCTGGTGCAGCTTCTGTCATGCGGTACATTTCTTCTCTTAATTTGATGAGTTCCAAATGCTCCGTTTCCGCTGTTTCCAACCGTTCCGCTGTTTCTGAATTCTTCTTTTTTTCTGCCTCATATAACTCACCAAGATATGCTGCATCCTGTTCTGTTTTTGCAAGCTTTTTCTTTAATTCCTGAATTTCTTCTTTCTGCTCTGTTACCTGATCATGTGATGGTTGTGGTGCATTTTTAGAATTGGAATCTCTTTTTTTCTGTTTGCTGTCGGCATGTGATCCCTTTGCTTTTTCAGAATATTGATCCGATTCATGTAAAAGGCCATCTGTAATAGAGTCCATTTTACGAATAATTAAGCCAAATTGTATAAGAACAATCTCCAATTCTTTTCTTAGACGTTCCGTATCATCTTCTATTTCAGGAATTTCCTTTTCATCAAAATGATCATATAGGGAATCTCCCATACCAAGCGCATTAGTTGCTTCTAAACATTTGTGAATCAATTCACCTTCTGGAATTGCATCCCAATCCGGATAATTCATTTCTTCCCACTCTATACCCTCATAGATATCCTTTATCATTTTTAACGAAATCAGCACACTGGTATTCAGTTCTATCTTTAGAACATATTTCGCGATGTATATCAAACGGGAATAACAAATGCTTGCATAGATATATTCTCCTGTATTCTCACAATCCTGAAAGCTATATTCCGTTAATGCCTCCAGATCGTTAATATCTAAAGTTTTAAATCTACGAAGCTGCTTATATTCCTTTTTATAATATGTTTTGTAAAGTTCCAGCATAATGTCATATGACTGCGTTCGATGCAGGTATTCTATATACTTGCAGCCCAATACATTAAACCATGGTATCTTATCCGTTGAGAATGCCGATTCTTCTGATTCTTCCAAAACATAGGATCTCCCAATAGACCATGGAAGTATTACATCTATGTCAGTAAACATATCCTTTGTAAAGAATCCCATAATGAAGAAATTGACATATTGATCCATCTCCGCAATCAATTCTTCTAATTTTTCATTTTCCATAGAATTTAAAGCAGAAAAAAGATGCTCTTCGTAGATTTTTATGCTTTCTGGTTTTGAAAATTTTTCAAGTCTTGACCAGCTTTTTTGCTGCAATTCTTTCTGCATACCTTCCATTGCATGATTTATCTTCTGTTCTATTCCCGAATTCATTACATTTTTCCCAGTCATCATTTTGTTCGCCTTTATTCGTTTTCGATTATATGACAATTTTACCGCCTCCCTTCTCTTTTGACTACTATAAATTATTCCTATATATAGTCTGTATGATTTCTTATTTAAAAATAAATTCTGGACAAAATCTGGAATACGGATCAGTCCGCATAAAAAAGAAGCCCCCATGAAAGAGACTTCTTTTAATTGTAATGTTTTGCGATTCTTATAATTTGAATGTGACATCATATTCTTCCGGACTTGATTCCCATTTGTATTTCTTTGCAACGTGGTTGATCAAAGCATGGATTCTCTCATCGCTTAGAATGTCTGTATCCTTCGAATTTTCTGCATCGCCACATATTTTGTAACCGCCATATTCTTTCAGATTCTTGTTTTCAAATTCTAAAATATTATAAACATCCTCCATTTTAAGAATTTTAGGTACCCACATCCAATAAACCTGTTTACTATTTTCTGTGACCAATTGCACCGTTCTTTTTGTAAGCTTCATATCATATAGATAATAGTCAAGGATTTCTGTAAGATCGAATATTCCTTTTTTGCTTCCAGTGGCTGGATACAGGAAGATCACATTGATATCATAATCTGCATCTGTGTCCGTAAGGCTTCTTTCAATGATCAGGATCGTATCTTCAAATTCTTTTGTTAATTTCAGTGCCAACGCATTTCTGACGGCCTTATTGTAAGCCAGTGACACATTCGGATCATCCACTCCGTACTCAAAAAACATATGTGGTTCAAAATCCAGATTCAGGTATTCCTGATTGTCGGAAGAAAAACTGTTTTCAATGGAAATATATTCTTTTCCCATAAAAGTTACAAGAAATTCATGTCCTCCGGATCCTTCCCTGAATAGTGTTTCCTTTGCAGATTTCAAATTCTGTGGAAGATCTTCTTTGATCAGATCACCTTCCGCATTGCTGTAATAAATAATCTTTTCTCTTTCAGGAACGTTGTTCCTGTCATGTAGGTAAAAACGCATATCAATTGCTCCTTTTGTGTAATAATATTGAACATTACAGTATTTTTTAACCTCCATTCTTCTGCATCTTTATGTCCTGTAGATAGAATGAAATATTCTCTGTAAAACAAACTGCCGGTATGGAGGTGAAATCATGAAGGAAATTGTATTCTACAAAAATGGGCATTATCTTACGTTACAGAAGTGTACCGACAGACGTAAAAGACCGATACAGAAAACATTCCGGGAAGAGGCTGAAAGGCAGACAGAGAAAGAAAAAGCATCCAATTTAATTGATATTATTTTTTTTAATCGCAAAATCAATTTGATATATCAATTGTGAACTACCCCGACTTACACCGAAGTGTAGAAGTCGGAGCTTCTTGCTTCAACGATCCCGGTTATTATCACACCACATGGCAGTTTTCCCAAAATCTCTACAAGCGTTAAGTTGGGCGTGTTCCACACCTACTGTATCGTTAATGTTTTAGGCTGTAAGTAGTCTAAGGCCTTCTTTTTTGATATTCCGTGCAGCATTGATATCCCTGTCGATATTGGTTGTGCCACAATTTGGGCAGTCCCAGTGTCTGACAGACAGATCCTTTACCAACGGGTTCTTATAACCACAACAGTTACACAACTGGCTGGATGGGAAGAACCGGTCAACTTTGACCAGCTGTCCGCCTCTGTCCCTCAGCTTGTAATCAAGCATGCTCAGAAACATGCCATACCCGTTATCTAATGTTGTTTTTCCGTTGCCGAACCCTTTGTTTGCCATAGCTCTCATGTTCAGGTTTTCCACACATACAAAAGCATACTGATTGGCTATCTCAGTAGACTTCTTCTGCAGGAAATCCTTCCGCTGGTTAGCGACATGTCTATAAATCTTGGCAACCTTTTTTTGCTGTTTCTTATAATTGTTGCTTCCGACCGTCTTATGTTTCAGTTTCCGCTGTGCCTTTGCCAGTTTTCCTGCGGAATGACGGAAATAGTGCGGCATACCGCAGGTTTCTCCGTTACTGGAAACATACAGGCCATCGGATTTGTAATCCAGACCAACTGTTGTTGCTTCCGTAGCAGCCGCATTTGGAATGATTTTCTCAAATGCGAATAGGACGGATACCTGATAGCTGCCATCCCTGTTCTGTGTCACAGTTGCCGATTTGATTTTCCATCCAGCTTCCGGCTTACGGTGGATTACCGCTTTTACAGTACCGAGCTTCGGCAGCTTAATGAAGTTCTCAGCGATTTCGATGTTCCCATTCGTGAAATTCGTAGTATAAGATTTTTTCGCCTTATGCTTGCTCTTAAACTTAGGAAATTTACTCAGGTGTTTGAAAAAACGGTTATATCCATCCTCCAGGTGGTAGATCGCATTGGTTAATGCGAATTTATCCACTTCCTTCAGGAACAGGTAATCTCTTTGAACTGCTGGTTGCAGTAGTTATTCGCATTCTTTTTGCTTAAATGTTTCTCACCATTCTTGTAACGGTCCTGCTGTAGTGATAGCATATGGTTATACACAAAACGACAGCAGCCAAATGTCTTCTGGCACTGAATGTTCTGTTTTTCGTTCGGATATATGGCATATACCAAAGCTTTGTTTGCCATTTGGCCTGCCTCCTTTGTAAGTACTTCTTACCATAAGTATGAAAGAAAATTTTGCATAAAAATATTATACAAAACAATTCCATGCTTTATTTGGTGCTAACCCCCACCTACTTCGTTGAGGAAAGGGAATGCGCACCTAGTTTTTGTTCAATTTTTTCATCATATCAAATATATCACGATATGCATCCATTTTTCCAGCGTATCGTGCTTCGGAATACTTATCTTTATTTTCTGCCGCACTCAGATACATACTCTCATTATGAGCCTTCTGATCCGCCAGGTAATTAAGCATCTCATCAACTTTAAAAGCAACCGGCTGTTCCTTGATTAATTTTTCAACCTGTACAAATCCTTCTGCTAAATTATCAGGTACAATATCGTGTTTTTCATCATATCTTCCACTTATCTTAGATAATAACAAGTTTCTTTCTATTAATTCTTTTTCCATATTTTTACTCCATATATGGTTGTTTTTCCTATGCCTTAATGCTTTGTACCCATACTAAATTATTGGCTTCTCAAACGCAACCGATGGTGGTTACACTTCATTCTACACTTTGTACCTATGTTAAATTATTGGCTTCTCAAACGTTTACATAGTAGGTGATACCGATGGGACAACTTTGTACCTATGTTAAATTATTGGCTTCTCAAACCTCAGAAATCCTGGTTAAAGCTTTGTACCTATGTCAA
>ENA-OPVG01000997-OPVG01000997.1-human-gut-metagenome-genome-assembly--contig:-NODE-997-length-22686-cov-4.088065_pt1 | contig 22686 bp, 17 predicted proteins | sample MGYA00241093_ERZ501975 | MGnify/ENA primary metagenome ERZ501975 (study PRJEB25962, sample SAMEA2042993) | human gut metagenome | biome: human gut; feature: human-associated habitat; material: faeces... | reverse complement strand
TGATAAAGAAAAATGTAATGGATGCGGTGCCTGTGCAACTGCCTGTCACGAAGGAGCCATTGACATCATTAACGGAAAAGCAGAATTAGTAAGAGAACATTTCTGTGACGGACTTGGTGATTGTCTCCCGGAATGTCCTACCGGTGCCATTTCATTTGAGGAAAGAGAAGCACCTGCATATGATGAAGAAGCCGTGAAAGAAGCCGTGAAAGAAGCACAGAAAAAAAACGCCATTCAAAAACAGGCAATGCCTCCTCACACCGGTTGTCCGGGATCTAGAATCATGCAGATCCAACGAACAGAAACACCAAAGTCTGAAGGGCCATCTTCAGCTACAGATTCAGTATCAAAACTTCAGAACTGGCCGGTACAGATTAAACTGGCTCCAGTCAGTGCACCATATTTTAACGATGCAAAGCTTTTAATCGCAGCCGATTGTACTGCTTATGCTTACGCAAGCTTTCATCAGGATTTTATCCAAAATAAAGTAACATTAATCGGCTGTCCAAAATTAGATCAGGTAGATTACAGTGAAAAACTGACTGCGATAATCCAAACTAACAATATTCAAAGTGTGACAATTGTAAGAATGGAAGTTCCATGCTGCGGCGGTCTTGAGATGGCAGCAAAAAAAGCACTTCAGAATAGCGGAAAATTCATTCCATGGCAGGTTGTAACGATAAGTATCGACGGGAAAATTATCGAGTAAAAGCAAGCCCCACAAAAATACGGGGCTTGCTTTTATTCTGGTTATATAAATCAATCCTTATATGCTTTATTTCACAGGTAAGAATCCCTTACTTGTCTTCACAATCACCTTATCAAATACCATGAACATCGACGGTAATACAAAGATGACTACGATCATACTGATGATTGCACCTCTCGCCATCAATATACACAACGAGCTGATCATATCAATATTTGAATACAATCCGACACCGATTGTTGCTGCAAAGAAACTCAGCGCACTTACCATGATCGACTGTGCTGATGCACGGTGTGCGGTAGTGATCGAATCGTATTTCTCCGCTCCGTGATTGCGTTCTCTCTTATATCTCGTTGTCATGAGGATCGCATAATCCACCGTTGATCCAAGCTGGATCGTGCCGATGACAATCGATGCGACGAATGGCAGTTTCGTTCCTGTATAATACGGGATTCCCATATTTACAAAGATAGCAAATTCAATAACACCAACCAGAATAACCGGAAGCGAAATGGATTTAAATAATATCAATATGATCACGAAAATGATACCGATCGATACCATACTGACTGTCTTGAAATCCGTATCTGTAATATCGATCAGATCTGCTGTCAACGGGCCCTCACCGATCAACATACCACCTTTGTCATATTTATGTAATATTTTATTCAGATCTTTGATCTGGGCATTCAGTTCATCCGATGCAACCTTATACTCAGAATTGACCAATAGCAGTTGATACTTATCATTCTTCAACATATCTGTTACAGAATCCGGGATCATGCTCTGCGGAATTGCCGGTCCGATCAGTGCATCCAGTCCAAGTGCCCATTTAACACCATCGACATCATCCATCTTATCAATCATTTTTGCAACATCTGCCGATTCTACGGAACTGTCCACAAGAATCATATGCGTCGTATTCATGTCATAATCTTTTTTTAGCTTCTCATTTGCAATAATACTTGGAAGGTCTTTTGGCAGTGTCTCATCCAGATTGTAATATACGGCTGTATGGTTATTTCCATAGATTGCAGGGAACAAAAGTACAAGGAAAAGGATTACATAGATCATATACCGCTTCGTAACTTTATCTGATATCTTTCCAATATCCGGAAGGAAAGGCTTATGCATCGTCTTCATGATCCATTTGTCACAGCACAGGATCATAGATGGCAGGATTGTCACACAGGCAATCACTCCGAGGATGACACCTTTTACCATAACTACACCGATATCCATCCCCAGTGTAAATGTCATAAAACACAGGGCAATAAATCCTGCCACTGTCGTAACCGAGCTCCCGATTACAGATGAGAATGTCTGTGATATCGCATGTGCCATTGCCCGTTCTTTATCACCGTTGTAACGGACCTGCTGTTCTTCATAGCTGTGCATCAGAAAGATCGAATAATCCAGTGTCACTCCGAGCTGAAGTACTGCTGCCAGTGCCTTCGTAATATACGAGATCTCTCCAAAGAAGTAGTTGCTTCCCAAATTATACACGATTGCCATTCCGATACTCAGCATAAAAAGTAAAGGAATAAAATAGGAATCCATCGTAAGACCTAATACGATCACTGCCAATACGACTGCGATCAGTACATATAACGGTGTCTCCTTCTCAGCCAGATTCTTTGTATCCGTAACAATTGCTGACATACCACTTAAAAAGCACTGTTTTCCTGCCAGTTTACGGATCTCCCCAATGGCTTCCATCGTTCCGTCAGATGAAGTACCCTCGTCAAAAAAAATCGCCATCATCGTTCCTGTATCGGAATTGAACACCTCATAGACATCCTTTGGGATCATGCTCTTTGGCATACTGATATCTGCCAGCGAATCATACCATAAAACTTTCTGAACATGTTCCACGTTCTCAATCTTTGCTTTCAGGGCCGACACCTCTTTATCTTCCATTCCATCCACAATAAACATGGAAAATGCACCGGTTCCGAAGTCTTTTACCAGAATATCCTGCCCTTGCATCGTCTCTATATCTTCCGGCAAATACGTCAGCACATCATAATTGACTCTTGTATTCACATATCCAAGCCCTGCCGGAATCAGGAGTAAGATACTGATGATCAGTATCGGGATTCTGAACTTTACTACCTTTTTGCCAAATGCGACCATATTCATAACCGCCCCTCCTTTATGACTATTGGTCATTTTTTTGTACCTAATTGCAATATACATCAAAAAAGACCAACAGTCAATACAGTTTTTGACTATTGGTCATTTTTATTCTTATACAATTTTCTCAGTTTGTATCGCTGCATTTTCGGATTGACATTTTCCTATATTTCCAGCATTCCAAGTCTTTCCAGAACCTTCAGATCCATGTTCTTTACATTGTCTCCAAACTGTATCCGGATGTGATCACCCTCCATGTCTACCACGACACCCTCGCCGAATTTCTTATGCTTTACAATCATGCCTTCTCCAAGTGCATCTGCGAGTTCCTGATAGCTTTTTCCCGGTTGCTTCTGAGAGCCATGATACATTCCATTTTCCTTTACGCCATATGTTTCCACCGGACTATAATCTCCCCATTTCTTTATTCCTGCATATTCTTTTTGCCGATTCTCTCTCAGATTCCTCTTTCCCAGCAGCTCACTGCAGAATTTAGACGGCTTATTCGTCGTAAATACATTCAGCTGATTCTTTGCCCTGGTCACACCTACATAGAAAAGTCTTCTTTCTTCCTCGTAAGTTTCAAGTTCTTCTTTCGATGCCGTCCGCGGATTTACCAGAACTTTTTCCGGCAGTATCCCATCCATAACATCCAGAAGATAGACGGTATCATATTCCAGTCCTTTACTCGCATGCATGGTAGACAGAATAAATGGACAGTCGCTTTCCGTCTTCTTTTCCCGGATGATCTTTCTAAGCTCTTCCAGACGTTCCAGTAATTTTTCCGGAGAGTCTACCCTGCTTCCAATCATCTTGACAATCTCTAATTTATTTGCATTCATGCCCATTTTCTTCAGATAATCCTGATAACCCATATATGTCAGTATCTGATCAACCGCCTCATCCCCTGTCATCTTTAAGATGCGTTCCATCTGCCGTCTCAGATTACGGATATTATCCTCCTGATACTTTTCCAGATTATCATACTTAAGTACCGCATCCAAAACCGCCATATCTTTCTCCTTGCTCAAGTTAACATATCTTAAAGCATCTTCCTTACGGAAGAACAATTTCAATCTGTAATATATCTGCATGAATCTGTCAGTATCTTTCGGATTCATTGCAAACCGTATGATATTCTCTACATCCAGAACCGTACGGTGTGTGAAAAAAGACAGCTCTGCATTCCGCATCCTGTACGGAATATTCTTCCTCTCCAAAAGATCTATCAACGGAATAGCACACTCGTTATCCCGGTATAGAACCGCCGTCTCCGCTTTCCGTGCATCCATACCGTTCTTTTGCAGGATGCTTTCCCGAATCATACATTCCTGTGCTACCCTCATCAGATATACATACTCTGCCTTTCTGGATTTTAAAGAAATTTCTCTGATATCCGTCCCTGCCTCTCTTGCAGGCTTCATATGTTTTTCATGACGAAGCGTATTTTTCTGGATGAATTTATCCGCTGCCTCCACAATCTTCGCATTCGATCGGAAATTTTCTTCCATCAGAAGTACCTTTGCACCTTTATGATTCTTTTCGAACGACAACAACGCTTCCGGATAAGCCGCCCGGAATCCATAGATACTCTGATCCTCATCTCCGACCATAAACAGATTTCCCGATTCTGTCGCCAGCAAAGCAATGATCGCATGCTGGATTTTTGATGTATCCTGTGCTTCATCTACACAGATATACGGATACAATTTCTGAAAATACGCCAGAAGTCCAGGATCCATTCTCAGCATCTTATATGCATACAACATCTGATCATCATAATCCATCAGATTCTGCGCACGCATCTGACTACAGTATTCACGGTAGATTCCTGCAATTCGGATATCCGACTCTTCTTCTAACTTCTGAAGTTCTTCTTCGGTCAGCATCATATTTTTTATATATGTGATCAACGTTCTTACATTCTTAAGATCACTCTCCGTCGGATATCCCATGCCATGATCCTGACAGATTCTGATCAGCATCCCTGTCGTTGTCTTTTCATCCTTCACCAGTTCGAATGGTGTCTTTCCAATCCGTCTTCCGTAATACTGGATAATCCTCGCACAGATTCCGTTGATCGTCCTAAATTCCAGTCTCTTTGCCATATCCTCGCCAAAACGGACTGCAAATCTTTCGGACATATCTTTTGTCGCTGCCACCGTATATGTAACCGTAAGTATGCTCTCCGGAGGAATATTCCTACAGTAGATCATATAACCAAGACGTGTCACCAGTACCGTGGTCTTTCCTGATCCGGGTACGGCAAGAAGCAGTACCGGCCCTTTTGTGCTCTGTACTGCTTCTTTTTGCTGTTGATTTAATTTTACCGAAAATGTTGTTTCAAATTCTTTCCATTCCATACTTCTTTTTATGTTAATTTGTGAATCCACTTATAGCTCCTAAATCGTAAAAATACCGGAATTCCTTTGAACAACTGGTCCGACTGCACTGCAATCACGACCAGTTCCACCGGGAGTTTCCACACGAATGCCGCCAAAAATGACAGCGGCATCACGATCCCCCATGTAGAGATCAGATTCATGTACATAGAGAACTTTGTATCTCCCCCGCCTTGAATGACACCTACCGATACCGGCATCTGATATGACATTCCTACCATAACTATGCTCATGATCATAATGAAATGATCTGCCAGGACTGCTGCCGTATCTGTCAGTTTATACATGGATAACAGCGGTCCTCTCAATACAAATAGCAGAGAAGCAAGCACTACACCGATCAGAAGATCAATCACAGAAAGCGTTCTTCCATCAGATTTTACTCTTTCAATATCTCCCTCTCCGATATCTTTCCCGATCACAACTGCAGATGCAGATGATATGGCGATTACGATCACCTTCAGATACTGGAAGAATGTGCTGGATACAGAATTTGCAGCAATTGCATCTGCGGACAAATGTCCGAGAATTGCCGTCTGCATCGGTACTGAGATTGCCCAGATCATCCCTGAGCACATGATTGGAAATGCAACTTTTAAGAATGCCCTCCATATCTTTCTATTCTCCGGCGCAAATATGATTCTGATCAAATTGACGTCAAATAACCGGACTTTCATATCTATCTTCCACACATACACCACAATGATCAATAGTTCCAGCATTCTTGCAGTTAACGTTCCCACTGCTGCTCCCTTGATCCCCATCTCCGGAAATCCAAAATGTCCAAAAATCAATGTGTAATTGATACAACCGTTTGTGATCAATGACACTACTGATATGACAAATGAAATCTTCACTACCTCTACACTTCTAAGCATAGCAATCAGCAGATTACTTATCATGAAAAGTAAAAATGTCCACTTCAGGAGTCCCAGATATGCCTTTCCTTCCGCAATAATCTCAGGTGACATCGTAAATATTCCCAGGAGCCGCTCCGGCATGCACGTACAGGCTGTCACGACCACTGCTGCGATCAGAATACTGAGTGCCAGTGCTGCTCCTGTCAGCTTCCGGATTTCCTCAGTCTCCTGCTTTCCCCAGTACTGAGAACAGATTGCTACCAGTGCATTTCCAATAGACAATGCCAGCTGGTTCACAATAAAGAATATCTGGTTCACCGTTGCCGCACCGGACAATGCATCTTGGCTGTAACTTCCAAGCATGATATTATCAAGCATATTCACACTGTAAGCCACCAGATTCTGAAGTGCCACAACCAGCATCAACCGGAAAAATGTCTTATAAAAATTTTTATCTCTTGTAAAAAATGTTGTTCTTGCAGTTTTCATTATCTCAACAGATTTCTTACCATTTCTGCATCAAATGTAACAGATTTCACATGATCTACCTCAATCTGATACAGGGCATTCGCCGCAATGTGTTCAGCCGCCTGCTCCAGATCACGGATTCCGGATGTATTAGAATATAACTTGATCAATTCATCCAATCCTTCCTCACTCATGATACACTCGTCTTCCTTAAGGCTCATTCTCTTTAATACCTTCGGAAGTGCGAATTTGGAGAAGATCACTTTCTTCTCTTCCGGTGTGTAATCAGGGATATCGATCACGGCAAATCGTGACATCAGCGGTGCACTGATCTGAGACTTGTCATTCGCAGTCGCAATCGGATATACTCCTACGGTCGGAATCATACACTCGATATAGTTATCTGTAAATCCAAGATTATCCAGTAATGTCAGAAGTACATCGGCCGGATTGCCATTTCCTTTTCCGGATGCTGCTTTATCCAGCTCATTAATGATGAATACCAGATTTGATTCTCCTGCCATGGCGAATGCATCCATGATGATACCTGTCTTTGCATTGGCATAGATACGAGAACTTCCTGTCAGCTGCTCAGGATCATTGATCGAACTCATATCCAGAGTCGTCCATGGAAGCTTCAGGATACGTGCCACCGCATAGGCAATCTGTGATTTACCGGTTCCGGCCGGTCCCACTAACAGAAGTCCATATGCCGGCAATGTATGTGTACGGTTGATCTGGATTATGGTCTCGATGATTCTCTGCTTTACGCGCTCCATTCCGTAAAGTTCTTCATCAAGAATTCTGCGCGCTTCATCCGGATCGATCGCTTCAAAATAATTGCTCTTCCACTGTACATTCATCATAATAGAAAGCGCTCTCTGTGCATGACGTCTTTCTTCCGGTGATACTTCATGAGAACGTGCCACGGCAAGATTACGTCTTGCCCAAAGGCGGATATTATCCGGAAGGGTTCTTCCCGCACAGTTCATGAAGTCTGTGATACTCTGAAGACTGGTAAGCTTCATATCATCTCCTGCTTCGTCTTCATCTTCATCATTCTCCTCTTCTGCCGGTGCATTACTTGCCAGAAGACGCTCGATCATAAATTGCAGAAATCCATCTTCTGCAGATAACTTTGTGCCGCCGCCGAATGCAATTTCACGAATCTTGTATACTGCATATCCTTCTTCTGTATTCTCTCCTGAGAGACGCACATTAATATGATTCTCTCCGAGCCATTTTAACAGACTTACAAATCTTGCATCGATCTTTAAGATGTCTGCACTTACGGTTCCGTCTTCCTGCTGAAATTCGAATGATGTCCTCTTGATCGGATTGGTAAATACGCCGCAGGAATGATGTTCCCATTTGCAGGTCTTGTTATCCAGAATCATCATCGGTTTTTCTATAGTTGCTTCGTTTTCATTCGAGCGGATTACGGTGTACGTGCATTCCGCCGGTTTCTTCTCGTCCGGTGTTGAGTTAAAATCAAAAACTGGCATATTCGTTTCTCCTTTTGTATATTCTTACATTTCCATGCATAATTATTGTTCATACTGCATTAGTGTACCATAATACACGCTCTTCTTCCAGAAGTATTTGTCAGGCAGCCTGCCTAACTCGTTGCGCCGCCTCAGCTGGAGCCGGCTCCCGCCGTGCATGCATAACAATGCTTATCCATCCGTATTTTACGAACCTGATATGGCTTTCCTGTCACATCAAAAATTTTCTGATTTCCAACAACCGGAATTCCTGCCGCAAGATTAAAATCACAATCATACAACTGTCCATCATAATCCACGGAAATCTGCGTCCTGCACATCAATGCCTCCACTGTATCTGCATTGAATGCATCGAATAATTTTTTCATATAACGCTTCAAATTTCCCGATCTTTGAAGAAATGCACCGAATCTTCCCATTGGATTATTATACAATGTATAAAGACTGTTAAATTCAATGCCAAAATCCTGCGACAATTTCTGCTTATATTCTTTTTCCATTGCTTCCTGATCAGGTGGAAAGAAAGCACCTGCCGGATTATAGACCATATTCAATACCAGTTCTGGATTTCTTCCATATCCTATCGCATTCAGGTGTTTGATTACTTCAATAGCCTTATCAAATGATCCTTCTCCGCGCACCTTATCCATCTCTGCCGCACGATAATACGGAAGAGAACACACAATTTCTACTTTGTTCTTTGCATACACTTCCATCAGCTGTTCATATTCTTCCTCCAATAATATGACCAGATTCGTTCTGATGATTACATGGTTACAGATTCTACTGCTTTCTTCTATCAGATATTCCAGATGTGGGTTCATCTCTGGTGCACCTCCGGTAATATCTATCGTTGCAATATTCTGTTCCTTTGCAAATGTAAGACAGGCATCCATCACTTCTTTTGACATTTCTTCTGTTCTTGCAGGTCCGGCATTCACATGGCAGTGTTTGCAAAGTAGATTACATTTCCGTCCGATATTCATCTGCAATACATCCAGATGCTCTTCTGTATCCATATACTTCTTATCCGGCACCATCTCCTGGAATACCGGAATCTCTGTCAGCTCATGAAAATCTTTGATGATATCATTCATTACACAACCTCATTCAATATTTCAATGGTATCTCTTACTATTTTCGGGCAGAAATCAAACAAAAGTCCCTCTTCCAGTATCTTCTGCATGCCCTCTGGATCTGCAATATCATGTTTTAATAATCCTTTACAGCTACAGACACCATACTTTTCCTGAAATTTTGTCAGGAACTCTGCTCTTTTGGCATTCATGATATCTTTCTGTTCCATATGCTCTGTATCACAATGTCCAAATTTCAGTCCCAGTACGATCATTGCACCAACTACTGCACCGCAGGTTTCACCGATTCCCATTCCACCGCCAAATCCGGCGGCCATCTTATATGCCTCTTCCTGTGTGATTCCAAGTTTCTCTGCAAATGCCCCGACTACAACCTGAGAACAGTCAATCCCTTTCATAAAAAGTTCCGCTATTTTTTCTTTTTCCATTTTTTTCTCCTCACTTTCATTTTTATGATTTATCCAAAAATCTTTCTATCTTCTCTAAAAATTCATCTGTCAGATAAGCTTCCAACTTACGATATGTAGACTCATTTACAATCAGTTTATCCGGCTGCTGATACTGTACCCATGCCATTGCACACCAGGTGATTCCTCTTAAGCATGTAATCTCCATAAATACTTTCGTTCGTTCTTTTAATCCCGTTATATCAAAACGCGCCCCCACACATTTCAGATATTCATTCAGAAAATTTTCTATCTCTTCTTCCCTCAATATCACATCCGTTTTCCAAAACGTCGTTGTCGGTGCAAGGAAATGTCCCAGATCCTGTGCCGGATCTCCAAATAACGGCTTTTCCCAATCAATGAGATAGTTCGGCTTTCCTTCTCCTCCAATCAAGAAATTCGTGGAATTCAGTTCTGTATTAATGCAGCATTGATACGGTGAATCTTCCATATGGAATTCTTTGGCCTTTTTCCATGCCTTATCAAGCAAATCTCGGATTTTCCTTTTCATCCTGTCTTTTCCAAGCGGTGAATCCATATATATCTTCACCATCTCTTCGCACTCTTCCAATATTGCGGTCAGTGGATTCTCTGGCCGAATCAAACCCGATTCTGATTCCGGTATTCTGACACTATGTATATCAGCCAGACACTCTGCCGCATATTTTAAATCCGTATGATAGTCTAATGCTTTTCCCGGAAGATATTCCATTACCAGTACTCCATGATCTAAAAATTTCCTGCTCCCGTCTACATAAAGCACTTTTGGCGTTCTTCCTGATGCTTCCAGCAATTGCAGTGCATGACATTCATACCCGATCTGATTTTCCAGATGCATCTGACTCCCACAATTGACACGTAACAGAAGTTTTTTCCCTGTCTTTGGATGCGTGAAGCTGTAATTAATATTATACTCTCCCTGTGCAAGCATTGTATATTCTTCTTCTTGTTCATTCGGAAGATTTAATGCTTTCCTGTACTTTTCATTTTTCACATATTCATTTAATCCTTTTATACGTTCCATATCCCGATCCCCTATTGGCTATATTGTTTCCTGACATTTTATCTTACATCTTTATATAACTTTGATATCGTCTCTATCGGCACACCATCCCGGTACATTTTTCTTAGCCGGTTCATCTTCCACATCACCTTTAACTGCGGAATCACCTTTTTAGGGAATCTTCGGTCTGACGTATAGATTCTGTGCCTGGCAATGCCAAGCTTTACTCCCATTTCCTTTAACGTAAGCGAAAACTGATAATCTTCCATAATCGGAAGAGCCGGAAACATCCCCGCTTTGAAGAACAGTTCTCTTGTAATAAAAATCCCCTGATCTCCAAACATCACTTTTCTGTCTTTTATCCTATGATTGGAAATAACTCTGCATGTCCACATAAAAAACTGTCTGGAATGAAATGCAATGCCAAAGCATCCTGCTTCATGATCTTTTATCACTGCTTTGATTTCTTCCAGCGGTCTTTTCGGAAGTTCGCTGTCACTATGAAGAAAAAAAAGAATATCTCCGGTACTTTCTTTTGCGCCAAGATTCATCTGGTTCGCCCTGCCTTTTTCCGAATGCAGTACTTTAAATCCCGGTCTGATCATCGACAATGTTGCGTCTGTACTCCCACCATCGACTAGAATGATCTCACACTTTCCCTGTAAGTTTTCTAATTGCTCCTGCAGTTTCTCTATCGTTGTCTCTTCATTATAGATCGGCACAATGATAGAAATCTTCTGTTTTTTTAGCAGGTAACGTCCAGTATGTGTGTTCTGAAGTAACTTCTGCGTCCTCATCCGGCTCCGATACGCCGTAATATCATCTCTGTCATCCATATCCTGCAAGCTTCTTACATATCCGATTGTCAGTCCCATTTCCTGTAATGGCTGCACAGTCTGCTCCAGTACATTTCCTATTCCATATGTCTTCTTTTCAAACACTTCACGTACCGGTCTTTTCATTCCGACCAGATAATATCCTTCGTCTACGGTGGGACCAAAGACTACATCATTTACATCCAAAAGCCTGAACGCATACTCCAAATCCGAACATTTCAGTTCCGGTATATCCGTTCCTATTAATACACAGGAATCATACCCTTTTTCCAATACATATTCGATTACCTGATACATCCTTTCTCCCAGACCTTCCCCTGTCTGTGGAATATATTCTTTTGCTTTCCTGAATAATTTTTCCAGATATGCTTTCCCTTTTTTCGGTGTGTAGCATACGAATATGTCAGCATTTACTTTTTCGCATTCCTGTGCAATATCTTTCAGAAAATTTTCATGAAGTTTTGCACATTCTTCCGGCGAAAAATATGGCATCATTCTTGTCTTTGTCTGTCCCGGAATGGGAACTCTGGTAAATACGATCACTGCCCTCTTCATTTTCGTCGTTATCCCCTTATATAAATTTTGTTTTCATCCTATTCAACATCGATTTCCCTGTATCGGCTTTTTCATCTGTTTCTAATATTTCTGTCAAAATATGAGTGACATTCTTACATCCGTTCCGATTTAGATTGCCTGCACAGGACGCACAATAGCTGTAAATCTTCTGCCCGCCACTGTTTTTTAACGCTGCTCCCATATTTTTTGCAAGTTCTGGTTCTTTTACAGGGGCACAGCCACCTAAGCCACAGCACTGTACCTCTTCGATTGGAGTCAGCTTTCCTTCTATGTATCGCTCTATCTCTCCTAACAGTTCTTTCTTTTCCCTGTCAGGACATGGAAGGAACACCTTTGCCGGAAACAGATTCTTCTTTCCGATTCCAAATTCCTCAAGCTTTTCATAGATGCTTACAACCTTTACTTCTTCCATTCTTGGTTTTAAATATGCATAGCAGTTCGGACAAAGCATGATTACTTCTTTGATTTTTCTTTTATGCAATTCTGATTGTATCTGACCTATAATCCTTTTTTCATCCTCTTTCATGCCAAGTTCTACAATCGGCTTTCCACAGCAGTCATATGCCACTCCTATGCCATATTTTTTCAGTTCATTTACCAGCCTCTTGGTCGTCTTTGGATAAAAAGAAGGAAAATTACATCCCGGGAACAGAATACTTTCCCCTTGTGCATGTCTGTAATTCCGGTATATATAATCTTTTTTTTCTTTTAACAACATCCCATATCCTTTTTCTTCCAAAGTTCCACCGGATTTTTCTACTTTTTCTCTCCGGAGATTTAGAATATACTCTCTTCCATCAATATTCTCAGGGCATACCTCTGTGCACTTTCCACACAGGAAACAATGATAAGAAAGCTCTTTTAACTTCTCTGTATCTCCGATATCTATTCCGTACTTTTTTAGAAATTCACACTGATTCTGGCAGACGTGACAATGGGTACACGCTTCTACTGTATTGTTATTCTTCATTTTTTTCCTCCTGCACATAGTGCTTCTTAAGAAACGCACCAAGCCCTATTACAATCCCTGCCAGAACAATTGCTATCCCGATATAAAGAATACGGTTCTCTTTGTCTGCAAGTCCTGCCATTCCAACCGTATACATAGCTGTTCCCGGAAGCATGAAGATCAAAGAACAAATGGAATATGTTGAAAACTTAATATCTGTCACACCATAAGCAAAATTCTGCAGATTATACGGAAATAATGGAACCAGTCTTGTGATCATCAGAATAAATACTTCATTATTTCCAGACTCATCAAATAACCATTTTTTTAAATATTTGTTCTTCATTGCCATCGGCTTAATAATGTCCTGTAAGAAAAATCTTCCTACAACAAATGCTACCATAGCCCCAAGTGTAGTCGCTACGGAACAACAGATGGTTCCAAGTACAGGTCCAAATACTAGACCTGCAACGATTGCAAATGTCACCCCCGGAAGTGCAAGTACCACACAGCTTATGATGGTAAGTATGGTATAGATGCCAATCGCCAACACTAAATTTTCCTGTACCATATTTTCCAGGAATTTCAGATTCTCTGTATTTCCCAGATAAGAAGACCAGCCAAATATGTGATTTAATATCAAAATCAGAACAATAATTCCGATAAATATCCACAATTTTTTATTTTTCATTCTTTTTTATCCCCACTGCAATTCCATTTCTGATAATCTGCATCAGTGTCGCTGCCCCAAGAAACGGCATTAAAAAGTAATATGCAGGAAACGATTCTATAGATTTCAACACTGTAATTCCCAAATAACTAATTCCTAATATCTGCATGATCACAATCATTACAAAATCTATCTTTCCCAACAATTCTTTTTTCTTTCTATATCCCACAATAATTAATACGATAAGTACAATAGCAGCAGCAACTGTAATATATTTTAGTATATCATAAACAGGGTTCTTCTGGATCTGCATATTCTGATAATTCACCCACCGGAGCATCCCCAGTTTTTTTCTTGTAAAATATTGGAACACATATCCTCCGATCAAAAACGCTATGGTTAATAAATCTAAAAATGTATAAATGATTTTTTTCATTTTTCTCCTTAATATTACCAAACGCTGTCACTGATATCCAGTGACAGCGCCCCTAATCTTTGTATTATATTTTCGCAGAAATTCTCTACATTCTCTGCTTTGTTTTATTTTGCAGCTTTTCCTGTAGGAAGTTCTCCAACTGTTGTGTGAACACAATCATCACTTGCCGGATCACCAACCTGTACCGGATAGTCATCATGCATTAGCCACTCATACCATCCACCATCATACACAGAAATGTTATCATATCCATTTTCATAAAGTACGAGAAATGGTACGGTTGCTCTCCAGCCTGTTCCACAGTAGAATGCAAGATGGTTGTCTAATGTGAAATCACAGTCTTTCCATACTTCTTTAAATCCGTCCAGATTCTTTACTGTTCCATCATCATTTGTAAAGTCTGCAACATCAGCTGCCGTCTTAGCACCTTTTCCCCATACAGCGCCGTCCGGCTCGCCGGCTTTGTCCATATAGTTGTAACCACTTGTCTTACCAAGCCACTCATCTTCGCTTCTGATACTTACCAATTTGAAGTTATCATCATTAGCAACTTTGTCTTTTGCATCTTCAATCGACGTCCAGTACTCCGGATGTGCAGGTACCACTGTTCCGAAATCTTTTGCTTCTGTTCCTTCATTTGTCTTTTTCTCTGTCTCATATCCAGCTTTCTTCCATGCATCGATTCCGCCATTTACAATCTTGACATCTTCAACACCTGCCCAGATATAAGCATAAGCAACACGTGCTGTTCCTGAGATATCTCCTCCATAAAGAACAACTTTTGTGTCTTTTGTAATACCATGTGAAAGAAGGTTTTTCTCAATTTCATCAGCAGAAAGAAGATTATATGCTCCTTCTTCTGATCCTGTAGCATCTTCTACTTCAACATCACCAACATAGATTGCTCCAGGAATGTGCCCTTTCTGATAAGAATCACAGTCTTTTGCATTATCACCATAAGCAACTTCTGCTACAACTACATCTTCATATCCTTCCTGATTACCATCCTGTGCACTCTTCAGCCACTCTGGTGTGACATAGACCGTTCTCTGTTCTACAGATTCAACGTCTTTTGTCTCTTCTTTCGTATCTGTTTTTTCTTCTGTCTTTGTCTCAGATTTAGTGTCATCTGATTTCGAATTTGAACCACATCCAATTGCTAGGGATGCGACCATTGCTGTACTTAACAATACAGCCAGTACTCTCTTTTTCATAATTGCTTCTCCCTCTAAAATATATATCTACAGAACCTCTCCATAACAGGTTCTTTCGAACACCTATCTTTACTCTGTTACAAAAGCTGCAGATACATCACCGTCTTTTGCTCCATTCTCAATGATAAACAAATTATCTGTATCAAATCCTGCATCTTTCATTACTGAAATTGCTGTTTTTGCACATTTATTACCACTGTAGCAGAGAATATATACAGGCTCCTCCTTGTCCATCTTGTCTTTTGCAAGATTGTACATCTCTGTCTGTGCTTCCGGTGTATCAAATTCCTTCAGGCTGCACTGAAGTGTTCCTTTCAGATGACCTGCTTTATAGGTATCATCATCACGAACATCTAAAAATTGTACATCTTTATCTCCTACCTTGTCAACGGCATCTTTTCCTGACACATATTTCCAGTCAATATTCTCTTCCGTACGGTCTGTGATCAGTGCACCATTCTCTTTAGCAAGTGCTTCTGCTCCACCTTCTACTGTATAGATAGAAGTTGCTTCAATTCCAGCATCTCTCAATACACCTGTGGCTTTTTCTGCCCCACGCTTTCCACTGTTACAGATTACATAGATGTCTTTTCCATCATTCAGATGATCTTTTGCATAAGTTGTCATCTCATCTACTAAGGAATCATCTTCCAGAGGGAATATTGGACACCATTCAGAATTTGCAACTCTTCCTTTTACATAGTTATCCCACTCTCTGACATCTAATACGTGTACTCCGTCTGCTTTTACAGCATCTGCTGCTGATACATACTGGTATTCATCATCTGCCAGTTCTGTCTTCTCGTCAGCATCTTTCTTATCATCGGTCTGTTCTGTCTTGGTATCAGATGTCTTGGTATCTTCCTTTGATCCACATCCGACTACCATTGTCCCTGTCATTGCAGCTACCAGTAATAATGTCACAATTTTCTTTTTCATTTTTAGTTTCCTCCATTATCTTTCTTTCATAATTCTTAGAACATTAAAATTCCAATTTCTTTACAATATTCTTCATCTGCACTCCATGTACAAGGCTTGCTCCGCCACGAATGGCTGCTGCCACATGAACAGCTTCTGTCATCTGTTCTTCACTGACGCCTTTGTCCAGACAGTCATTCGTATATGCATCGATGCAATATGGACACTGTACTGTATGCGCAACTGCGAGTGCTATCAGAGATTTTTCTCTTGCTGTCAGCGCACCTTCTTCAAATACCGCATTATAATATGCAAAGAATTTTTCCGCTAATTCTGGTGCCTTTTCCCCAATGGTTCCAAATTTTGCAAGATCCTCCGGGTTGTAATATGTTTCCATGCTCTCTTTCCTCCTATTTTTTTACTTTTCTGGACTGTCTGTCCATATATATCTTTCTCAGCATAAAGATTAATGCTGAAAGAGCAAACAAAATCATCAGTGCCGATACAAAAAGCTTTGCGCCTCCGGTCAACATGCCACCTACATAAGAATAGACAATCGTTGCCGGCAGCTGTCCGATTCCTGTAGCGATAAAAAACGAAGCAAATGACATCGAAGTAAGACCGGCTGCATAACTTACAATATCAAACGATACAAATGGAAGAAGACGGCAGATTAAAATCGTATTCTTTCCATAACGTTCAAAAAATGTATCGATTTGTTCAAGTCCTGCTTTGCTGGTCAATTTTTCTGCGACATCACGTCCTAATATTTTTGCAATATAAAAACATAATGCTGCACCTGCCATCGCACTACTCCATGAAAGAATTGCACCTTTCCACCATCCAAACAGATTTGCATTGGCAAATGTAATCAAAAATGCAGGAAGCGGTGCTGCAATAGACTGAAATATCATCAGCAGAAATGAAATCAGTGCTGCATAGACTCCATACGATGCGACAAAATCTCTTACAACTGTGAAGTCCCCACTTGCGAACATTTTAAATACGCGGTTCATAGCGCTATGTACTCCCGGTATCCACAGATAAGCAGCTATGCATAATAGTAACACAACAATTAAAATGCCCTTTTTTATCCACTTATTCTTTTTTTCCATATATCCCCCTCTAACCTTCATACTATTTTCTATCATTTAGTATTATTTTATCAATAGATAATACTTCTGTCCAATCACATTTATCAATATGTTTCATCAATTATATTATTTTTCTATATATAAACAAATTTAATTTTCCTTTTTTCTTCCAAGACGAATATCTTCCATTTTCTTCACAAATTCTTCATCCGCATGGTCAAACAGATAGTTACGGTCACTGACCCGCTGCTTCTCATTCTCTTCTTCAATCAGTTTTCTTGTATATTCAATCTCCTCCAGAAAATCTCTCGAAGAAATACGGGTTCCACCCTGTCCCATTGTGATCACCTGCTCTACCCCGTCGGAGGTCACAACCGTTACATGATACTTTCTTCCGATATGATGAACAACCTTTTCAATATACTGATCGGCTGTCTCCGCCTCTTTGGTATACACAACATGGATATTATGATACTTCTGGACCTCCAGTGCATAACCTTCCACCTTGTATGCATCAAACACCAGGATCAGTACACATTTCTTATATCCCTGATAATTGCAAAGGATATCCATCAGCTTGTCCCTTGCAGCCTCGATGCTGACTTTCGCCAATTCTTTCAGTTCCTCCCATGCGAAGATGACATTGTAACCATCAACCAGCAGATATTCCTGCATGACTTCTTCTTTTTTACGCTGTTTTTTCGCATACTCGCTTTCGTAGGTCTGTGGTGTCAGTCCACCTTTTCTTTCTACTTTGCCGTATGTCCGGATGAAGATTTCTTCCAGTTCTTTTTCTTCTGCTTTTGAATAGATCACCGGTGTTCTTGCAGCTCTCGGCATCTGACGTGCAGCCTGTTCGGACTGTCTCTTTGCCTCTTTTAGTGCACGTTCCTTTTCCAGCTGATTTTCCAGATGCATATATTCCGCCACCTGATTCCATGGAACATTGAATCCTGCACCATGGGAACAGAAGACAGAGCCTGTCGGGTTCTCGATGTCACGTTCCGGATCATAGCCCATCTCTTCAATCACTGCTTCTGCGTTCCGGCAAGGTTCATAGCCGCGGAACGTACAGGTCAGATGTCCCTGTCCTCTTGTATAAGAATTCACTTCCATCTGATAATCCCGCATACCTGTAACCGGTGCATATCCCTCGATCGTCGTCATCTCTCCTTCTGTCTGCGGTGTACCGGTCTCCCCATTCATCCGCTGAATATCTGTAAGTGCCCGTCCGATCATTCCCGATGGAATTTCCAGCTGAAAATCATAATACGGTTCCAGCAGCATACTTTCGGCCTGCATCAGTCCTTGGCGCACCGCACGGTAGGTTGCCTGCCGGAAATCCCCGCCTTCGGTATGTTTCAGATGTGCCCGTCCTGCCGTCAGTGTGATCTTCATATCCGTGATCACAGAACCTGTCAGCACACCCCTGTGTTCTTTTTCCAGAAGATGGGTAAGGATCAGACGCTGCCAGTTCTTGTCTAACATATCCTCACTACAATCCGTCCCGATTACAATACCGCTGCCTCTTTCTCCCGGTTCCATCTTCAGATGTACTTCCGCATAATGCCGGAGCGGTTCGAAATGCCCCACACCTTCCACTGTATTCTGGATGGTCTCTTTATATACGATATTTCCCGTATCGAATTCCACATCTACACCAAACCTGTCTTTGATCAGACTTTTTAATATCTCGATCTGGACTGCTCCCATAAGTTTTGCATGAATCTCTCCCAGTTCTTCATTCCATACGATCTTAAGCATTGGGTCCTCTTCTTCGAGTATACGTAAATTTCCGAGCATTTTGTGGACGTCACACCCCTCCGGGAGTTCGATCTTGTAGCTTAAGACAGGCTCCAGTGCCGGTGCTTCGGAATCGCATTCTATGCCAAGGCCTTCACCTGGATAAGTATAATTCAATCCAGTTACCGCACATACCATACCGCTTTTCGCTTCCTGTACCATCTCATATTTTTCACCGGAATAAATGCGGATCTGATTGACCTTTTCTTCCCAGCTGTTCATAACTGTCTCCGATCTATCTTGTGCAAGGTCGGATTCCTTCTTACTCTGCTGCTTTCCTGCTATTCCGGTCAATGTATCTTTTACCTTCAAAGTTCCGGATGTCACTTTCAGATACGTCAACCGGCTGCCAACTGGATCTCTGGATATCTTGAAAACTTTCGCGCCAAAATTACTTGTATTAGTATCTGTGCTATTTATCTGTTCATTCTTTTCAACATAACCAGTCATCCCATCCATGAATTCCTGTACGCCTTCCATCTTCAGCGCCGAACCAAAATAACACGGATATACTTTCCTGTTACCGATCATCTCAGCAATTGTATCCTCTTCTATTTTCTCCGACTCCAGATACTCTTCCATCGCTTTCTCATCACACATGGCAAGACTGTCATACGTTTCTTCCGTTATCTCCGAAAAATCGATACATCCTTCATCCAGCCTGTTCTGCAGATCTGCCAGTACCTTTGCCTTATCCGTTCCCACCTGATCCATCTTATTGATAAATATGAACGTCGGTATCTGATATCTTTTGAGCAGTCTCCAAAGCGTACGCGTGTGTCCCTGCACCCCATCGGCACCATTGATCACCAGGATCGCATAATCCAGTACCTGTAAGGTACGTTCCATTTCTGCAGAGAAATCCACATGTCCCGGTGTATCCAGGAGCGTTATCCCCAGATTACCCATCTTTAATTCTGCCTGTTTGGAAAAGATCGTGATTCCTCTTTCCCGCTCCAATTCGTATGTATCCAAAAATGCATCCTTATGATCCACTCTTCCGAGCTTTCTGATCTGCCCGCTTAAGTAAAGCATGCATTCCGATAATGTTGTTTTCCCGGCATCTACGTGAGCCAGGATTCCAATTGTAATATGTTTCATAATTTCTTTCCTTATTATCTGTCGTTATCAGTCACTATTACCATTACTTATCAGTATTCTTTTTTACGATATTCTTATTATACATCATAATTTATATTTTGTACTTTTTTTCATAATTTTGCAATTTACTATTGTTTTTTCCTGAAAAATCTGTTTGACTATTAGTGAGGACATATTAAAAAAAATAATAAATAAGCGAGGTATTGTTATGAAACCAATAAAAGAAGGTAAAGTCCGTGAAATTTATGATAACGGAGACAGCCTGATTATGGTTGCCACTGATCGTATCAGTTGTTTTGACGTAATTCTTAAGAATATTGTTTCCAAGAAAGGAACTGTTCTGACGCAGATGTCTAAATTCTGGTTCGACCTGACAAAAGACATTCTTCCAAACCACATGATCTCTACTGATGTGAAAGATATGCCTGAATTCTTCCAGAAACCAGAATATGACGGTAACAGCATGATGTGCAAAAAGCTTGAGATGCTTCCAATCGAATGTATCGTACGTGGTTACATCACAGGAAGCGGATGGAAGAGTTATCAGGAAAATGGTACTGTATGCGGCATCAAGCTTCCGGAAGGATTAAAAGAATCGGATAAGCTTCCAGAGCCAATCTATACACCATCCACAAAAGCTGAGATCGGAGATCATGATGAAAATATTTCTTACGAGCAGAGCATTGCCCACCTTGAGAAATATTTCCCTGGTAAAGGCGAAGAATATGCAGCCAAGCTTCGTGACTGTACGATCGCTCTCTATAAAAAATGTGCAGACTATGCATTAAGCCGTGGTATCATTATCGCAGATACCAAATTCGAATTTGGTCTTGATGAAAATGGTAATATGGTTATCGGTGATGAGATGCTGACACCGGACAGCTCCCGTTTCTGGCCTGTAGAAGGTTATGAACCGGGACACGGACAGCCGTCGTTCGACAAACAGTTTGCACGTGACTGGCTGACTTCTCATCCTGGAAACGACTGGACACTACCACAGGAAATCGTAGACAAAACTATCGAAAAATATCTGCAGGCATACAAAATGCTTACAGGCAAAGATCTCGACTAATACAACTTAAAGGAGTGAATTTTACGAGTGGATGCAAGTGACACTTACCAGCTAATTATTCTGATCATATTACTGGCGTTATCCGCATTTTTTTCATCAAATGAAACTGCTCTTATGGCAGTCAACAAAATAAGGCTGCGCGCCCTTGCCGATGAAGGCAACAAACGTGCTGCAAAGGTTCTGGACATTGTTGAGAATCATACCCCCAAAATGCTCAGCGCTATTCTGATTGGAAATAACCTTGTTAATATCACCGCCTCCTCTCTTGCCACTTCACTGGCATACAGTTTTGGCGGATACATGGTGAGTATTGCCACAGCTGCCCTTACTGTAGCCATCCTTATATTTGGTGAAATCACACCTAAGAATTATGCTACATTGAATGCAGAAAAAATCACCCTGCGCTACATTCCTATTCTTAGTTTTTTTATGATGATCATGACTCCATTTATTTTTATTATCAATATGGTGTCACGTGTATTCATGAAATTGCTTCGTGTGGATCCGGATGCAGCTAATAAGGCTATGACAGAAGAAGAACTTCGCACGATCGTAGATGTCAGCCATGAAGATGGTGTTATCGAATCTGACGAAAAGAAAATGATCTACAATGTATTCGATCTGGGAGATGCAGATGCCAAAGATATTATGGTTCCAAGAGTCAATGTATCTTTTGCGGATGTTGATTCTACTTATGATGAACTGATTGATATTTTCCGTGAGGATCGTTTTACGCGTCTTCCTGTCTATGAAAATACACAAGACAATATCGTTGGTATCATCAACATGAAGGATCTTCTTTTGTATGATTCAACCAAGCCTTTTAATATCCGTGATTATCTCCGCAAGCCACATTTTACTTATGAATACAAGGATATTTCTGAACTTCTGGTCGAAATGCGTGAATCTACTTTCAACATCGCCATTGTTCTTGATGAATATGGTGAAATGACCGGACTTATCACCCTGGAGGACATTCTCGAAGAAATCGTTGGAGAAATTCATGATGAATACGATGAAAGCGAAAATGAACTGATCAAAAAGCTTTCCGACCGTGAATATATCGTAGAAGGATCCATGAGTCTTGATGACGTAAATGATCATCTCGGCACTCATCTTGATTCTGAAGATTACGATTCTCTGGGTGGTCTCATCATTGAACATCTGGATCGTCTTCCGGTCGCAGGTGACCAGGTTATTACAGATGATCATATCCGCCTGGTAGTTGAGAAGCTGGATAAAAACCGCATTGAAAGTGTACGTGTGATTCTTCCTGAAGCAACTGAGGAAACAGAATCCGGTGATTCTGAGTCTTCAAAAGAAGCATAAAAAAGAAGTACTGTTTTGATTTGTACCGACCCCAAAAAGTTAGACCTAAAAATCTAACGATT